>Ga0209633_10003827_pt1 | contig 13760 bp, 9 predicted proteins | sample Cruoilmetagenom1_FD_187290 | JGI IMG/M metagenome (GOLD analysis project Ga0209633, IMG submission 187290) | Oil polluted marine microbial communities from Coal Oil Point, Santa Barbara, California, USA - Sample 1 (SPAdes) (version 2) | ecosystem: Environmental > Aquatic > Marine > Oil seeps ... | reverse complement strand
AATACCAATTGATGTATTTATAAAGCATGATGTAATAAAATTATTTTTTGGGCTGGGAATAGGTAATATTACAAGTAAGGTTGGTCCAGGTGGAGCATATTTACATGTAGAAGCTATAGGCGGTTCCGGAACAACTTTAAGTCAATTAATCTGGGAAACAGGAGTATTAGGTGCGCTATTATTTGTAGTATTTATTATATTTATAGCAAGAGATTCATATGTCCTGGCAAAAAATAACAATTATTGGGGGACTATTGCGATTGCTTGGTTTGCTATAACAATGGTGATTTTATCATCTGTTGGATACAATACGATATTTCATTTTGATGAAATAGCCTGTTTATTTATATATTTTTCAGGACTAATTGTTTTCAAACGATATCAGCAAAATGGTATACAGCAATATAATATGTGATTAGGTAACAAATTCTTTTTTTTATCGGAGCTTTCGATGTGGCGGAGTAAAATTCGATACATAACCAAGACCAAAATGATAAATAGTGCATTGAAATAATGTTGGGATATAATTCGCATTATAGGGTAAGGAATATGATGAGATGTAAATTTAATTCTGTTAGATCAAGAAGGGATATATTCTACTCTAATTCTGTGTTGAGAAAGTAGGCATACAAGAACTTAAGTAGTTTATAGGGGATCTTGTAAGGCCTCACAAGAATTGTTTTTAGTAATTCAGATATTGCTTGAGGTATATGTATGTCAGGGATCATATTCTTGCAACCAGGTTATGCTCATTACAGAGATAAACTTTTTTCTCTTCTCGCCAAGCGGCATGACTTAACATATATTTACATCAGCTCGAGAAATGTTTATCCAGGTGATGTTGACCCAGGTAAAATACCCCACATATTTCTTGATGAGAGAAAATTACCGATACCTATCGAAATCATAATATTATTGATTAAGAGACGGCCGAAAATAGTAATTACATCAATATCATCTTCATTGCAGACAATTATCGCGTATGTCTACGCTGTACTCTTTCGTAAAAAATTAATTTTATGGATAGAGGAATGGAGAAAGCCAGATCTTAACGGTTCAAGTATAAAAAATGCACTTAGATTACTCAGGTTTAGTATTGGAAAAAGAATTATTTTGGGTTCAGATGTAATAATTGCGAGTGGAATTGCGTCGCATAAACATGCATTGTCATTAGGTAAAAATGATCAAAATATCTTTGTAACTACGCAATGCTCAGATGATATAGCGCACAGAGACACTAAGATTAATGAGCACAGAAAAGACAAGATAACCTTCTTATATATGAGTCGTATTATAGATTGGAAAGGCCTGGATGTACTTTTAAAAGCCTATGCAGAATTGGAAAAATACAAAGATAATGTATATTTGTTAATCGCGGGAGATGGCCCTTTCAGAAGCTATTGTGAAAAACTTGCATCCACATTAAAGATAAATAGTATTGAATTTATTGGAAATGTTGACCCAACCGAGGTTGGAGACATATACCGCAAGGCTGATATTTTTGTCTTACCATCATGCTTTAGAAGTAATTCATATGAACATTGGGGGCTGGTAATTAATGAAGCGATGAGTATGAAACTTCCTATTATTACCACTACGGCCGTCGGTTCATCTTATGATATGGTTGAAAATAATAAGAACGGAATTGTTGTGAAAGCAGGATCAGAGTCGGAATTATATACCGCAATGAATACCATTCTTGAAAGCGATTTAAAAAAAATGGGTGACTATTCCAGAGCGATATTTGAAAAAAATAATAATTATAATGAAATGGAATCTGTATTTACAGAAGCCATAAAGTATGTTGATAATATATGACTGCCGAGATCAAATATTATCTTTCTATTTTCAGGAAGATCACACGTACAGTGGGGCCTCTTCTTTGTAGGTATATATTCAAGGTGATTGATGTCGGGGGATGGCTAATTGTCCGAGGCTATGCTGAGTGCTGTATAATTCAGCAGTCAAATAGAACCATTAATAAGATTCTATAAAATATAGTATGTATAAAATATTACCTTGGTTTAGCTAGCAAGGTTTTATATCAAATAGAAATATTCAGGATGTTGATTATGGAAAATACTACCACGACCAAAGCGCCAGATTTTCTAGTGATTGGTGCAGGAAAATCGGGAACTTCATCTCTATACAATTATTTAAATCAGCACCCCTCTATCTTTACTGTTAATGAGACAAATTTTTTTGCGTACGAAGGATCGCAGAAATCATCTGGTATAACACAATGGGAAGATTATCTGAATTTGTTCCCGGATAAATTAGAGTCTCAGAGACATGGTGAGATATCACCGATGTACTTATTTGAACCAAAGGCTATACGTAATATTAAAAGACATATCCCAGATGTAAAATTGATTGCGATTCTGCGACACCCTGCAGATCGCCTTTATTCGCGCTATATGCAGTTAGTACGCATGGGGAAAGAGCCCAGTGACAATCTTGAAGATGCTCTAAATAAAGGTAGTATCTGGTGGGAACGTAGTGATTTGATCCCCGAGGGGTTTTATTATACTAACTTAAAACATTTTTATGATGAGTTTGATAGTGAAAACATACGCATCTATTTATACGATGACTACCAGCAAAATCCACAATCTATATACTCTGATTTATGTGATTTTATCGATGTTGATTCAACATTTTTACCTGATTTCAAAATCCGTATCAATCAATCGGGCAAAATTAAAAACCCTATAATTGACAATCTAATCGGAGAGTCTAGTGTTACTAAAAAATTCTTAAAATCTAAAATACCTGGTGTATTCAAATTATTAAGATCTAAGCCAATTGCGGTGAGATGGTTAAATCAACTGCGCCGCCTCAACCTGGATAAGGCGGAGATGCCAGATAATATTAGGCGAAGGTTGACCGAAGAAGTATATAATGACGAAATTATAGCTTTGCAAGATTTGATACGCACGGATCTATCATTATGGCTAAATGAATACAAATAAAATAATTGAGCTGTCTTTGTTTACAATGTGTTATATAAATTGCTAGATACTTTAACTTTATAAAGTGTTATACACTTAAGCAGATTTTGAGTGTGCTCGGCATACTATGAGATGGTCACAAATAGATGTTGCCCTTGCATGTCTGATAGTTGAAGTAGACAGCCCCATAATTAATGGTGGCCAGGTGTAGGATGCTGCCTCTCAAGGATATGAGAGGCAGCAGTTCGTCATTTCGATATTAGTGTATGTTATTAATTAAGCGGTCTGTCTACAATTAAGAATCTAGTTAAAACTCAAAGATAAACCTGTTGGGGCACTAAGTGCAGAGCTTTGACTATTGGTATCTACAGCACCTAGAGCCGGCACTGAAGGCCGAACGCTTCCAAAATAATCCTTAGTCAAGTTACTATCCTCAACACCTTTTCCATAAACGGGTGTCCCAGATTGTAGTCTGAAATCTTCAGGTTTCGGTATATTGCTTGGGCTGGTATTAGCCCATCCAGCTGTTTTTACTAATTTCGGATTTGCGATCGTATCGTTGTTGCTATGGCAATCTGTATCACTTGGCTTAACTTCCCATAGGTTATTGCTAAAAGATATGTTTGGTGTGCTGGGTACTTTACAGAAATTTTCGGTCGAACCAGAAAATATATTATTGGCTACTTTAAAATTCTGTACTTCACTTCCAGTGTTTCCATAACCGAAAGACTTGTCAGCACCCACACATGTATTTCCGATGAAACTACCACCTACTTTATAACCTTTCGACAAGGCATCAGGTTCCATTCCCATCCAGAAACAGGTGCCAGTGTTGGCAGCCAGGTTATTTCTAAAAACGTTGCCTGTTGCATCTTTCATCGCCGGATAATCTTCTACATTTAAAGCAAAAGCACTACCTCTATTACCCTCTGTAGAGTCTCCAACAACTAAATTATTTTCTACAATATTATTGGCACCATTATCAACATAGATCCCGACAGTACGAACGACAACCAGGGTATTCCCTCTTATAATATTATTATCAGCACCCGAAGCAAAGGCAACTATACCTTCTCCATATGATTCTGTGACTGTGTTATTTTCTATAATGTTGTTTCTGCTGCCGATTGCGCCATTACAGACAGGCCATGTACCGCTCATAACTTTATCTTTCCAACCCTGCCCGCATTTACGCATTTTATTATTGCGCATTATGCTGGAATAAGTTTTCCGATGAAGGAGTATCGAAGAGCCTGCAGTGACATCGACTTCGTTGTTTTCGAAGATGGCGTGGTGAAATTCTCTAGCTAAATTTATCCCTATACCACTTGAGTTTTCAATGCGAATATTTTTTACAGTGACGTAGTTCGCAGCAACCTGAACCATGCCGCCATAACGACCAGCTGGAACAGCGCCAGCGACTTCAAATTTTGCAGGGTATGTACCTACAAGCTTTGGTTTGCTCGTATTGGGTTTGGCACCCAGGACTTCATTTCCATTGTTCATATAGTATGAGCCGATAATGACCCGATTTGATGATGTTCCACTCCAATCTACCGTGAGTTCAGTATTCCAGCTACCTCCGGACAATAAATAAACATCGTCGCCTGCCTTAAAGCTAAAGCTGTTTACTTTATTAATACTTTTCCAGGCTGTCGCATTGCTTAAGCCGTTCGCACTGTCACTACCATTAGGTTTCACGTAATAGGTTGCAGCAACAGCTAAGTTGACATTCGATAGTAAAATTAAGAGTAGTGATGATTTGAGATATCGCATGCAATTGTCCTATTGAGTTATTGAATAATAATTTCATTCTTTCATGAAAGTTATGAATTTTTGCCGACCCAGTTTTATTGAGTAATATGGGGGGCGGTAATTCCAAATTTTGGTAGATTCAAAGAAAGAATTTCATCACCAATTCACATCATATATTATAACGTCTATATAACCGTGATTTTCATCACAATCTATTTGAAAATAAGCACTTATTGTGCATAATCTATGATACACCAAGATTACATATATTATGTTTCGGCCTCTAAATGTAATTGTTTATAGGCCTTTGAGTGTACTGATAACCAAGTCTCAATTTATTTTGCTATAACTGAGAAGAGGTTAATTAGACATTTTTCAATTCATTTAATCAAGCTCGATATCGTTATTTTAATACGTTATCCTGACTAATGTAATCCATTGTTTAAATGCCAATAAAAATAGCATCTTAGGCGATTACCATGCATGATACATAGAGCTAAAATGTTACGAATAATTATTGAATGTTAAATAAAATATTAGCATGTTATATAGACAATGACGTTCGCCTATTCCGTACCTCAGACTGAATACGTCTATACAGTGCTTGGATGCCAATACTAAGGAATAAGAAATTGTTTCATCGCTTGTCTTAATTATTCCGGTTGAGTAACTATCCAAAAATTATGTTTTAACTATACCATAGCGAGTAGTGATATTTTATTGATTGTTGATATTGTAAAATTAAATTAATAATAAATTTAGACGTTTCAATTTCCGGGAAGTTAGAATGCAAAATTTTATAATTGTAGGTACCCAAAGGACAGGTAGCAGTGCGCTAGGCGAAGGCATAGGCTTACATCCAGATGTGACCTGTGGCTGGGAGTGGACTGAGGGTATACCTCGAAGTAAGAAATTACTCATAGGACAGCAGGCACTTAATGGCGATTTTAGTAAACTGCGAGCTGAAGACCAGGAGCACATGGCCAAAGTATATAGTCCTGAAACAAAATGGTTAGGGTATCGTAGATTATTTGGTGCCTCAAACAAGTGGATAAAACACCCCCGATTTTCTTTAAAATTATGGGTGGACCGGTTTGAAGAACATATGGGTTGGATTAGTAATCAGGCAGATATACATGTCATTCATTTAATAAGATATGATAATGTAAATTGGTTGAAATCCAAATTCATGGCAAAAAAATCGGGTAGTTTTGTAGGTAAGCCTTATCCTGAAGACATGCGGATTAATATTCCAGTAAATGAGGCAATTGCAAGGTTGAAATCAAAGGAATGGATTGATACGAGACTATCCACGCTAGCTGCTACAAACCCATATAAGCGAATTATTTATGAGGACATGCTAGAGAATGATAATGATGTGGTTTTAAATGTTTTGAATTTTCTAGGGTGCAAGCCTTTAGATGTTATTAACAAGGAGCGGAAAATAAAAAAGCAATCTAAAGGTAAAGCTGCTAACTATATAGCTAACTACGAAGAGTTAATCAAATCACTCGACGAATATAATTTGGTGAATTCTAATATAAAGAGATGAGGCGAGAAGAACTTGCATGAAATATTATGCTTGTTTGTTACAATCTAAATAAATAGATGTATGGCACCGCAATAATATAATTCAGAATATATAGCTTACAAATGTGCGGCTAACAATAAATAAGGCCGTAAAATAATAACACAGAGTATCTAATAGTATATATGGCGACGGTAGTAGCATAGCTACTATGGGTTTTTAGCGGATGCAAGATTCATATAATGAAATATACTTTTTAGCAATCTCAATCCATCCGTATTCTTGTACTGTCTCACGTGCATTATCCTGAAGCTGTAAAAGTTTATTCTCATCCGCTAATATATTTAATATCGCTTTGCACATTTCTTCCGGTGATGAAGGTGGTACAATAATACCATTCTTGTCATTATTAATGATATCCCTGTTACCTGATATATCGGTAGCTATGATGCATAATCCCGAGCTCATCGCTTCTAGTAATGCCAGTGAGAGGCCCTCAGAGCCTTCTCCGATACTTGCAGTTATATAGATGTCGGAATGCTGCATTAAGGCGACAAGGATGTCAGGTTCAGTATTGTTAATAATTGTCGGAAATTTTAATTGGCCAGTAAATTTAATAAATTCATCCAGATTCTCTGACTGAACCTTGCGTATCAGGATATCAGAGGATTTCCCGACGACTAAAAGTCTAATCTTAGGGTTCTGCTTAATTGCTTGTTGCACACTTTCGATAAGGACTTCATGGCCTTTCCTGGGGTGATAGTTTCCTATTGATAAGATTATTTTTGAGTCCTTTGGTATTCCGAACATAGTATAAACATCGATATCTTGTTCAATTTTAAACCGCTCCAGATCGACACCATTGGGAATGTATTTAATTTTACTTTCTTGAACACCAGCATTGACTATGGAGTCAGTAACACTATCACTAATGGATGTGGTGAAATCAGATAATTTGAGGGCATACTGGATTTTTTTATCTAAAATTGGGTCTAGTCGATCACCAAAATTTATTTCGGGTACCACATGTATGTCTTCACCATGAGGTGTAATGATTATGGGTCGTTTCAGTATATTCTTTAATCTGGCAGCAGCATATCCATTAGGATAGGTAGAGTGTGCATGAATAATATCGAAATTATAAAATAGCTTTATAAATAATAATTGAATAAGTAAAAGTGAATCATTAGATATTAGTGGAATTCTTGGCAATCGATACAGCGGGTATCCAAATTTAATGCCTCGATACTTCCACCAACTGCCAGGCCCTGCTACTCGTACTTCATGCCCTAATTTTTGGTATGAACTTGCAAGTTGGTGTAAAACAACCTCCCTGCCGCCGACATTTGGCAGGTAGCTGCTAACGCATAATAAAATTTTCACAAATGGCCTCACACAGAATAAGAATTTTTGTTTAAACTACATATATGAGCTAATAACAGTAAGCATATTAACAAATTCAAAGCGGATTAATCAAAGCATTGTTTTTCGATTGGAAACGATTAATTTCTATGATGAGCCAACTATATCGAATCGACATATAGGTCGTTATTATAATATTTAATTCGTATGTTCTAATGGTGCAAAAGTATAATCATTGAGGCATAGCATAAAAAGAATTTAACCAGTCAGAATTTATTAAAGTAGAGGTGACCTGGTCTGCTACTATCTTATTGCCCAGCACATTCCAATGCCCTGCACCGTTTTCATAGTATAGTAAATTGTTGTTTGATTCCAGTTGTTTAAATTTATTAATGGGAGTAACGATACTTAAATCCGATCCAATATCTTTAGGCAATTTGCTCAGGCTGCTATACATCTCCTGGTTTTTCCATTTTACTGGTACGTCAACCACCATAAATTTAGCATTAATAGATGATGAATAATTTTTTGCACTGAGCAATAATTTTACTGCTAGTTTTATATTATAAGGCACTAAAGGCTTTGTACTGTGTGTAGCATCAACGATGTTGTCAGAATGGGGGGGGGTTCTTGATTGCGAGTTGGAAGTATTTTTTGCAAGAAAACGTTTAATTTTTGTTGCAGCTGACTCGCGAAGTGCACTATATAATTGACTGTTTTCAATTATGAAACGATAAACACTGAACTGCATTAGCCAGTCGCGTGTTTTAATCCCTGGAAGGTATTTATTGTTCTTACGCACGAGAGTATCTTTATTCAAAGAATACAAATTTGATCTTATATTTTCATCAAGATCGGATTCATGCCACTGAAATATAACCAGATCCGGTTGATATTTTTTTCCTTCCTCCTGGAGCGCGACTAGCATTTCGGCTGTGCCGAACCCGCTAACGGCGAGGTTAATGACTTCGCAAGGGTAGCCCCTTATATTAAGTTCGTTTTCAAGTAAATAGGCAAAGCTATCTTCAAGAGATACCTCATATCCCATGAAAAATGAATCGCCAAAAATAACGATTCGACATTGCCGGGGTTTTTTTGTGTAACTATATTCTTTGTCAGATCGTATGCCTGCAGAATTAATTCGCATATGGGCGCGTGTATCAGGTGTAGTATGCCAATACGTGGAATTAGGGATGTTTCCCCTAATACCGTAAGGTGCAGAAGTAACGTAGCGCGGCATAATTTTTTCAGGAGAGAAAATTCGAACGAAATACTCTGCAAAAATTAGCGAATAAAAAATCAATGAGATTATAAGGATAGTTTTTTTAAATGTGCTCACTGCTAACGTCCTGTCATATTAAAAATCAAAATATATAAATTGTTGTTCACCACTGGACGCCAGAAAAATAATGCTACAAAGTGCAAATAAACGCGCATTTATTTTTAAAATATAATGAGTATTGTATAGCAATTCCAATTCGTTCTTATAGTGTTGAATGAGCTGAAAGATGATTAATGGAGATAAATAAAACATAATATCATGCCATAGCTTAGATGATATCTGGAAGTCATAAAAAATGCCTGATAAGAATGAAGCTACAACTGTAAGGGAGTCGGCTCGAAAAAATAGCCAGCCAATAACGATAAGAATAAACATAATACTTATTAATAGTATATCTTGGAGTTTATTTATAATATTGTTAGTAGGTCGAGAATGAAGCCAATTATCAATAGCTAATAATCTATATAATACCAGTATAAATCCCTGGTAAGCTCCCCATGCTATAAACGTCCAGTTGGCGCCATGCCAAAGACCTCCGAGAACCATGGTGAGCGTAAGGTTTCTGTAGGTGCGAAATGTAGTACCTCGGTTGCCCCCCAAAGGAATGTAGAGGTAATCGCGTAACCAGCTGGATAGACTAATGTGCCAACGTTGCCAGAATTCTGATGGTGTTCTCGAGAAATAAGGGAGTTTGAAATTGAGCATGATATCAAAGCCCAGCATACGTGCGGAACCTCGAGCCATGTCACTGTAGCCTGAGAAATCACAATATATCTGGAAGGTAAATGCAATTAGTCCCGCTATCAAGTCACCACTGGTCATTGTCTCAGGGTTAGAAAAGACACGATCAGCTATAGGGGCAAGGTTGTCAGCAATAACAACTTTTTTATACAAGCCCCAAATGAAAAGCCAAAGGCCACTTGTAAAATCACTTTTATTTAATTGACGTGATTTGAAAAATTGCGGTAGCAAATGACTGGCACGTTCAATAGGGCCGGCAACCAGTTGAGGAAAGAAGGCAACGAAGCTGGCCATTTCCAGGAGGTTATGCGTAGGCTTCATTTTGCCGCGATAAATATCAATGCTGTAACTCATGGTTTGGAATGTATAAAAAGATATACCAACTGGGAGAATAACATTGAGTGTTATCTGGTCCAGGTGCCAACCGAAAACATTAGCGAAGTCAACCAGTGAAGCGCTGAAGAAATTGGTATATTTAAATACGCCCAGTAATCCAAGATTCACACAAATACTGACAAATAAATACCATTTTCTATGGTTCAGTGTAAATTTATCTATTGAGCATACGATCAGTATCGCAACGAAAAGAAAGCATACAACACTGCCGAGTATCCATAGTGATTCAGCGAATGTCGGTAAGATAGCAATCAGGGTGCCTACTAACATAAAAATTGTAGCGCGCATGATTTGTTGTCTTGTTAATTTTTCACCGGAGATTCTCAGGCCAGTGACATAATCAGTTACTGTAGAGACAATGATCAAGACTAGGAAGCGTTCATCCCAGGACCCATAAAATATGTAGCTTCCGATTAGTATCAGGGAGTTTTGAATGCGAAGATGGTTTCTCGACAGGTAGTATAGAAAAAAGAAAAAACCGAAAAAAATAAAAAAATGGAAGCTATTAAAAAGCATCTGATTTGTATTCCAAAAGATCGCTTAAAGCAGAATTTAGTATCGTGTATCCCTTGCGAGTAAGATGTAACGTATCCTTGTTAACACCCTGTCGCCATACTCCATAATTGTCCATAAGTAGTTCTTTGGTATTAATGACATATATATTATTTTTCTTATTATGTTCTAAGATTATTCGGTTAACATTTTCTACGTTATCTTTAATTGAATCATCCCAAACAAGCCACCTGTCAATACCAGGGTTCGCGGGTGGGATAATGGTCGTGTATATTACTTTTATATTATGTTCTTGTAATGTATTTATAAAGTATTCAATGTTGGTGATGCATTCATCTAATATTTTTGCTGTTTCCTTTTTTATCTGCGCAGCAGCAACAATATCATTGATGCCTGCTTGTATAATTACAATATCCGGATTTAAGCCTAGCACGTCTGTGGCAAAACGCGCCCTCATTTGTGCAGTTGTCTCACCAGATAGACCACGATTTATAAAGGTATAACCATTCTGCGCAGGAAGCTCGTCCCATTCCTTTATGCGAGAGTCTCCAAAAAGGATGACACGTTTACGCCCGGTTTTCGCGGGCAATTGCCTGTTACTTTCAGAATAATATAGATTGTTTAGCGGGCGAACTGTCGATATTTTATACATTTTATAATAGTTAATGGCCTTATTCAGTAATAAGAGATTACCTGCCAATGAAAGTATAAGTAGAGAAATCAATATAAGAATGAGAGATGATTTCGACATGTTTATTTGCCAGTTAAGGTAATGAGCATATTGTTTATACTTCAGGAATGTATAGATGTCTTATTCTTCAAGTTCCACAAACATTGGCTTACACACGAACGCCATCCTCGAATATTCTACTTTATAAGAATAGGGTTGTCATGCGATTAAGTTTGCTGTTGAAGGACAATAATTAATAATTTAGATTCGGTAATATAGATGCATAAAAGTGAGCCAAGGAACGCACCAAAAATTAGCCATGAGAATATATCCATGCTATGTCATTAATGTTTCAGATTAGCGTGTGATAATCTATTCAGTACACATTTGATAATTCTATCGCAATATTATAGTGGCGATTAAAAGGTTTTATTTTCGCATTTCTATTTTAGGCGTTAGCCATAAAGTTGGCAGGTGGTTAGTGTTGGGTATATTTCTTGATAGCTGTTTCAGGATTCAGAATTAGAAATACATTACATAGCATGAACATGCCCCATAGTGTCTGAGCTTGTTGATTGTGGTGGTGACCATAATATTGAAGTGTAATGGTAATTTTACGATGCCTGATTAGAGTGTGCTGTCTATATCTATATGATTATATTGAATTTAATGAGACTATTTGGCGGATGCCATATGGTTACATAGTCTGCTGGTAGGTGTCGAGTGTCAGTTTTGCGATATCTTCCCAGTTATATTTAGATTTAACCCAGGCACGTATTGTCTCACGATCATTATCCGAAATTGCCTGTTTGCTGAAGTGCATCAATCGATTGGATAGTTGTGATATATTACCCAATTCGAAATACTGATCTTTGTCTAAACTGATCTCAAGATTAGCGGGAATATTACTGGCAATGACCGGCAGCCCATAGCTCATGGCCTCGAGAAGGGCTATAGGTAGACCTTCATGTGACGACGGTAGTATAAACATACCGGCGTGAGCATATAGCTGGTGTAAGGTTTCACCGCTCTGATAATCAGTAAAGATAATATTATTATTGTTGTGACTATATGCCAACAAATCTCTGGTGTAAGTATCATCGCTATTTATAAGCCCTGTAATAACCAGTTTCCAATTAGTCAGATTGGCTTCGATGAATGCCTTTACCAGATCAAGCTGGCGTTTTTCAGGCACCAGGCGGCTGACTTGCAGAATGTATCTACCCTTTGTAAGGTTAAATTGCTCTATTTCATGATCACTTTCGGGTAGTTCGGGAATCGTCACACCGTTAAAAATAAGATTGGAGTCTACATGGTACTTGGTTTTAACCATAGCCATAATAACATTTGAAATAACAATGCGTTGGTTGGCCCATTTCATTCCCAGTTTTTCACCAGTACGTAATATCCAACGTGGGAATTTGCCCCATTTTTCACGGTCGTAGTCGGGTCCGTGGTGAGTAACAACGACCTTCAATCCGAGTATTCGGGCCAAAGGTGTCATGATAGCGGGCCCAACGGCGTGTATGTGTACAATGTCCGGCCTGGTTATGCCCGCGTACAAAATGGCAAGAAATGTATGTACAAAGGCCTCCAGGCCGCTTGCCTTTGGTGACCATATTTTGCGTAAACTGATTCCTTTCCAGTGATCAGGTGAGTTCGGTGCTATAAACTGAGGTCGAAGAATTATTTCTATATCACAGCCCATGTTGGCAAGAAGTGGGTAGAGATGTTGGGCATGTGTTTCTACTCCACCTTGAATATTAGGTATGCCGCGTAAGCCTGTCACCATGATTTTCATTTATATAGGTACGCCTAAAGATCGATAAAGATTGAGTAGTCGCTCACGAAAAAGATCGGCAGTAAATTCGGAATTGACCCATGTATGGCCTGCTCGACCCATTTCTTCAATTTTGCTGTCAGGTACATTTTTAAGTTTTGTAATGGTTGAGGATAGGCTATCGACAGAGCCACTTTCAAATATTAATCCCGTTTCATCGACTTTAATTAGTTCATTGATGCCACCAATAGTAGCGCCAATCACAGGTACCCCCAGTGCATAGGATTCCAGTATAGATATAGGTGCATTTTCATACCATTCAGATGGTAAGACAACAGCTCGAGCTTCACGTATGGCGTTATGTAATTTTTCGCCAGTTTGATAGCCAAGGAATTCCACCTGGCTGTTCAATTTAGAGGCAATTTGTTTCAGGTGTGTTTCTTCTGGGCCACTGCCAACTATAACGAGGGGTACCTTGGACGCGGCAGCGGCTTTAATGAGTGTTATCAGGCCTTTCTCATGCCCAAGGCGGCCAAAGTAAAGAAAGTACTTGCCAGCACTGAAGTCAGGTTGATATTTCGCGGTATCTATAAAGTTCGGGATGTGAATAAACTGTTCACGTTTAAAGCCCCATTCTATAAACTTCTCCAGGTAGAAATGGCTGGGAACAATGAATTTGCTGACATGATTGACATAGCTTCCCACAAGCCTGTTAAACATAGCTTCAAGATAGACAACGCTACTGAGTGCAAAGGAATCTTTTATGCACTTATTTTTTACAA
>Ga0209633_10003826_pt1 | contig 13762 bp, 14 predicted proteins | sample Cruoilmetagenom1_FD_187290 | JGI IMG/M metagenome (GOLD analysis project Ga0209633, IMG submission 187290) | Oil polluted marine microbial communities from Coal Oil Point, Santa Barbara, California, USA - Sample 1 (SPAdes) (version 2) | ecosystem: Environmental > Aquatic > Marine > Oil seeps ... | reverse complement strand
CTACTCATCCAGGGGTAAACAACATTTTACCATGACCATTCCCGATGATTGGCGGGTAAATGTCGGTTCTGAAACAGATCCCTCTCAACTGCCTGAAGAAAAGAAGACTCCATCTCGTCTCATTAGCCTCATGCCAAACGATGGGATGCCTTTGTGGTTTGGCATATGGGTTCCCGAGTATTTAGAGAAAATTAAAAATGCGGAAGAGTATATGGTCTCCCTCGGGCTCGACCTGCTTACTGATGTGGTAACCACGAAGCGCAGGTTTGACACCTTGAACTCCATGGAGACTTATTACATTAGTGGCACCGGGAAAAAAGAGGGCGAAACCATGGGTTTTCATGCAGCCTTTTTCCAGCTCTCACAAGAAAGTGTGGGTATCGCAATTTACATTGGCCCCCATGAGACAACGAACATTCACGGGGATGAACTCGTGCAGATACTTCATTCATTAAAACCGGTAATGCAGTAACCTCCATAAACAGGATGAGGCTTACATGAAAAAAACAATACAGTTCTTATATATGGTGTGTGCCGCGCTCCTGTTGACCACTATAACAGGATGCGGCTCAACAGGCTATAGCGGGAGTTCCAGTTACTATCATGGAAGTTCATGGGGTTATGATAATTACTACCGTTCCGGCATCAATCGTCATTATCATCGGTCAGCGGCTGCTAACCGATCAGGTGGAGCCACCCGCGCGGGTGCTGCTGCCCGCTCTGGGAGAGGTGGACGAGCAGGTGGAGGGGGAGGTGGCCGCAGGTAGACTGCAGGAGGGAGCGTGGTCGATTACTTGTGAATCCAGATTGACCGAGGCAAGTACAACGACGACCTGATCTTCTTCCTGGTAGCCTAATATAAGCAACTGAGAGTTGAATTTAACATTGCCACGACGAAGCAAATCAATGTTGCATTATACTCAAACGATAGGTGTTTCCTGTGAAGTTACAGTTTCAGGTGGGTTGAGCAATTCGCTGAAAAGAAATCAAGATTAACAGCAAGACATCTTAGTCTATGTTCCCATTTGCTTAAAAACATCTTTTGCTCTAAGTGAGGATTATACTTCAAGTTTCTAACTTTTACTGACGATCTTCTTCATTATCAGGTCAGATTGTAGTTCATTTCCTATTTGAAATAAATGTTGTCCTGCCTGATTAAATCCCATCTTCTCATAGAATGCGATTGCATTGAGATTTTTTTCCCATACACCTAACCAGACGTACTTCTTTCTGTTTTGTTTTGCTTGCTGAAAGACATATTCCATTAATACTTTACCTAATCCTTTTCCTTCATATTCTTTCCGTACATATATTCTCTCAACTTCAACTGATTTAGGATCATTAATATCAGACTGAGCTGGTGTGTAATTTATCTTAGTATATCCGGCCAATTCACAGTCGAAATAAATAAAATAAAACTTGCACTGTGCATTCCCCAGTTCTTGTGCCAGTTTCTCCATGCTAAATGATTCTCGAAGATACTTGTCCATTGTTTCTGGACTATTCATTGATCTAAATGTTTCATCAAACGTTTCATATCCAATCAGATGTAAGGTATCTAATTCATTTAATAAGCACTGTCTTATGAGAATGTTCATCTGCCGTCCTTAATGCGGTTGATGCTTAAATTTAATTCACTATGGAGTTTAGGAACCGCTGTTATTTTCAGTTTTTTGGATGGAGTACCAACTTTTTCGGCCTGATGTAATAACGGAAGTAACCGACGAGATTAGAACTGATGAAAAGAGCCTCCATGAGTACAGCCGCTGGGGAGCCAGCAAGATAGTTATGTGTAATCCAGATCATTGTGCCTACCAGCATCAACTGTCTGAGGAGTTTATCTTCCTTACTAAAAGAGGCAACGGTCGTAAAGACGGTTGCAGTACAGCCAAGGACAGACAGTAATCCTTCAAAAGAAAGAGTTGAAATGACAAATGTGATAAGAATGAAGCCCCCCATCATCCTTTTCGATGATGTAAACAGGCAGGTGGTGAAACGAGCTGCGGCAAGCAGCCCTAGAAAAGCAGCAGTCCAGTGTCCCAACAACATAAAATGACCGGAAATAAATGTTGCGGAAACAATCAAACATGCCACAATCTTCTTTCTCTCTTTAAATTGGAAAGAGAGAATATCAAAGCATATAGCGATCCCAATCAGAATTTGGGATAAAACAAAGTTGGATATCAATGGTCTACCTCTGGTGAAATGTTGAACATATATATTAACAAGAAAACTTGTACAATATTTACAATCAAATCTCACTAGTACAAACGGCTCTGTCTTTTTTCTATTGAAGATTGAAGACTATTCCTGTGAAGCGACATTCTTAGCTGAATTGAGCGGTTTACCTATAGAAAATCAAAGAGATACAGGAATAGTCTCTCGTTGGAGTAGGTGACAAAATTCATTACCTTCGATTTGGAAATGTTAACTTCAATGACAAGTTTCAGAAATCACCTTATCTTTGGTAAGCTATATTTTGAAGTTACTCCATATTTGAGCAATTTCAGTATATTAAGCGATTCTACATTCACAGGAAGCATATAAAGTTTGAGTTTTATAATATTTTTGAGAGTTGTTGCCTGGCAATATCAACTGGTCGATCATGACCGATACGAAAGTACTATTAGTTATTCAGATTCTTGGAAATGGAGCAACTTACTCTCCTGATAATCTGGAAACATCTTGCCTTCATAATATTTTTTTATTGTCAGGTATTTCTGGGCAGGATTGAGTTTTTATAGATCAATAACAGGTTTTTATGTTGCTAGGCTTTTGGGACAACTCCCTATTTTCCTTAACAGTAGTTAGTGTCAAGTACAAGTAGGCACACATTCGGTTACAGGCACCGGCATTGAAGTCGGGCAAAAATTGCCAAACTCTAATCTTATTGACGCTACAACTATGAAAAGTGTGGACATCAATGATTTACAGGGCAGTGTTCTTTTCCTCAGCATTGTGCCTTCCATAGATACCAAGGGTTTGTGAAGCTCAAACCCATTATCTGGGGAGCAAGGTGATAAGCTGCCGACAACGGTCAAACGGATTACTATAAGCCGTGAAACACTATTCGCCCAGACACGTTTTGCCAGAGAAGCAAAATTAGAAGATGTGCAATATCTTTCAGATTACAAAGAAGGGTCCTTTGGTAGGTCGATAGGATTACTCATGGATAAACCGAGACTGCTCGCACGGTCGGTTATTATCTTGGATAAAGAGGGGATTGTCCGATATATCCAGGTTGTCCCTGAAATCAAACATTTACCAGATATGGAAGAAGCCTTCAGTAAGGCTAGATCTTTAACTATCCAACCCTGAGGGTATCCGCTAAAAAAGTTGCAAAGTAGGGCAAGCAAAATTAGTGGTTCACGGCAAGATCATTAGAAAATCGGCTGGATAGATGGCTGTATTAAGAGTGGTCGTGTTGTTTTTTTCCCAAGACTCTTTTAAGGAAATACAGTAGGCCGAATGAGGATAATGCAATGGTGCGTTGGAGTGAAGTGAGACGGCTGAATTCAATCTACATGGAATAAAATTGTTCGTATCGGTTTAGTCGTGCAGTGTATTGAAACTCAGGTAGTATTTGTATAGGAATGACAAATTAACATGCTATTGTTAGGGTATCTTATTTAAATATTTGTTTGCACAGAGGATGGTTTTTTCATTATCAACAAAAGCGAGGAAGTAATGAGTCGTACACTATTCCTGACGAGTTTTCTTGTATTCATCTGTTTGAGTGTTCCATCCATGATTTTTGGTCAGGATAAGACCGTGAAACCACCATATGCTGGTGCTCCTGGTGGCTGGGCATATTTTGCACGTGGTGGCGCCGTCTATCAATTCGATACCGATCTCGATGAAGGTGGAAGCTATAACTCCACTCGATTTACCATACAGGCAGGATCAGGATATAGCTGGGATCCCCAGACAAATGTGTCGTTCGCACTTGGCTACAGCTATGACAGTTATGACTTTTCCGGTAATGCCGGGCTTGGTTCATTGAACCCATGGGAGGATATCCATACGATATCCTTAGGCATGCCTATGCGTTTTGGAGTAAACAAACACTGGACGGCCTTTGTGATTCCCACCATACGTTCCACAGGTGAAAGTGGAGCAAACTTTGACGAGACAGTAACTGGCGGGGTACTGGGTGGGTTTTCCTATCGTTTCAGCGACAGATTGACCATAGGACCAGGAATAGGGATAATTTCACAGTTGGAAGAATCCGCAACTGTTATCCCTATCCTGATCATTGACTGGAAAATCACCGATAAATGGAGCCTTGATACCGGTCGGGGACTTGGGGCAACACTGGGCCCCGGTTTGACGCTCAATTATCAGCCAAACAGAATGTGGCGGTTTGGGATTGGTGGCCGTTATGGAAAGCTGCGTTTTCGTCTCGACAGAAAAGATTCTATTGGCGGTGGAGTTGGCGAAGATTCTTCCTTTCCTCTCTTCGCAAGTGGCACCTACAATGTCAATCCAAAGACAAATGTCAGCCTTATTGGAGGGCTTGAGTTGGGTGGGGAGCTGAAACTGGAAGATAAGGATCGGAGGACAATTGAAGAAGAATCTTATGATACCGGGATCTTCCTAGGCTTAACTTTCAACACACGTTTTTAAAAGGATGTAGCGTCCCAACGGGGATGGTTAAAACCCCTCTCCTTGTAGACGAGGGTTGTTTAGTTTGGTTTATTCAACCAACTTGCTCTATGTATAACTATCAACTGAAATATAGATAAGAGGGAGAAGATGGAAACTCTATACGATATAACGGTTCAGACGATTGATGGCGAAACGATTACTCTTGAGAGCTTCAAAAACAAAGTCATTCTTATTGTCAATGTGGCAAGTAAATGAGGCGCTACCCATCAGTATGAAGGTCTGGAGGATCTCTATAAAAAGTACGAGAGTAAGGGCTTTGTGGTATTAGGTTTTCCCTGCAACCAATTTAAGGCACAAGAACCTAAGTCTGAGGAAAAAATAAAAGAATTCTGCCGCCTTACGTATGGGGTAAGTTTTCCGATGTTTGCGAAAATTGAGGTCAATGGAAAAAATACCCACCCATTATATGTTCACTTGAAGAAAGAACGTCCAGGTTTGCTTGGCAGCGGGAGTATCAAATGGAATTTTACCAAATTCCTTCTTGATAGAGAGGGAAAAGTTATCAAGAGATATGCCACGGCAACAACACCGCAAAAAATAGAGCCTGACATTCAGAAATTGTGGTGAAACGATAATCTCTTAAGTCGGCATTTAGTGATAAATAATCGCTTTGTAAGACTGGTCTAACATTTCCGCAAAATTTTGCCATCCCAACCTATTTTGGCTTCAATTTAACCGGGACCAGGCCTTCGTGGTTAAAAGGTTTTTATTACTCCGTCAGGAGTAATGTAGAGGAGGATGGTGTTTTATGCGTAAATTGCTACTTGGTGTTCTTTCACTGCTGCTTACTGGTTGCGGTAGTTATCCCAAAACTGTAAAACCGATACAGCCGTTCGATGTGAATAAGTATGTTGGTAAGTGGTACGAGATTGCTCGCCTGGATCACTCTTTTGAACGTGGGCTTGAGCAGGTGAGTGCAGAATACACAATACTGGAGGATAGTCGGGTAAAAGTTGTGAATCGTGGCTTTTCAACCACGAACAATGCTTGGAAAGAAGCGGTCGGGAAAGCATATTTAGCAGGGGAAAAAGATGAGGGTTACCTCAAAGTCTCATTTTTCGGACCTTTTTACAGCTCTTACGTGGTCTTTGGTCTGGATGAAGAATATCAGTACGCCTATGTCTCAGGGCCAAATCACAACTATTTATGGCTGTTATCGCGCAAACCACTGGTTGAAGAGCAAGTTGTAAAGCGCTTTGTTAAAACAGCAAGAGACAGAGGTTTCGATACAGAAAACCTCATATATGTAAAACAAAAATAGTGGCAACACCCCCTGCAGCAAAATAACAGAGGGTGTCGAAGAGGGGATTGAGAGTATATGCTACCAGCTGTCGCCCAAAACAGTATTGAGATTCATACAACTTTTTTGTTCGTGTTCAGATAGATCTTCCTTACTTTTTACATCTCTGTCCCGATCGATGTTGCATACGTATTCTGTGCCTTTGTTGTCTTGAACCCATACCTTCTTATTAAATTCTTGTGAGATAATTCGACCTTTCATAACTTCCTCCAATTATTATCAGTAGCAACTCTTTTGTAATTGTATGTGTCGTGTATTGCTTCAGTGCAGCGATTAAGCAGTGAGTTTTGTAGCTTGAACTATTCTCTGCTGCTCTATTGCTTACTTATCTAACAATTTAAGGTTGTTTATATACAATTCAATAGGGAATGAATGGTAATATAATGATAGTGAAAACTACTACAGAACAGCTTCCTCTCCTCCTACGAGCATCAGAGCCTTGTTTACAGTGAAGGTGACGAGGAATCTTTCCGCGTCATCGCTGTCACCGGCTGAAGAGCGTCTTGATAGGGCTTGTATCTGTTCCTGATCCTGACTCTCTTCTAACATGGTTAAACTCAGTCGAACCCCATTAAAACCATGATTATGCTCGATAAACATGTAATGGGCCTGGGAGTTTTCATTGACATTTTGTCGGGTGAGCCTGTCTCGCATGATAAAAGCTATGGTGGTATTATCAACTACATGAGGTTTTGCATAAACGGCACTGTTCACTTCTCCCTGGTTATTTGATGTTGATATTACGCCAAATCCTGATTTTCCACTGAAATGATCATGTAAATTCATATGAGATCCTTTTCGGACAATGAGTTTTATTATTTACACAACGACTCATTTTTGAGACGCATGCACCTTTCTACTAAAAAGCATGATCGCCGGAAACATAAGTGACCAGACGACAGCAAGAAAAAATAACGAGGCGGGCAAAGGCCAGTTAAATGAGGCTGCTCCCAAACGTGTTCCTGCCCAGTATGCTGCTGGACCACCCAGGCCGCGAAACAGAGCTGCGATCAGTAATTTGCCTTTGAACCATGAAAGACTGTGGTGGATTGTCATCGCCAGCCCAAGCCAAATTACAAGAAGCCAGAAAGGAATTGGGAAACCGGGGCTTCTAAAGGTAAAAAAAACTACCTGTTGCAGTGTTCCATCCACAAGCAAGCCCAGAAACATAAGAAACCCGATCATTTTCAGATCGTCACCCCTGCATTCAGAGGTCGCAAAGAGTATGAGTATGAGCAAGCATCCGACGACAGCGCCCGGGTTTGGGCATCTCGTTGACTTAACATTAATACCGATGTAACTTGACACAATGGTATATTATTGAGAGTTTAATGGCAATAAAAGCTATCATTAAGGAGGCGGCGTGCTAGACCCTAATTTATATCAAACAGTTGTTGACTCTATGTCTGCCCATGTGGCAATTCTTGACGAACAGGGTGTGATCATTGACACCAACAGGACATGGCGTGAGTTTGCCCAGCAAAATGGCATAAAACAATCCTTTGACGGTATCGGCATTAATTACCTACATGTTTGTGATGGTGCAGTTTACGAGCATGAAGAAGACGGCTTAAACGTTGCAGAAGGTATACGAAAAGTTCTCTCAGGTGATTTAACTGAATTTCTGACCCATTATCCCTGCCACTCTCCTGATGAGAGAAGGTGGTTCGCCGTTAGGGTGGTGCTTTTGAGAGACAGGGACGCGAGTAAGGTGATTGTTACCCATGAAAATATCACTCAGATAATTGAGATTCAGGAGGCTCTGGCGAAAAAAGAAGCCGAATTGCGTGGTGAACGTGAGCGTCTTGAAGAGACCAATATTGCCCTTCGGGTCCTTCTTCGACAGCGGGATGAGGACAAAAAGCGTACAGAGGAAACGATTTATGTAAACGTTGATCAACTTGTCCTACCGTATGTTGAACAACTTTTTCAGGGTCGATTGACTGAAAAGCAACGGACCTTGACTGAGGTAATTGACACAAATCTTCGAGATATTGTTTCACCATTTCTGCGCACTTTAACAACCGTACACACCATGCTTACCCCACAAGAAATTGAGGTAGCCAATATGGTGCGAAGTGGCCGGTCAAGCAAAGAGATTGCAGAGGTGCTTGGTATCTCTGTGAGTGGTGTTGATTTTCATCGTAAAAAACTCCGGCAAAAGCTTGGGCTGACAAACAGTCCTAAAAACCTCAGGTCATATCTCCTTTCATTGGAAAGTGATCGTTGATTACAGGTCAACTGAGGTATAGTTGGCATAAATAGCTTCTATGTTGTCAGTTTTTTATACATCACTCGTAATAACAAAGAAAAGAACATGAAATATGAAAACCATTAGTCTTAAAAAGTTAACCTGTCAACGTGACGCTTTCGTGATCCCAGGAGGTGTTTGTTATTTGAATTTCTCGTATAGGTCACCTTTGCTAGAAACAGTAGAACAGGCAGCTATATCAGGCATACACAGGAATTATGGTTTAGAATCATAAATACTGCCACTTCAAATCTAAACAAAATATGAAAAAACAACATAATTAAACTCGCTACATAACTACTGTTAGTTTACTGGGGTGCATGGCATTGCAATGGCAGAGATTGTTATTGGCAAGGTTAACCATTTAAGTAAACCTGCAACTTAGGACTATTCCTGTGTTACAGTTTCAGGTGGATTGAGAATGATAATCTGAATGCAGGATCAATAAGTATACTCACTGCAGCCCTATATTGAACAGCAACGATTCCTTTTTGGGAATTGTGTATCAAAAACTCTTCTTGCGTAAGGACAATATACGAGAATCGTCATGTAGGTGAATCGGCCCAGGCCCGGTAGCCGGGACTTGCAACTGCAGCAATGTTCCGATTATAAGATCACGTTCTTCCGACTGTAGCTGGCTTCGACCGAATGGATAGTTGCATAGTTCATCCAGATCATTAAATGACATAACTGTAAAAAATGTTTCATGGTGTTCAATCTCAAAATCACTATTTTGAATCATATTCCACGCATCTAAAATTCTTTCAGACTCGTCATCGAAAAGATCAAAGATTTTTGTGACTTCTCCATTCGCTAAAGGTTCTAAAATTACCAGCTGTCCGTCAGCGGTAAGTACTCTGTGAGCTTCTTTGAGAGCTAAGTTACTTTCTAGATGATGTAAGGACAGTGTAAAAAGTATAATAGGAAAAGATTCGTCTTCAAATTCCAATGCTTCTCCACTACCGATTCTAAAGTCTACATTTGGGAGTTCAGATTTTGCTTTCTCAATACTTTGTTTATCGGGATCAATTGCAATATACTTTCGTGAATTGTGAGCCAATAATTTTGACATGCGCCCATCACCACAACCGACCTCAAGTATTTTTTGATCTTGGAGGGCAACAAATTGCTCGATCATATCAATTGCTTTGTTTATTTTATCATATTCCATTTTTGGTCATCCCTTTCTAGTTTGTCATAATATCTCATATTGAGTTGAGTAACCAAAAAACAAAGTTATTTTTTCATGATTCTATCGAATACATTAGAATATCTTTATGTATGAATCTACTGGCAAGTTAAATTTATGGCATAGTAGTTCAGATTTACCTCATTCCTGTACACTTTCAGTCAAAGATAATAAACAGATTATTTATGTTTCTGTGTAGAAGCACCGGTTACCCGGAAATCTCTTCGGGAGAGGGTAGAATCCTTTGACACTCAGGACCTGCCGAATTTCCTCTATATGGTCATTTGGGTCACTAATGCTATGCTCCATTTGGGAATCTTCCCACCCCTCGTCTAGAAGCTTATTTCATTGCGAACTTTCGTATATAAAAGCCGCAGATAATTTGCCACTGCTGTAATTGGAAATTATATTTTGTTGTTTGATTCGCTCCCCAAAAAGTTCGCTCGATTTTTGTCAACTCATACTCGTTGTAAAACAATCTTTGACAGAGCAGATTCATACCTCATTCCAGTTGGTTATCCTTTCAACTATAATTTTATTATTCTCTAATAGGTATATTGCCTTCGGGGTAATATACACGTCTGTCTGCCCCCTTCAATTGATTTTCTACAATGTGGTACTATCTTGTTCCTATCAAATTCGGACGCTGCGACGATGAGAATATAGAGCTTACGCAGTGAACGAATATTTGCAAAATGTATATTTTTATTCAAAACATACAGGAGGGTAAGATGAGAATATTTGTTATGATAATGTCGTTAATGCTCTTTGCACTTCCTGCCTTTGGGGCGGGAAAATCCGTCACTTATGCTGTAGGCGGTCTTGAGTATGAAGGTTATTACGTCAGTGGCGGCGAAAGTGCACCACTGCTACTACTGGTGCATGACTGGGATGGCTTGACTGATTATGAAGTGAAACGGGCAAACATGCTCGCTGAGCTTGGTTATAGTGTGTTCGCTGCGGATCTTTTCGGCAAGGGTGTCCGTCCGACTGAGGTGAAAGACAAAAAACAGCATACCGGTGAGCTTTATAAAGACCGGCAGAAGATGAGGAACATACTCAAAGCATCCTTTGACGAGGGCGTGAAGCAAGGGGGGGACGGCTCGAAGGCTGTCGTTTTCGGTTATTGTTTTGGTGGTGCAGCTGTACTTGAGATGGCGCGTTCGGGTGAACCGGCCATGGGTTTTGTGACCTTTCATGGTGGTCTTTCAACACCTGAGGGCCAGGACTATTCACAAACCAGGGGCAATATAATGATTTTTCACGGCAGTGCCGACACGGCAATCACCTTGGAAGATTTTGCCAGTCTGGCTGCCCAGCTTGAAAAGTCAGGAGTGGCGCATGAGATGGTTACCTACAGTGGTGCACCGCACGCTTTTACTGTCTTTGGTTCAAAAAGATATAGGGAACATGCCGACAAACAATCCTGGCAGCGCTTTATTGAATATCTTAACACAGCATTAATGTAGTGTTGGAAATGGGCTATTTCGTTTATTGCCTGCACTCACTCATCCCAGTGAGTGGCTGCAGGTAGTTCATTGTCACTAATGTGCAGAGAGTCCCTTCTGTTCTTCCATTTCTCTCTCCTTTTAGTGTGTTCTCTGTGAAAAGTTATGAATGTAACTGTAGAAGAGAGATCTGACAAACTTCTTACAGCAAAATGGAGAATGGATGCAGGAGGCCACAGAAAATTGATAATCTGGACCATCAAAATTTAAAATGCTCCATTTACTGTTTGTTTTCCTGAAAGAATATTGAATATTGAAAAGTACCAGAACGCTCCTTTTCGGACACTTTTTTGGGACATGATCAAATTGGAACTTCACAGGAATAGCCTTAAGCTTGTTATCTCCTCTTTTGTTTGAGTTGGCCGGTGCACATCTTTGATTACCTTGGGCCACTTCACTGTACCGTATTATTCTTGTAAATATCACATGTGTAGTATAGGCTACCTCACAAAATATAGGAAATATTTTCTTTAGTTAGGTTTTAATTTAACTGGGGTATGCCCTTAGCTCCAGCGCATACTATATATTGTGGTATAAATTTTATTAAATATTAGGTTGAGCAAGCCGTCATACGTCTTCAATATTGTTGGGCACGCTAAGTTTTGATGTAACTTCCAGTCATTGCGAAAAGTAAGAATAAGTCGTGCCCAGTAAAAAATGGAATCTAGGCACTTAGCCCAATCTACCATATCTTGCGTGTCCTGGAGTTAAATGCATACCCCAGATTAATTTATTACCTGGTCTCAAGCTTAAAGTTGCTGAAAAAGGAAAGGGAGCATATATTTGATGAGAAAAATCATCTTTTTATTCATTTTTTTACTTCTTCCAGCTTATGCTTATGCCGGTGGGGGCGGTAATGACCCACATCAGGCCGCAGTTAATTTTCCGCCAAGTTTTGCAAGTTATCATGACGCCGATATTGAAGGGGTAGGAGCAATTCTTAAACACCGCATCAGTCATACCCCGTTTAACCTTGTGGCCAGCCTCGTTTTTCTGGCTGCCATCCTCCATACATTTTTAAGCAGTAAATTTCTCTATTATGCCCATAAGTGGAAAGCTGAACACCAGAAAGAGATAGAAGCAGGTCGGGAATCGGAAAACTCCACCCACCTCCTTTCCGAGATATTTCATTTTCTCGGAGAGGTTGAGGTTATTTTTGGTCTCTGGGCTGTGGCGCTCAGTGCTGCCGTCGTTTTTTTCTATGACTGGCATACCTTTGTCAATTATGTCAGCGGGGTTAACTATACTGAAGCGATGTTTGTCGTGGTTATCATGGCACTGGCTTCCTCCCGCCCCATTCTGAAACTTTCTGAAAGTATAATGAGTCGCATAGCCGCTGTTTTTAAAGGCACATTGGCAGCGTGGTGGCTGACGATCATGACTCTGGGGCCGATTCTTGGCTCTTTTATCACGGAACCGGCTGCCATGACCATTTCGGCTATGCTGTTGGCTCAGAAATTTTACGAATTGCAGCCGAGTCATAAATTTAAATACGCCACCATCGCACTGCTTTTTGTCAATGTTTCAGTTGGCGGAACTCTTACCCATTTTGCCGCACCACCAATCCTCATGGTTGCTGCACCCTGGAACTGGGATTTACCCTTCATGTTTACCACCTTTGGTTGGAAGGCTGTCATTGGGATTATCATCTCCAATGGTTTGGTTTTTCTTGTGTTTAAAAAAGAAATTGCCGGCCTGGAAAAGAAATTCAAGGTTGGTCTTCTCAAAGACGAGATCAAAGAAGAGTATATATCCCAGGAATTTATGGAAAGAGGCCTTCAGCACGCTGAGGAGCGTATAGCCGAAGAGCTGCACCGCGAGTTCGACCGTATAAAGGAGGTGGCCAAGGAATCGGCTCTTACTCTAGGTTCTTGGGAAGATGCCGACTTGGAGCTTCTGGATGAAACCCTTGAGCAGGAGCTGGAAGACCTGAAGGTCCAAAAGATGAGCGTGTCGGTGCCGGGCCTGCTGCCGCGGGACAAGCGGCCCAAATTGACAGACCCCAATTGGGATATGCGCAGTGGCGATGTGCCGGCCTGGATTATGGCCGTCCATGTGGCCTTTATGATCTGGACCATTGTCAATGCCCATTACCCAGCCGTTTTTGTCTCTGGTATGCTCTTTTTTATCGGCTTTTCACATGTTACCTGGCCTTTTCAAAACAACGTCAATTTGAAACCGCCCATGCTGGTCGGTTTTTTTCTGGGTGGACTGGTAATTCATGGAGGGCTGCAGGGGTGGTGGATTGCTCCAGTATTAGGAAGTTTGGGGGAACTTCCTCTGATGATCAGCGCCACAGTACTTACTGCCTTTAACGATAATGCTGCTATTACTTACCTAAGTACCTTGGTACCGGGTTTCACAGATAGCCTTAAATATGCTGTGGTAGCAGGTGCTGTTACCGGTGGTGGCCTTACGGTGATTGCCAATGCCCCTAATCCTGCAGGACAGGCGTTATTGAAAAACTACTTCAGTAACGGCGTTTCTCCAGTTTTACTTTTGACCTATGCTATTGCACCTACAGTGGTTATGGCACTCTGTTTTGCACTTCTATAAATTTGAGATAGCTGTTTCGTGGCTCTGGTGTAGAGTGCAACTTTACGCTATTCGGCAGTTCGACCAAACTCTTGCCAGTGGGGCACTGACAAGAGATTTTACCATGTGAATCCTTTACAAAACATGTGGACACGGTTGAAGAAAGTGGATACAAACTTCTTAAGCTTGCCCGACCTAAGTTTTTTCTGCCCTGATCTTCCCTCAACTTGAGATGTATCCTGTATCTCTTCAAATTCCAATCTGCCGATTACTCGACCACTCTAAACTGTAACTTCACAGTAAACACCTTT
>Ga0209633_10003825_pt1 | contig 13764 bp, 15 predicted proteins | sample Cruoilmetagenom1_FD_187290 | JGI IMG/M metagenome (GOLD analysis project Ga0209633, IMG submission 187290) | Oil polluted marine microbial communities from Coal Oil Point, Santa Barbara, California, USA - Sample 1 (SPAdes) (version 2) | ecosystem: Environmental > Aquatic > Marine > Oil seeps ... | reverse complement strand
TCGGCAATTGACGAACCTGAGGAAGTGGCAAAACAGTTGTTATCATTTATTAAAACTGAGGGCGGGCAGTATTTTGTTGGCTGGCCAGAAAAACTATTTGTAAGACTTAACGGTTTGCTACCGAGTTTGGTTGAAAACTCCATTGTTAAAAAACTACCAAGAATTAAACATTACCTAGCCACCGCTAAAGACAATCGAGCTTAGAGAGATATTCGATATGATGAATCTTAAAATGATTACCTTATTGCTGTTATTGCTACCTACGCTAGTATTAGCGAATAGTGTGGTTGAGGAATTACAAAAAGACAGGGCAATTGCTAACTACCAACTAAAAGGAAATGCTCATGAAAAAGCGTTTGACACCTTAATAATAAAAGCAGATGCTGCTTTAACTAACAATCCACGGTCTGCTGAATTTTTAAGAGATAAGGGTAGTATAGTTAAAGCTAAAGAGTACTTGGAAAAAGCGAAAATAGCCCCTCAGCGACCTGTTCGTTCAGTTGCCGATAAAGGTCGGCATGAGGACATGGCTAAGGCATTAATTGAGGTAGAAGAGGCACTAAACTAAATATTATGCAGATACTGCTTGTTGAAGATGATGTTGCACTTATTGACGCATTAAAAAAAGCCCTCGTAACAGAGGGCTTTACTGTTAATTGTTTATCTAGGGGGCAGCATGCAATTACTTCGGTTAAAACAGAATTGCCTGACATGGTGATTTTGGATTTAGGCCTGCCTGATATGGATGGTTTAGATGTTATGCGCTCGATGCGTGCAACGAGCGTGGATTTACCTATACTTATTTTGACAGCACGGTCTTCTTTAGATGACAAAGTTGCAGGCCTAGATTTAGGCGCAGACGACTACCTTGTGAAACCATTTGATGTGGACGAATTGTTGGCTCGAATTCGAGTAATAGAGCGTCGGGCGAGTTCATTTAAGCATTCAGGGCTTACCATTGGTGGTGTTCTCTTGGATATGGTCAGTCATGAGGTTTCAGTGGCTGGAAAAACCATCAATATGTCGCGTCGTGAGTTTATGCTTTTGAAAAGTTTGATGGAAAATGCAGGGCGGGTATTAACCAAAGAAAGTTTAGAGTCAAAATTGTATGGTTGGGGGGAAGAGATCTCGAGTAATGCAATCGAAGTGCATATCCATCATTTACGTAAAAAGTTACCCGACAGGTTTATTCAAACTATCCGTGGGGTTGGGTACATTATTAAGCGCCCATGAAATCTATTCGACTCTATTTATTGTTGGCCTTACTGGCCACCATTACGCTGGTGTCATTCTTATCTGTTTTGCAGGGATACCGTTCCAGCACCCAAAAAGTAGATGAGCTATTTGACCAACGGCTAAGAAATTTGGCAGACATCATTGTGCATGCTAATCACGACATTGAACCAAGACAAGAACGTTTGATTAACACCAGGCCAAGTGTGTTTTTTCAGATTTGGTCCGATCATAAAACATTATTAGCACGCTCTGGCAATGCGCCGGATAGTCTTTTATTTGATTTGCAGCAAGTGAATAAATTTCAGGATGTAAATTTTAATCAGTTTCGTTGGCGAATGTTTATTTTAAAAGATGAGTCATTAAACCGTTGGGTAGTAACGGCTGAACGAATCGACTTGCGTTATAGTTTAGCCGATACCATTGTTAGTGCTGCGATTAGGCCAACCGTATTTGTAATTCCAATTGCGGCCATTATTATTTGGTTTGCGATAGGCATTGGGTTACGCCCGCTAAAACAGCTAACAGGACAATTGAGCAATAAGCGGGCAGATGACTTAAGCCCCGTAGTTTTAAAAGACACGCCTGATGAATTGTCACAGCTGGTTATCACAACTAATGAGTTACTCAACCGCTTGAATGATGCTTTTATTCGTGAACAACAATTTGCCGCAGATGCTGCACACGAATTAAGAACACCGATTAGTGCACTCAACGTCCAAATGCACAACCTAGAACAGAAAGCCAATTTTCAAGAAGATGAGTTACGCCCATTGAAAGATGGAATAAGTCGGATGAAGCATGTAGTCGAACAAATTCTTTCGTTATATAGAAATGTTCCAGATCAGGCTTCTAGAAAGCTTCATAAAATTAATTTATATATGCTTGTTCAGCAAATAATTGCTCAGCAATACAATGAATTTGAAGAAAAAATGCAAAGTATTAGCTTATTTGGTGATGAATCATGCTGCATATATGGTGAACAGTTTGCACTTGAAACCCTAGTGCTTAATTTGATTAATAATGCGGCAAAATATTCGCCAAAGCACAGTGAAATACAAGTCACCGTTGAGCAGAGAGGTAGACAGATTTGCTTAATCATTGAAGACTCTGGGCCTGGCATTCCAAAAGAAGATTACGAGCGTGTTCTAGAGCGTTTTTATCGAGTTGATGGAGATCAGCATAGTTCAGGCGAAGTAGGTTGTGGCTTAGGGCTTGCAATTGTTAACCACATTGTCCTGATGCATAACGGGAAGATGGTGCTTGGTCAATCTGAATCACTAGGTGGATTTAGTGCAAAGGTCGAATTTAAGGCGGGCATAAAGTAGTATGAAGAATCGTAGTATTTTGCAAGTTCTATTTCTTGGGCTTCTTTGGGGGAGTTTGATTTCGCCGGTATCTGCAACGCCAGTTTTTGAGATAGAAATACGTAATCATTTATTCTCCCCATCTGAATTAAGCATTCCAGTAGGTACCAAGGTGAAGCTACTCATTAAAAATGCAGATCCCTCTGCCGAAGAGTTTGAGAGTTACGAGTTAAACCGTGAAAAAGTTATTCCTGGCAATAGCACAGGCGTTATCTTTATCGGCCCATTAAATAAGGGTGTCTACCCTTTTTTTGGCGAATTCTTTCCAAAAACAGCGCAGGGCAATATTCATGTTGATTAATGCTGTAGTCATTATCTTGCGTGAGGTGCTCGAAGCTTCACTTATTATGGGTGTATTGTTGGCGCTCAGTCAGCTCAATTTAGTCTCAAAAAGTTGGTGTATTAAAGGATTATCACTAGGTGGAGTGCTGGCGGTGTTTTATGCTGCAAACCTGACAATAATTTCCGCAGTACATGGTGGCGTGGGACAGGAAATAGTGAATGCTGGTTTATATATTTTTATTTTTATCTTTGTGCTAACAATTATTTACAGCCTTCGTGATAAACAAAAATCTAACGTAACTGTTGCTGCAATGTTTGCTTGTGTGGTGCTGGCAGTTGTTCGTGAAGGCTCTGAAATTATTGTTTATATTCAAGGGTTTTCAACGATTAATGAGTTGTTTGCTCCGGTATTGATTGGTAGTTCAATTGGTACTGGAATTGGCCTTAGCATAGGTGTTTTTGTCTATTATTTAATTGTGAATTTACCCGTCTTATATGGTCTTCGACTTGGTTTTTTTGTACTGGTTTTTATCGCAAGTGGAATGGTCTCACAAGCCATCCAAATGTTATTGCAAGCAGATTTGTTGACAAGTCAATTACCCGTTTGGAATACATCAGAAATTGTTAGCGAACAGTCATTTGTCGGTGAAATTTTATTTGCAATGATAGGTTATGAGGCAACACCTACATTAGTACAAGTTGTTTTATATGCTTTCAGCATTCTGCTAACAAGTTTTATGGCGATTAACTCAATCAGGTGTATACAGCGGAGGGGGTTGTCATGAATAAATTCCTAATAATATTTTTTATAGTGGCTTCATACTCTGGTTTGATATTTGCTGATGGTGGTGCCGTAGATAAAGTCTACCATCCCTATGTTCAGTCTTTTGAGCGTGAGCTTGAATGGCGAGTGCTATCGGCAGATGATGCTCAAGTGTATCGCTTAGGGCTTGGCAGGTCTTTAACAGATAGGCTATTTGTAGAAGGGTATTTGATTGCAAAAGATGTCGATAATCATCTCAAGCTTGATGCATATGAAATAGAAGTAAAGTGGCAAATAACGGAGCAGGGTGAATATGCTGCTGACTGGGGCTTGTTGTTTGAATTAGAAAAAGAGCAGCATGATGATACATGGGAGGCCTCCACTGGGTTGTTGATGGAAAAACAATGGGGACGTTGGGTGGGCACCGCTAACGTGAACATTGTTTATGAGTGGGGGGCAGAGATAAAAGACGAACTAGAAACATCCCTGGCCTCGCAATTACGGTATCGTTACAAACCATACCTAGAGCCCGCTATTGAGCTGTACAGTGGTGAGCAAGGGGTGGCATTAGGGCCAGTAATAATGGGTGATACTCGTTTAGCGATAGCTAAGAAATTGCATTGGGAGTTTGGTGTTATTCTAGGTTTGAATTCCAAAGTCCCTAATAATACGTGGCGTTTATTAGTGGAATATGAATATTAGGGATCAAGAGGAGTAGTTCTCGAGCTATTTAGTGTAAAGACCATTCGTCTCATTGATAATGCTCTGAGTAATAAGTGTTTGATAGGTGATAAACAGCCCAAGCCTTATCGCCAAAAACGGGGTAAATAAGGACACTGAAACCATTGAGAGAATATCTTTCTTCTCACTTTCATCTTGCAGTTTTATACGCAATCTTTTTTTAGAAAGAAAAGAGGCAACAGAAAAAATCACTAAAAAAAGAATGCTCGATATGATGACTGGAGCCAATACGACTTTGTCTTCAAAAATGAGTTTTAAGCTGCTCAATTGAGCAAAGAAGGTCTCTTTTGCTCCTTTCCATAGATCTATATTAAACGGTGACATTTGCTGCTCAAAAAGCCCATTTAGAAACAACATTCGCCTCAAAGAAGTAATTTTTTCTAACAAACGTGTTGCTTTAGAGCTTAGCGCTTCGGCCTGTTTCAGTAAGCCTTCTAATGCAAGAGAGTCCCTAGTTAACTCAGCCCGTAACTTCTGAATATTGTCTGGCTCGACTACCGCATTTTCACCCTCTGGTACAACTCCAAGATCGGTTAGATCAGCTTGCGCGCTGACATTAAGCGGTTTAACAATATCGACAATATTTTGTAATTCTGTACGTGACAACCTAAGCGTTTGACGGAACTCCAATAAACGAACTTCGTCAATAGCGCTTTCAGATAACACTTGAGAAATAAGCTCAACCGTATTGTGTTGCTCCTTAAGCTGTAACGCAATTGCTTCGTTATTTATGGTCTCCTTCGCATAAGCAGATGCAAAAGCACCTGAAATCAAAAAACACAGGACTGTAAAAAGTCTGGCAAAATTCATATTGCGCTTCTCTGACTATAAATACTTGGTAGGTTTAATAACAACGTCGAACTCATCATCTTCACTTCGAAAATTCAATTTAAATATTTTTCATAATAGCCGATATATTCATATGCGTCTTTGATCATTTTTACAATTTTTAAATCAATGACACGAGTAAATTATCTATTACGTTAAGTTAACGTAATGTCAACTTCCATAAGAGAGACCGTTACTCTTTATCAAAGCTTTCCACAATGATAGCGCCCATAGCAGCAGACATAGTAATTACTATTAGCCATTTAATTACGACAACCGTGTCGGTCAATAGCGGGAATGTATTTAATGAAAAAAGTACCAGTGCAACAACTATTGCTGTAATTGTATAAGCAATCGATATACGCCATAAAAAGACAGGGCCCCTGTATTTAATATTGCCCTGGAATACACTTTCATAGGCAAAAAAACCTAAAAACACAATTGACAGCATAAACACCGTTAGCAGATAAGTTAAAGGAAGTTCCTCACCTAGTCTCCAAGTTTCTTCGCTTGAGGCTTTCTTGATGACATTTTCTAAGCTAGACATTTCCTTATTCAGCTTAAACGCTTCATTTTCTAATTTCTCGGCTCGTTCAGCCTTATCAAAGACAATTTCTTCCGCAGAAGTATCATTACAGGCTGCAGGTACTGTTAAACGTGCGGTGGTCGGTATAACACTTGCGCCATCAAGGATTTTCCTCTGGTTCATATAAGAAGGAGACATAATTTCAATGTTTTGGCTATGTGGCGTATCAATAATGCAGCCATCAAGCTTCGATTGCATTGAAATTTGTCGCTTGGCCTCTTCAAGAAAACCAGACAGGCGGTATGAATAAGGGAGCTAATGCGGTTAAAAGCCGGCTTGATATTTCTTCGAGTGTCTAGAAGCGCGTATTGAGATGTTGTTTTGTTTAATGTGTGCCCGTAGTCAATTAAGTCTGGCATCACAATAACCTTTTATTGTAGTTTTATTGGTGTGTTGCGGTGACCGGTTGAATCCATCGGGGCTAATAGTATTCGGAGTGTGTGGCTATGTTAATATTTAAGCGTTACAGTGCTTAGGTGTGTGATTTAGTTACATACTTTATTATTCGACCACTTTAGTATGAATCTTTATTACTTAATGATTTCTGTATTCTAGGTAATAAAGCAGATTAGTATGCGACTTTATTTATTTCAAGCAAGATTTTCTAACGGTAGAATGCGCCTTGTAGCGCACTTCAGTATGAAACTTTATTTCTGTGCCACAACTTTTGTTGGCGAACAATAAAGTTGTTAATAAGACAATGAGCGTCGCCGCTGGTTCAAGTATCATCTTAGTAATTCTTTCACCCCTGTAGAGAAACCAAGGCGTAAAAATAAAAAGATCATAAGCTCCAAGTGAAAAAATTATTAAGGCTGTGCTACAGCTTTAATCTGAAAGCAAGCGCAAGCTCGATATTCGGCAGAGAAGCCAAAGCGCTCGATCATAAGTTTAGAATTTGTTAACAACTTTATTGTCCGCCAACACCTCTAATTAAATATTCCGAAGAATATAGTATTTAACAACAATATGTTGAATTCACTCTTTCAGTTCGTAACTAAAACCATGATTTATTATTTAATGAAATAACAACAACGGAGGTATTATCCTGATTAGCTGTTTCAGCAAGTTCAACAGCGGTTAAGAGTTTTGATGAAATAATTTCTGGTGATTTGTTTTTATTTTTATCTATTATTAATTCAATATCAGTAAGCGTTATTGTATCTAAGCCATCAGAGGCTAAAATCAACCTATCCTTAGGATCCAAGTAATTCAATTTACTTTGAATATCGACTAAAGAAATATCATCTACCGAGACGCAGCTTCTTAGAGCATTCCGCTGCGGATCAGATAAAGCCTCTTCTTTTTCTAAACGACCTATTTCAACCAAGTCATCAAGCACAGCAGCCATAGAATGGTCTACATTTAATTTTCTAACGCTCCCTTTTCGATATAAATAAAGATGTGAGTCGCCCACACTTAACCAATGTAAATCACTTTCACTAACATAAGCAGCTACGAGTGTTGTGCCCATGTCAGGGGGGGCTGAGTTGTCATTTACTTCGGTTTTAATGGCTCGGTGAGCCTCTTCTAGTGAGTTTGCTAACGCATCTGATGGCGCTAGGTTGGTTGAAGTAATAAATTCATTTATAAAAGCCGTTACAACAATATGACTAGCAAGCGCACCTCCACTATGTCCGCCCATACCATCACACAAAACAACTAAACAACTATCCGAACCTTTGACTTGTTCAGTACAAATCTCATAGTAATCTTCTTGGTAGTCACGCCCTCCTTGAGTCATGCTGCCTTGTATTTTTAGTTCCATGACGCTTTGCCTAAGCTACTCCCAGTCAAAACCATCATCACAAAACTGTATAAACTTGAGTGTGGTGCTACCAACTGAAATAGTCATATTATTGTTTAGTTCACAAGATGATAAGACAGGTTGGTCTTCTAGATAGGTTAGGTTTTGACCGCCACCATGCTGGATATAAAACTTTTTGTTCTTATGGTCATAAGCAATCTGGCAGTGTCCATTTCTAGAAATCTCTTCATCACCAAAATCAAGTTTTACGCCCATTTCTTCTTCACGGCCAATAGAGTTCAGTCCATATCCGAGTGGCATGCTCATGCCTCTTCCAGGCCCATTAACAACCACAAGCCAGCCCACAACAAACTCTGGGTGGTAACTATTAACGCTGTTAGTGGTGGTGTTAACCGATGCTGCTTCTTCCGCCGAAATCGACGGTCTCACTCTTCTTGTTACAGGGTTAATATCTGAGCTTTTCATATTCTGTGAAGTCTCAGCTAAATTTGTTGGGGGTTTATCATCGCCGCCACCTTTTTTTATAGTAGCAGCTGCTCCTGCTCCACTTCCAACTCTCCGAGTTGGGTTGTTAAAAAAACCACCATTTTTACTATCATCACTATTCGACATAATTTTCTCCTAAAATGTAATAAGTCTTAGCGTCGCGTTGCTATTGTTTTTCGATATCTACTATTCGGATATAGCCTTGTATAGATTGTGAAGGCCTCATCCGTGTTAATTTTAGAGGCGGTCGTAAAGTCCTTTTCTTCTTGCCTAGATGAAAATTTGTTAGGTTGAGCGGAAGGTATTGAAGCCACTCTGCGGGGGGCAGGGGGGATGGTTTTTGATTCACGAGTCGGCTCTCTAGTATTTTGCACGACCTCAGGCGTAATGGACGGTGCATTAACTAGTCGTTCATTGCTGCTGTCTTTGTCCCCGATATTACTTGCCATATACACCATTGCTAAGCCTAGACATACTCCGATGATGGCAGCAACAGTGCTCACGTTAAAATTCTTTCCAGTCTTTTCAATACTTGAAGATTTAGTATTACCTATTTCGTATCTATCCTGAAGATTAGATAAATCTTTTTTATCTAATCTTTTTGTCGCCGGACTCTCTTTGCTCTGTGAATACTGAGTTGAAGTAGCGCCATTTTTTATTACGTTTAACCATTCTTTAACTGTTTGTGGTCTATCCTCCTCCTCTGGAGATAGCGCCCAATCTAGAGCAGAAAGAAAAATCTCATCCTCATCTTCAATGCGATCTACAAGCTTTGGTAATTTATCGTTTCTTATTCGTTCAGTCGCTTCGAAATGTGATAAGTTTTCACCGGTTAAACACACATAAGATACCGCTGCTAGTGCATAAATATCCGTCCAAGGTCCTTGGTTTCCTCGCGTTGAATATTGCTCAATAGGTGCATAACCGGGTGTAAGTATTGTTGAAATTGACTGTGAGCGAACTCCAATTGCTTGCCGAGCTGCGCCAAAGTCAATCAATACAGCATTTCCATTATCTTTAACCCGTATGTTCCCAGGCTTAATGTCGCGATGAAGCATGTCTGCTTCATGAACAGAAATCAAGCCTTCAGCAATAGGTAAAATTATTTTCTTTACTTCAGCAACTGATAATAGACCATCGTTCTGGATCACATCAGATACATCACGACCATCTGCAAAGTCCATGATGATATAGGCTGTATTGTTTCTCTCTATAAAACGAATGACACGAATAATACTCGTATGTTCAAAAAGAGCCAATGTTCTAGCTTCTTGAATAAACCGGCTCAATCCCCAGCTATATTCATCCACATCTTCAGCAACACGTGTTTTAGGGGAAACATGCATACTGTGGTCACGAGCAGCTAAATTAAAAGGAAAGTACTCCTTAATAGCCACATGTCGGTTTAATTGTTGATCATATGCTTTATAGGTAACACCAAAACCTCCAGCCCCTATTTCATTTTCAATGATGTAATCGTCTAGTTGATAGCCCTCAGGAAGTACCTGCGCATTCGGCAGTACAGGTTCTTTATTTTGAATCTGATCGTGGTTATCCATTATATCTTAAGGTTTCATGTGTTTATTTGGGTTTTGAAAACAAGCCTATTATTTTCCAACTCCAATCTTTTTCACTTGCACCTGCAAAATAAAGTTTTTTATTTACCGTGCCTTTTACAGTGATCCGTCTAATAGATGGGCACTCGATACTAACAACTGCACGAAGTTGCCCAATTAATCGCTGCAACTCTATTCTATCGCCATCAAAAACTCTTGGGTTCTGTGACTGAATATCAAACTTTGCTTCATATCTTGATCGACAGTCGATGTCTAGTAAATAGGCGTCCATTCCAACATGTGACATAGTTGGTGTAGCAGAAGAGGCATTTAAACTAATAACAGAAAAGACCGTCATGAAAAAGAATGCTCGCAATTTTAGGTGGCAACACGGCAATATTTCACTCAATTTAATAACCCACATCGTTTAAGTTAACGTTAAGCCAACTTCCAAGTTCCATTCCCTTGCTGGCACACCCTAATATCTTCTGTAAGCACGCCTTTAGATGTTGTCACCTCTTGACGCACAGTTTTACAAACGCCGCTTGCTTGTATATTTACTTCCGCCACAGAGCCAGAAGATGTTTGTGTATAACTTACTGGCTGACTAGATGGGTGCATTAAAGAACTATATACATAACCACCAGCGGTACCATCGGGTAACTGAGAAATTAAAAACCATTTTTTATCAGGTAGTGCCTCACCTATTACTTGCACAGATTCATTTCCCGCTATTTTAGCAACAGTTCTATAATCTGTTCCTGGGCCACTACGAACATTAATTCGAGAATTTGGGCTATAGGCTGCGCCAACTAACTTTAATGGTGGGGTCTTTTCCACTCTATCCTTTAAAACCCTAACATTGACGCTTTTATCTTGCCTTGTTTCTGGCTCAGTGTTTATAACGCTAACCCTACCTCTCACACCCTGTTCGCCTGAGAAAGATACAGCTCTACCAGTTGCTGCCGACTGTTGCTGGGCTGAAAATAACTTTTTTTGATCATTAGCACTTAAAACTTTTGCAAATTGATCGCCAATATATGCCCCTGCTGCTGCACCAGCCATAACTATTGCTGCACGAGCCAAGGGGTTATCAACATTTTCTGCGAGCTTGGCAGCAAGAACACCGCCGCCCAAACCACCAACAACTTTACTTATGCTTGCCTTTTGTTCCTCAGTCATTGCCGCACAACCACCGATTGCAAGGGCTATTGATAGAACAAGATATAGTGATCTATTAAATTTCATTTATTACTCTCCATTTATTAATAAATATAATTACGTTAACCAGATATTACTCTAAAAGACACTGACCCTAATTTAACATCTGCACCATTATTAAGAGCCACACTTTCTTTAGAAGTTAATTGTCGACCGTTTACATATGTACCATTAGTTGAATCCATGTCTCGAATAAATAAATCATTTCCTTGAGCGTAAAACACACAGTGTTGCCTCGATATACTGTCATCATCGATTGCATATTTCTTGTTGCTAGGATCTCGACCAACCACCACTTCATCGTTATATAACTCATCAACACTAATTACCACTCTATATCGCTGCTTATCAGCGCCATAACCATCAAGAATCAAGCTAGCTTGTGATTTTGATGCATCGGTACGAAAATTATTGGCCCTTTGAGTAGCATCCGCCTTTTTTGAGCCGGATGCTGGCACAGATCTAGAGTATGTTTCTATAACGCGAGCAACCTTTTTCTTGCCTGATGGGCTTCGCATTGCATAAAGCACTAATAAGCTCATTACCACAAAGCCTATTGCTCCAATAAGAAAGCCTTCTTTAATTACGCCACTCAATTTTTCGTCAGAACTTAAGCACTCATCATCATCAAGCGTAAAAGTTATATTTCTTCCACTTAGAATATTTATTAGCTCACGCACATCTGTTGCATAATAAAAGCCCGCAGCAAAAGTCCCACCCGTTTTACGGCCTTTATTATCATATACAGTATCGAATGCACCTTGAGTATTTATGCCTATAACTCTCTGACAGCCGTCAATCAATGGCCCGCCACTATTTCCTTTATTTATAAAGGCGCTATGTTGAACAAGCTTTAAAGGCGCTCCACCTTTCTTCCAAACACCGTTTTCTATGAGCCGCCCAAGCACACCAGAGCTAAATGTTGATTCAGCAACAATATCGGAGGTTTTTATTGTTTTTGAGTCCGCAACACCGGGAAACCCAACAGCACGAACCGATTGACCTTTTTCTGGTAAGTTACTCGTTAGAGTAATTGGTGAAAGCTGCAACGACGACAATGCTTCTTTTTTTATCAATAAAATAGCCAAGTCAAGATCAGAAGAGCTCCAAATAACCTCAGCATTGGGCCGCTTTATAATACTTTCTAATCCGAGGGATTGCCCATCTGGTACGACAGAAAATAAGGTTCCACCACGGACCACATGATTATTGGTTACGACATAACCGCCTTTATTAATTACAAACCCGGTGCCATGCCCTGAACCTACTGCTTTTCCTTTACGAATCGATACCGTATGAACTTTAACAATAGATGTGGTAAAAGCGCTATTCTCTGCATATGAATATGGAGACCATGCATAAATAGGTGCTAACAATATCGTTAGGCTTAGTAGTGTTGATTGCCAACGTTTCAAGGAAAATATCGTAGATATGAGATGCATTAACTTTCTCCCAAGATGCTCAGAGTACATCGCACTTCACCAAATTCCACAATATCTCCAGATATAATGATTAAACCATCAGACCCAACAAGCTGGTCATTCACTTGCGTTCCGCCAGTCGAGCTTATATCGATAATATTTAAATGATTGTCTTTAATAAATAACCGAGCATGTTCTCGACTGACAGTATCATCTGCGATGACGACTTGCGAAAGGTCAGGATTCCTACCAACAACTAGGCCGCTTTCTCGTTGCATTAAATCTTTTCCCAAAACAATAAAAGCCATCGGTGCGCCAGAGGAGTCTGAACCCTCAAACCTACAGTCGCCAAAACTAGCTGTTGCTGCTTTCAATTCTTCTTTTGCAATCTGTGAGCTTTTTTTCTTATTTAACAGTAACAATAAAATAATAAAAAAAGCAGTTACTATTGCTCCCACAACAAACCACAAAAGCGTTTTATTGTCTTCTTTTATTTCAATATTTTCGGTGTCTAATTTTTCTGCTTTTGTATTTATCTCAGACACAATCTCAGTGATATCACTACGACCTTTTTCGGCCTCTATTCTGGCCTGCTTTTCTTTTTCGACTTGCTTTTTTACCTGTTTTACTTTTTTCTTAGCTCTATTTATTTCTGCCTGCTTTTTTATTTGTGCCTGAGTTTGTTGCTCTAAGACACTTAAACATGGCTTAGCTGCAATATTTGCCACTATTTTTGATGCTGATAGTTGTGCAGTAATTGCGCTGATATCAGTCACTTCAACACCAGCTGGCACATGAGGTTTCCAAAGCTGCTTCAAGGTCATATTTCGCTTTGGCCGCACAATTCCGAGCAGTTCGCCACAACGATTAATAACAGGCGCGCCATATCCACCTCTACCAATAGAGGCAATAAGACTATAACGGCCATCAACAGAGCCAGACCCGTTCAATAAAGCCTTAGTAAAACTTTTATTACCAAGTACTGTAGCAACAAACTTAGGCCGGTTAGAAAAATCAAAGAATGACCCTCTTGCCTTTTCCATTACTGGGCTCCAGTAACCTCCTATTTCTATTGCATCATTTTGTGATACGGAATTTAAGGCAATTTTTACAGGGCTCTCTTGTAAATCACTTGAGCGAAGAATTGCTAAATCAATAGTGTCATTTTTGGAAATAATAGTTGCGTTCTTATTTCCACCTTTAGATCCTTGAATAACAATGCGATCAGCGTATTCCAATAAATGCGCACTCGTGATCACAACTCCTCCTGTTGCAACTACTATTCCAGTACCTTGATTCAATAATTTATCGCCATTGTAGGCAAGGATTTGGACTGCGCTATTAGCCCATTGTTGAGTCGGTTGATCGGTTGTATTGGCGGCCATAGCCAACGGCAATGAAAGTAAGAGAGAAAATAAAAAACAAGACAAGCATTTATTAAGTAGCGTGCGAAAATAAAATGCCTTATTGGAAGTAACCATAAATAAAATCCTTTTTAACTAAACAAAATGCCAT
>Ga0209633_10003824_pt1 | contig 13764 bp, 10 predicted proteins | sample Cruoilmetagenom1_FD_187290 | JGI IMG/M metagenome (GOLD analysis project Ga0209633, IMG submission 187290) | Oil polluted marine microbial communities from Coal Oil Point, Santa Barbara, California, USA - Sample 1 (SPAdes) (version 2) | ecosystem: Environmental > Aquatic > Marine > Oil seeps ... | reverse complement strand
AACACCTTCCAAAGCAATGCCGTAAATGGTCGGGAACATTAATGACATACATAAAGAAATACCTACCAAGGAATATAATCCAGTCATACCTTTAATAAAAATCGCTCCAATAGTAAATGCCATTGCTCCAATTGCAAAATACATTAACAATTTGCCAGAACTTACGAACTTTAATAAATAGGTCCCGATCCAGCGACCTATCAAAAATAAAATCAATGCCCAATAGGCGTAGGTAACAGCACTTCTGTTATCAATGCCCAATGTTTCCGCGTATTGATAAATATAGGTCCAGCACATAATCTGGGCACCTACATAGAACATTTGTGCCATTACTCCTTCAACAAACTTCTTGTTTTTAAAAAGTCGTTTTACAGCGTTCGCCACTGAACCTCCAACCGTCTCTTTCTTTTCTGGCATTTTAACGATTGCAATCAATAAAAGCATGAATAACACAAATAATCCGAGAATTACATATGGGTTTCTAACTACCATAAGGTCAGAGGCCCTTACTGCAGTCTTCGCTGATTCGGAAAGTGTGTCATAGATTACATTGCCTTGTGCATCAACATCATCGGACTGTAATGACCCCAAAATAAATGTTTGGGCAACAAATAAACCTGTCAATGCACCAATTGGATTAAATGCTTGGGCTAGATTCAACCTACGTGTAGCGGTCTTTTCATGGCCCATTGACAGTACAAAAGGATTAGCAGTAGTTTCCAAGAAAGCCAGCCCGAAGGTCAATATGTATAAAGCAGCCAGGAAAAAACCGAAGGCCTCATAGGCAGCAGCAGGATAGAACAATAATGCGCCTGTAGCATATAAGATCAGTCCCAATAATATTCCTTTCTTATAGGTATATTTTTTTATGAACATGGCAGCTGGGAAGGCCATTGTAAAATAACCTCCATAAAAAGCCATTTGTACCCACGAGGCTTGGGTGTTGTTCAGTTCCAATATTTTTTTGAACGCAGATACCATAGGGTTGGTTATATCGTTGGCAAACCCCCAGAGGGCGAATAAAGAAGTTATTAGTATAAAAGGTAGTAGAACCTGCTTTGAAACTACTGGTATTTTATTTTCGTTTTTCATATTTGATTTTTGGTTGTTTGGTTTTTATTCAGTCAATAAAGAACGATCAAGGTGTACATATCCTCCATCAACTGTAATAAATTGCCCCGTTGTGTGTGAAGATCTTTCCGAGATGGTAAATAAACAAACATCTGCTATTTCCTGAGTTGTGGTCATTCGGTTCCCAAGTGGTATTTTCTTGATTATTGATTTTAATTTTTCCTCACCATCCTCTAAAGTTTTGATCCAAGTATCATAGGCAGGAGTCCAACTTTCAGCGATAATTATGGCATTGGAGCGAATGCCGTACTTTATAAGGTCAACGGCCCATTCCCTGGTCAAACCGAGAACACCTCCTTTAGAAGCTGCATAAGCTGAGGTTTTACCTTGTCCGGTCAAAGCGACCTTGGAACCAATATTCAAAATATTTCCTTTTGATTTTTTTAGATAGGGTAGTGCGTGTTTAACGATAAGAAAATAACTCACCAAATTCAATTTCAAGGAATTCATGAATTCCTCATAGGAAGCATCAAGCCCCACACCATCGTTAACACCAACATTATTGATAACGGCATCAATTCTTCCATATTTTTGGGTGATGGTATCCACTGCCTTTTTTATTTGTTCGGGTTTGGTGACATCGGTTTTACAAAAAATAGCATCAATACCCTTCTCTTGGATCTTGTCTATATAGGCAAATCCCCTATCATTTCTGTCGATCACAGCGGGAATGGCACCTTCATTGACCAAATTTTGTAGTATGGTCTCACCAATACTACCCTGCTTTCCGGCAGCACCGGAAATTACTACCACTTTGTCTTTTAAACCTAAATCCATTGATTTCTATTTTAGATTATAAAATTCTATTGCGTTCGTGCCCATTATTTTTGCCTGTTCTATATGGCTTAGTCTTGATATAAAATCGATTACCAATTGTTTCACTTCAGCATATTCACCGGCAACGAGACAAACGGGCCAATCTGAACCGAACATTACCCTGTCTGAACCAAAGGCTGACAAGACCAAATCCATATAAGGGATAATTTGTTTTGGCGTCCATGAATTATAATCGGCCTCGGTAATCATGCCGGATAATTTGCAATATACATTTTCCTGTTTGGCGATTTCCCTCATAAGTGCAGCCCAACCGTCAAAATAACCATCTTTAATATAAGGTTTGGCAATATGGTCAATCACAAATTTTTGTTTTGGAAAACGCTTTACAAACTCCAGAGCAGCTCCCAATTGGTGTGGAAAGATCAAGATGTCGTAAACAAAATCGTATTTTTCCAAAAATGAAATACCTCTCAGGAAATCAGGTCTCAGTAAAAAATTGTGATCCGATTCACCTTGAACAATATGTCTAAATCCCTTGAGTTTTTCATACTGGTCATATTCTTCAAGAACTTTTTCGATTTTATCATCCCTTAAATCAACCCAACCGACAACGCCTTTTATAAAGCTATGTTTAGCCGACAACGAAAGTAAAAAGTTAGTCTCCTCCAGAGTTTGGTCAGCTTGTACCGCTACACATCCATCAATGTCATTTTGGTCATAGACTTCTTTTAGATCCAATGGCATGAAATCACGGCGAATCACTGACATTGCATCGTCTATCCATGCATGTTTTACAGGTTCATATTTCCAAAAATGTTGATGGGCATCTATTGTCATCTTTTTACTGCGATATTTGTACTTTTAGAACAGTTGCCATATTATCTATTACAGTTGAAGGCGCCTTTACCGAAAGTCCTTTTTCCTCATTGTACGACCACTCTATTTTTTCCTCGCTTCCTAGGAACGATACATTTTCAATACTTGGTGCATCATGGATTTTTTCCTTGGCAAATGATTCCAAAAGTAATTCCTTGCCGGGTTCAATTGCTCCCAATACAATGCCATAAATGGTATAGTCTTTTGTAGTATAGCGAATATCCTTGTTGGAATATTTTAGCTTCATGAATGCCTTGTGGTTTTTAAAATGACCCTCTGGTTCTTTGGTAGGTCCTTCTCCGAAAGTGTACCACGCCTCGGTACCATAAATAGACTCGCCATACTTCTTGAGCCATGCTCCCATTTTCAAGATTCCATCTTTTTGATTGTCAGGAATCGTTCCATTGGCTTTTGGTGAAACGTTTAGAAGTAGTACGCCATTTTTGCTGACAATGTCGATTAACATATGCAGCACATCCTCTGCTGGTTTAACTCCTAAATCCTCGGTATAGCACCAGCTACCGTTACTTATAGTAGCATCGGTCATCCAAGTTTTGGTTCCGATATTGTTCTTTCTAGCTTGTTCCAAGTCCTCTACACTCATGTTAAGAGGTAGGTCATGCTGCTTTCTTACTATAACCGCTTCTAGGTCTTTTTTAGAAGCTTCATTGAGGTAATATGCTGCAAATTCCTTTCGGTATTGCTCTGGTATGTCGCCTAGCACGTAATCGAACCAAATAATGTCTGGATGATATTTATCTATTACTTCTTTCATTTTACCAAGCCATACATCTTCATACCATTTTTCAGGTTCTATATTGCCGTACATTAACTGAAGGTCAGGGTCATTGGAAGTTGGAGGCATTCCCTCAAAATAGGGATAATGGCTATTTCCTACTTCTTTTCCTATTTCTGTACTGCGCTGTAGGTTCTTCGCATGGTGGAAGGCGGTAATAAATTTCATGCCCATACCTTTAATGGCCTTTTCGAGCTCACCGGTAATATCCCGTTTTGGCCCAGTGTCCATAGTATTCCATGGCGTAATTTCACTATCCCACATCGCATAGCCGTCATGATGTTCCGCAACGGGGCCGGCAAATTGCGCTCCTGCGTCTTTAAAGAGTTGTGCCCATTCTTCAGGATTGAATTTTTCAGCCTTGAACATGGGTGCGAAATCATGATAACCAAATTCAGATGGTTCTCCATACATTTCAACATGGTGTTTGTACACTTTATGGTCTTTAAAGTGCATCCATCTAGGATACCATTCGCTGCTATAGGCAGGTACCGAATAGAGGCCCCAGTGGAAATAGATACCCAGTTTTGAATTTTTAAACCATTCGGGAGATTCATTATGATTGCCTAACGATGCCCAATCCTCAGTGAATTCAGGAGTTTGTTTAATGGCAACCTCTTCAGATTTTTTACTTTCCTTTTTGTTAGTACAACTGATAAAAATCATTATCAATGAAATACTCAATAATTTTAGTCTAATCATCTTAATAATTAATTAGTTAAATAGGTATATTTTAAGCCAAGGATTTTATTGACTCTTGCATTCCATTGACCATAATGTTCTCTAAATTAGAGCTTACAAATTCTTGCATTCCTTCAATTCTAGATAGGTCTTCACCCCAAAATCCTTTATTGGAAAGCACATTCCTAACAATGCTGCTATAATTGTTTGTAGACCATTGTTGTTTGAAAAAGTCCAAGACTTCTTTGTTGTCATTTAAAATAATCGACTCCTTGTTTCTTTCACCTTTGTAAAAAGCGATCAGCGCTGCCAATGAAAACAATAACCTTTTTGGAAGGGCATTCTTTCTATTAATGTATTCGATGACAGAGGGTAATACCCTGGTTTTATATTTTGATATTGAATTTAATGATATACTCATTAATGCATGCTCTAAATAAGGATTTCTAAATCTATCTAGAACATCATTTGAGAACTGTTTTATTTCCTCCTCTGGCAAATCCAGGGTTGGGCAGATCTCATCAAAAATGGTGCGTTTCAAATAGGAACCGACAACAGGATCTTCCAAGGATTCCCGGACCTTATCGATACCATATAAATAGCCTATGGGAACCATGGTTGTATGGGCGCCATTTAAAATACGCACTTTTCTTGTGCGGTACGGTTCCATATCATCAGTAAAGATTACGTTCAATCCACATTTCTTGGCGGGAAATTCCTCTTTCACTGAGTTTGGACCTTCAATAACCCATAAATGAAATTGTTCGCCTTCAACCACAAGATTATCCTTGTATTCCAATTCTTTTGTAATAGCTTCAATTTTATCTTTCGGATAGCCTGGGACAATTCTATCAACCAAAGTATTGCAGAATATATTATCGTCATTGACCCATTGCACGAACTCCTCGCCTAAATTCCAATCTTTGGCGTATTGTAGAATTATTTTTTTGAGATTATCACCATTCCTGTCTATCAATTCACAAGGTATCACTATAAGCCCTTTATCTGTACTACCTCCGAAGTGAGTGAACCTTTTGTGCAAAAGTGCCGTTAGTTTTCCAGGAAAACTCTTCTGGGGGGTATCTTTAAGCTTATCGATTGCGTTATAAGCGATACCAGCTTCAGTTGTATTTGAAATGATAAATCTCAAATTCGGATTTATTGCATTGGCCAAATAGGTCTCAAAATCCTCGTAAGGATTTATTCCTCTTTGAATACAATCAATAACTTGGTGCTCACTAATGGTCTTACCATTTTTTATGCCGTTAAGGTATAAAGTATACAATCCATCTTGCTCATTCAATAAATTAACCAAACCCTGTTCTATGGGTTGAACTACTACAACACCTGCATCAAAATTGGCTATATCATTCATTTTGTGGATTATCCAGTCGGCAAATGCCCTAAGGAAGTTACCTTCACCAAATTGCAAGATTCTTTCAGTATATTTTTTGGCAATAACCGTATTTCTGTTTAAGGTGATCATTTCAACATTTTATAATGATATGCCACGTTTCCATGGAATAAAATCGTTTTGACCTAATCGAACAGCTGCTGTCATTACTTCTCCACTGGCCACTCTAATTATATATTCCAATAATTCCTCACCTTTGGTCTCAATAGTATCTTCTCCTGTTATAATGGTTCCTGTATTGAAGTCAATAATGTCTTTCATTCGTTCACTCAATGTATTGTTGCTCGAAATTTTTATGACCGGGGATATAGGATTACCTGTTGGTGTGCCCAGTCCGGTTGTAAAAGCAATAATATTGCAACCTGATCCTGCCAACCCAGTGGTGCTTTCGACGTCATTTCCAGGTGTACATAATAGATTAAGACCTTTTTTCTTTGTTTTTTCTGTATAGTCAAGAACATCGGTTATGGGTGAGGTTCCTCCCTTTTTAGCCGCTCCAGCAGATTTCATTGCATCTGTAATGAGCCCGTCCTTAATATTTCCTGGTGATGGATTATTGGCAAAGGCCGAGCCCAGTGCAGCCGTCCTAGCTGAATAGGTGTCCATTAAGTGGGTGAATTTTATTGCCTCTTGCTGAGTAATACAACGATTGATCAATTCTTGTTCTACGCCATTAAGTTCCGGGAACTCTGATAAGATAGTAGTTCCTCCCAGGGCTACGAGTAAATCAGATGTATGGCCCAATGTGGGATTTGCCGAAATTCCGGAAAAACCATCCGATCCACCGCACTCCAGGCCTAAAACCAATTTACCTAATGGGGCCGGTTCGCGTTTGATCTTATTGGCTTCGATCAATCCTAAAAAAGTCTTTTTTACGGCATCTTCAATATAATATCGCTCACTTTTACTTTTTTGCTGCTCAAGGATATACAAGGGTTTCGTAAATTTTGGATCCTTCTTATTAATTGCCTTTTCCATCAAACTTACTTCTGCATTTTGGCAACCCAAACTTAAAATCGTTGCCCCTGCTACGTTCGGATTGGTAATATATCCCGCCAAAAGGTTGCATAATGTTTCCGAATCAAGTCGAAAACCACCACAACCCCCTTCATGGGTCAAAAATTTAATACCATCCACATTGGGAAAAATCCTATTTTTTATTACGTCATCAGGTGTTTTAATAATTTGGGATTGTAATAGATCTTCTTTCGAGGCACCTTTTTCATATTTTCGCACCAAAGTATCGGTATCGACAGCGAAATCGGTAATAGTATGGTAACCCAACGATTGTAGAAGCGCTGATTTTAATACTTCCACATTTCGGTTTTCACAAAAAACCATAGGAATTACCAACCAATAATTAGCTGTGCCAACTTGACCATTAGACCTGTGATAACCATTAAATGTCCTTGTTTCCCATGCGTTTACATCTGGGGGGCTCCAAGAAGATCGTTCCTTCCCAACTTGGTAATTGGCGGAGGCATGAACAATATTTTCAATAGTGATAGATTCACCTTTTCTTATGTGTCTTGTTGCTTTACCGATCAAAGCACCATACATATAAATTTCATCCTCAATATCGAAATCAATTAAAGCAAATTTATGTTTGCCCTTTACATCTTCTTGAAGAACAACTTTATTGCCATTAATGTTAGCTATGGTACCTTGATTTAAGTCGGTTAATGCGACTATGATGTTATCCCTTGGATCTATTTGGATATAACGTTTAGGCATATTTAGTTCTTTTCTTATTTATAGTTAATTAAATCTTTATTTGTATTATCAAATTAAAAATTAACCGTTGCCTTTATTACTCCATTTTTTGGATCAAGCCAACTATCAAAATTGGCGATCATTTCACCAAATCCCACATTATGGGTAATGAATGATGCTATTGGGAAGTTACCATCTTCCAAAACGGAAATCACATGTTCAAAGTCCTCTAAAGTAGCATTTCTACTGCATATTAAGGTCGTTTCCTTGGCATGAATTGCCGGGTGTTCAAAGATTAGCTTGTCTTTGGACAATCCCACTAAAATATACCTACCTCCGTGAGACATAAAATTATGCCCAAATTCCAGAGCACCTTTGTGTCCTGAAGCATCAAAAACCGCTGTGGCCAAATCATTATTGGTAATTTTCATGATTTTTTCAACAGCACCTTTACCAGCCAAAACGATATGGTCAACTCCAATTTTATCTTTGGCATAATCTAGTCTGCTTTGGTTTACATCAATGGCAATGACCTTGGCATCTGCAATTTGAGCCAATTTCATAATTCCGATACCTATTGGACCACAGCCAACAACTACTATTGTTTCTCCGGGAATTAATTGTGCCCTTCTAATGGCATGTGCCCCAATTGCTAGAGGTTCTACAATGGCCATCGCATCATCGTTCAAGTTTGGTGCTTGGATCAACAAGTCTATCGGAACAGAAATCTTTTCTTGCATACCGCCATCTGTATGTACGCCTAATACCTGCATTTTTGTGCAGCAATTGGTCTTACCGCTTCGACATGCAATACATTCATTGCAATTTACGTATGGCATAATAACAACATTGTCACCAGATTTTATTCCCTTTTCATTGTCCTCAATTTCAACTACTTCAGCGGCAAGTTCATGCCCGAGTATCCTTGGGTATTTAAAGAAAGCTTGGTTTCCTGTATATGCGTGCAAATCCGTACCGCAAATACCGACTTTTCTGATACGTAAAATTGCCTCTCCTTTTATTTTAACCGGTTCATTCTTTTCCTTAAGAATGAATTTTCCAGGTCTTTCACAAATAATGTATTTCATTTATATTTAAAATTAGAATTGAAAAGAACGTATCCCCAAGGTAAACTCCTAAGCTAAAAAAAACTAATTCAAATAGCTATTTTATGTAGATATAAGTATTCCTATTGATTAAGCAAATTTTCCATTTTTGACAGAGGAATTAAATTTTAATAAAGGTTTTTAAATCATTATAACTTATATTTAAATTGAGAAAAAACATTATCAGTAGTGAGAGATTTATCCAAAGTTCACGGATTAGTATCCGATTTTTTTGAATGGCCACAATCACCAGAAGAATGGGAACAGTATAAACTCACCGATGAACAAGTTGCCTTTTTTCATGAGAATGGTTATTTGTCCAATATAAAACTACTTGAAGAATGGCAAGTAGATCAATTAAAAGTTGAGATTTCTGAAATTCAGGATCCCCAACACCCTGCTCATGAACTTTTTTATGAATTTCATTCCAATGAATCGGTAGACCCCAATAAGGTCATATTTCATTCCTTAGGTCATTGGCGAATTGTACCAGGTTTTCACGATGTAAACTGGAACCCCGCCTTTTTAATGGCTGCTAGGCAGTTGTTAGGTGATAGATCTGTACGATTTTGGCACGATCAATTATTTTGTAAACCTGCAAAGCATGGGGGAGTAGTGGCTTGGCATCAAGATTATTCCTACTGGACCAGAACCATTAAAATGCAACATTTAACCTGCTGGACAGGATTGGATGATGCTACGGTAGAAAATGGTTGTTTATATTATATTCCCAAGAGTCACAAATGGGGTTTATTGGACAAACCAATTCTAACTGGGCCAATGGATGAGTTCAAGGAGTATTTAAGCGATGAACAAAAACAGCAATTCAAGAATGCGACAGCGATTGAGATGAACAAAGGGTATGGAACATTCCATCACCCATTGATGGTTCATGGGTCTTATGCCAACACCTCAAAAGTTTCACGTAGGGCATTTGTTCTGAACGTTTTTGCTGATGGCACGGTTTCCAATTCAAATGAACCATTATTGAGTGGTGTGCCAGCCATACCAAAAGGACAAAAAATAGAAGGCCAGTTTTTTCCATTACTATTGGATAGAACTTCATCAATTATATAATGATTCCCTTTTTAGGTTTAGTTAAAATATAAAATTTGTAAAATGCAGACGAATTTGCAACCGGTTATGACACCAAGCTTAATAAAAAGAATAGATCAAACCGGTATAATTGCGGTATTGATAATTGACGAGGTAAAACATGCGGTTTCGGTCGCAAGGGCTCTTCTTGATGGTGGTGTGGATGCCATTGAACTCACATTACGTACTCCGGCGGCTTTGGAATCGGCAAGGGCAATTAAAAGGGAATTGCCCGAAATGACCTTGGGGATTGGAACTGTATTAACTGTTGATCAAGTTAAAGCGGTTGTTGATGTTGATGCCGATTTCGCGGTAGCACCAGGTTGTAACCCAAAAATTATAATAGCGGCTCGAAAGCATGGACTGTCCTTTGCACCTGGAGTAATGACTCCAACTGATATTGAAATTGCGGTGGAACAGGGCTGTCGCATTTTAAAATATTTTCCAGCTGAAACCTCTGGAGGCATGCAACATCTGGAAAGTATGTCGGCTCCCTATAATTATTTGGATCTTAAGTTTATACCCCTGGGAGGATGCAATATAGATAATGCCCCTGCCTATTTAAAATCCAAGCTCATTACGGCCATTGGAGGTACTTGGTTGGCAAAACGACCCTTGATTCAATCAGAAGATTGGGCTGCAATCACAAAGAATGCAAAGGAAATAAGAAGACTGATAAACCAAATAAGAACTATTTAATATTTTTTCAATCGATTCTTGATGACATAATATTGACTCTAGATCATATATACAATGAAAACAATTGTAACTTTTGGCGAAATAATGGGGCGTCTTGCATCCCCGGCAAACATACGATTACGCCAGGCAAGAAATTTCGATGTTACCTATGCAGGAGCTGAGGCTAGCGTAGCTGCATCAATATGCAATTTTGGAGGAAAGGCACGCTTTGTAACGGCTTTGCCAAGACATGCCTTGGCAGAAGCAACTATGGATTCTATCCGCTCTGTAGGTATGGATACCCGATACGTTTTGCGTACAGATAATGGTCGTTTAGGTCTTTATTTTCTGGAAACAGGTGCTAATCAACGCCCTAGTAATGTTATCTATGACCGTGCAGATTCTGCCATTGCGATAACACCAGCCAACAAATATGATTGGGATGGTATTTTCTACGGAGCACAATGGTTACATCTAAGCGGTATTACCCCTGCCTTGTCTAAAAATGCAGCGCAAGCCACTTTGGTAGCGGCCAAAAAGGCAAAAGCTGTTGGAGCATCAGTTTCTGTTGATCTGAATTTCCGTGGAAAACTTTGGAAATGGGATTCCTCCAAAACACCTAGAGAGCTGGCACAAGAAACCATGAGAACGATTTTGCCTTTTGTTGATGTTGTGATAGGTAACGAAGAAGACTGCCATGATGTTTTAGGTATTGAAGCCGGAAATACAAATGTGCATTCGGGTACACTTGATACCTCTCGTTATCCAGAGGTTGCACGTCAAGTAGTACAACAATTTCGAAATATCAGCAAAGTTGCTATTACCCTAAGGGAGAGCCATTCGGCAAGTCATAATAATTGGGGTGCAATGCTTTATGATGTTCAAGCGAATCAACCGTTCTTCGCACCTTTAGGTGCAGGTGGCCATTATAACCCTTATCAGATCAAAAACATTGTTGATCGCGTCGGGGGTGGCGATTCTTTTGCTGGGGGTTTGATTTTCGCACTGACCACACCAGAATTTAGTGAAGTACAAACTGCGGTTAACTACGCAGTTGCGGCATCATGTCTTAAACATTCCATAAAAGGGGATTTTAACTATTCCACGCGGGCAGAAGTGGAACGCCTGATGCACGGAAATGCTTCCGGTCGCGTGGTAAGATGAAATTAAAAGTTCAATAAAATCATGAGTAATTATTCTTATCCTTTGACCTGCATGTTGTTTTTACTATTGGGATCGTTTCTAACCAAAGGAATTCAAGCACAATCCAAGGTAGAAAAGCCGAATATCATTTGGTTGGTTACGGAAGATAATTCCAAGCATTATTTAAAGCTATATGATGATGGGGGCGCATCAATGCCCAATGTAGAAACGCTTGCAAATAAGGGAATTGTTTTTAATAATGCTTTTTCAAATGCACCTGTATGTTCAGTGGCGCGTAGTACAATTATATCCGGATGCTATGCCCCAAGAGTTGGGGTGCAATATCATCGCAGAATGCAATTGTCACCCATGCCTGATGGGTTGAAAATGTTTCCAGAATACCTGAGAAAAGCGGGCTACTATACCACCAACAATGCCAAAGAAGATTATAATTTCATTAAATCGGGGAATGTATGGGATGAATCTTCCCGTAAAGCTTCCTATAAAAACCGTAAACCAGATCAGCCATTTTTCCATGCACAAAATTTTGGTACAACCCATGAAGGGCAATTGCATTTTAGCAAAAACCAAATGCAAGGTAACAAGACGAAAACTTCGATGGATAATATTTCGGTATTCCCTTATCATCCTAATACACCAACCTATCGCTATACTAAAGCGTATTACCACGATTTACATCAAAAAGTGGATACTCGAATTGGAGACTTTATAAAACAAGTGAAGGACGATGGCCTTATGGAAGACACCATTATCTTTTATTATGGTGACCACGGAGGAGTGCTTCCCAGAAGCAAGGGATACCTTTATGAAAGTGGTCTAAATGTACCCATGGTGGTCTATATACCTGAGAAATGGAAGCATTTATCTCCTGTTGAAATGGGAAGTAGAACGGACGCTTTTGTACAATTCATTGATCTGGCACCCACCGTTTTGAATATAGCAGGAGTAGCTGTTCCCGAACAAATGGACGGAAAATCCTTTCTGGGTAAAGGTGTTACAAAAGAGAATTTAGATGAACGGAACACCACTTTTGGCTATGCGGACCGGTTTGATGAGAAATATGACTTGGTAAGGTCTTTAAGAAAGGGGAAATACAAGTACATCCGCAATTACCAACCTTTTAATATTGACGCCCTTTTTAATTTTTATCGTTATAAAATGTTGGCTTACAGAGAATGGCTCCAGCTCTTTGAAGATGGGGAATTGAATGAGATACAACAACAGTTTTTCAAGCCTCGATCGGCTGAAGCGTTGTATAATATTGAAAATGATCCGTATGAAGTCCAGAACCTAGCTGCTGATTTAGCCAATAAATCTATTTTGGAAGAGCTTCGGTCTCATTTGCAATGGCAAGTAAAACTTATGCCTGACCTTAGTTTTTATCCCGAGTCGTACTTTCTTGAAAAAGGGATTTCAAATCCAGTTGCTTTTGGACAGCAAAACAAAGCTGAAATAGCTGAACTGGTTGCAATTGCAGATTTGAGTCTAAAATCCTTTGATGAAGTGAAAGATGAAATCAAAAGTGCTCTTGAATCAGATAATCCTTGGAAACGCTACTGGGGCTTGATTGTATGTAGTTCCTTTGGCGAACAAGCTTCTTATTTCTATAAAACAGCTGGAAAAATGGTTGAGAATGATAAAGAAAATTTAGTGCGTATTAGGGCAGCTGAATTTTTAACCCTGAACAATCAAGAGGTTTCAAATCATAACTTTCTTGAAATAGTGAAAAATGCCGAATCAGAGACCGAGACCAATTTGATATTGAATAGTATTGCCCTATTAAAAACGGCCAAACCTGACTTTAAAATCAATATTACTAAATCTATGTTTCCAGCAGATTGGGTAGAAAAAGAAGGCGATTTAGTAAAAAGACGCATTGAATTTATTAATACCATTAATAAGTAATACCAACAAATAACCATGAAAAAAGAAACTCTCATTATCCTCCTGTCCTTATTAACTTTCATCGCTTGCAAGGAAAATAAAGATGCTGTAAAGGAGATTGCCGAAATCGCAAGAACCAAGCCAAATATTATTGTTATTTATGCCGATGATTTGGGATATGGTGAACTTGGGTCCTATGGTGCTACGGAATTGCAAACGCCCAATTTAGACAAATTGGCCAATGGCGGTATAAAGTTCACCAATGGATACGCCTCATCCGCAACTTGTACACCAAGTAGATATGCTTTGCTTACTGGTATATATCCTTGGCGAAATAAAAGGGCGAAAATCCTTCCTGGAACTGCTCCATTGATTATAGACACCGCACAAACGACCATCCCTAAAATGTTAAAAAAACGAGGTTACCATACCGGTATTGTTGGCAAATG
>Ga0209633_10003821_pt1 | contig 13772 bp, 12 predicted proteins | sample Cruoilmetagenom1_FD_187290 | JGI IMG/M metagenome (GOLD analysis project Ga0209633, IMG submission 187290) | Oil polluted marine microbial communities from Coal Oil Point, Santa Barbara, California, USA - Sample 1 (SPAdes) (version 2) | ecosystem: Environmental > Aquatic > Marine > Oil seeps ... | reverse complement strand
CTGATGGTCTTACTCGGCGCCGGTGGCCTTATCGCCTATCTCGCGCGCCGGCGCCGAAATCCCGCCGTTCCCGCGGCCCCCTTGAGCGCCGAGGAGCGCCGGCGGCTCGAGCGCCTGCTTAGCGATACGGATACGCCGGAGTCCAATCCACAATGATCTTTTGGATTGTCGCCGGAGCCCTGACCGCACTTGTGGTCGCCGGATTGTTGGTGCCCCTACTGCGGCGGCCGCATGTCGGCGCCGACCGCGGCGCCTACGACTTGGCCATCTATCGCGACCAGCTGGCGGAGATCGACCGGGACCTTGCGCGTGGCGAAATCGGCGCCGAGCAGGCAGCGACGGCACGCACCGAGGTCGAACGTCGCCTGCTCGCCATCGCCCCGGGCGACCCGAGCGCCCCCCCGAGCGCTAGGACACGGGAATCGGCCGAGCCACGGCCCACCGCCCACCGCCTTGCGGGAATTGTCCTGGCAATCGCTGTGCCCGCGACCGCGGTTGGGATTTATCTATTTCTTGGCACGCCCGGCGTCCCCAGCCAGCCCTTCGCCGAGCGCAAGACGACGGTGGATGCGGCCACCCAATCGGCGCCGGCCATGGAGCAACTGGCCGAGCGCCTGGCCGAGCGCCTGGCGGACGCGCCCGACGATCGCGATGGGTGGATACTGCTTGCCCGCACCTACACGGAAATGCAGCGTTTCGACGAGGCGGCGCGGGTCTATGGCCAAGCGATCGAGAACGGTTTCGACGAGGCGGAATTTCACGCCGCCCGGGGCGAATCGCTGACGGCCGCCGCTGATGGCACCGTTGTCCCGGAAGCGCGCCGAGCATTCGCCACCGCCCTCGAGCGCGACCCGGCTGAGCCGCGCGCCCGCTACTACGCCGGTCTGGCCCTGATCCAGGACGGCAGCACGCGCGAGGCCATGCAAGTGTGGACGACGCTGCTCCGCGAGGCCCCGGCCGATGCGCCGTGGCGCCCCTTCGTCGCCGCTCAGGTGCGCCGAGCAGCGACCGCACTGGGCGAAGATCCGCCGCCCGAAGCCGCCGAGGTAGCCACACCCCAAGCGCGCCCCCAAACGCCTCCTGCGGCGGCCGGTGCACCCAGCCCCAGCAAGGCAGAGGTAGAAGCCGCCGGAGAGATGAGCGAGGAGGACCGCGCCGCTTTCATCCGCTCCATGGTTGCGCGCCTGGCCGGCCGCCTGGAGGAGCAGCCGGACAATCTCGACGGCTGGCTGCGCCTGGCCCGGGCCTATGGGGTGCTGGGCGAAACGGAGCGCGCCAAGGAAGCGTTGGCGCGGGCGGATGCGCTGGTCCAGGACCTGCCCGCCGACGCCCCGGAACGGGCCGCCGTGGAGGCCGCGCGCGCCGCCCTGCCGGGGTCGGAATAGGCGCCGCTTTTTTTCTTTGAAAGCCGGCCAAAGGCCTCTACCCTGCCTCCTAAGACCTTGCAAATGCCGTTAGAAAAGAAGGTCACAGGGAGATTTTAGGCCCATGGCGGAAGCCGCCACCAGGCCATCTGTTGCCGAGCCAGCCCTCGAACCGGCCCTCGTCTGCGAGGACGTCCATAAGAGTTTCGGCGCGCTGGAAGTCCTCAAAGGCGTCTCGCTGACCGCTAGCGAGGGCGATGTAATTGCTATGCTCGGCTCCAGCGGCTCGGGCAAGAGCACGTTTTTGCGCTGCATCAACCTGCTGGAAACGCCGGATTCCGGGCGCATTTCCGTCGGCGGTGAGTTGATTCGCATGACCAAGACTAAGGACGGCCGTACCATTCCGGCCGATCAGGATCAGGTCGACCGCATCCGTTCACGCCTGGGCATGGTCTTTCAGCAGTTCAATCTGTGGTCGCACATGACGGTGCTGCAAAACGTCATCGAGGCCCCGATCCACGTGCTCAAGGTGCCAAAGGCCGAGGCCCTGGAACGCGCCAAGGCGGTGCTCAACAAGGTCGGCTTGGACGATAAACTGGACTACTACCCCTCGCACCTCTCGGGTGGACAGCAGCAGCGCGCCGCCATCGCCCGGGCCCTGGCCATGGAGCCCGACGTCTTGCTCTTCGACGAGCCCACCTCGGCCCTCGATCCGGAGCTGGTGGGCGAGGTCATGCGGGTCATCCGCCAGTTGGCGGAGGAAGGGCGGACCATGATCGTGGTCACCCACGAGATGGGCTTTGCCCGCGAGGTCTCGTCGCACGTGGTCTTCCTCCACCTCGGTCGGGTCGAGGAAGAAGGGCCGCCGCGCGAGGTCTTCGGCAATCAGAAATCGGAGCGGTTCCGCCAGTTTCTGGCGAGCAATTTATGACGCAACAACCAAAGGGAGTGGACATATGTTGAGAAAAATCTTTGCCGCAACCATCGCGGTACTTGCGATTACGCTGGTGGCCGGCGCCGCCTCGGCGCAAATGAAAAAGGTTCGCGTCGGGACGGAGGGCGCCTACCCACCCTTCAACTTCATCGATTCCGACGGCAAGCTGCAGGGCTTCGATATCGACATCGCCAATGCCCTGTGCGCGGCGGCGAAGCTGGACTGCGAATTCGTGGTCCAGGATTGGGACGGCATCATCCCCGGCCTGCTGGCGAAGAAGTTCGACGCCATCGTTGCGTCCATGTCGATCACCGAGGAGCGCAAGCAGAAGGTCGACTTCACCGACAAGTACTACAACACACCCGCCAAGTTCGTCACCAAAGCGGGCGCCAAGGTCGAGATCTCCAAGGATGGCCTGAAGGGCAAGTCCGTGGCCGTGCAGCGCGCGACCATCCATGAGAACTTCCTGCAGGATAACTTCGGCGACGTGATTGAGATCAGGTCCTACGCTACCCAAGACGAGGCCAATGCCGATCTGGTTGCCGGCCGTGTTGATCTGGTCCTGGCCGACTCGGTCGCGCTCGACGAAGGTTTCCTGAAGACCGACGCCGGCAAGGGCTTCGCCTTCACCGGCCCCGGTTTCAGCGATCCCAAATGGTTCGGCGACGGTGCCGGCATCGCCATACGCAAGGGCGAGGACGAGCTACGCGAGGCCCTGAACAAGGCGATCAAGCAGATCCGCGCCGACGGCACCTACAAGAAAATCAACAGCAAGTACTTCGAGTTCGACGTTTACGGCGGCTGACCCTAGCCGACCGTCACGCTACGCAACGCCGCCCGCACCCGGTTTCGGAGCGGGCGGCGGGGCGCGGTGGCATGTGATCTGTACCGGGGTGGTATAAGCCAAGCCAATGTTCGATCTAAAAGGCTACGGTTGGATGCTTTGGGATGGCGTCCAACTGACAATCGCAGTCGCTGTTTGCGCTATGGCGGTGGCCCTTCTCCTGGGCTTAATCGGTGCCTGGGGCAAGCTTTCCTCCGCGCCCGCCACGCGCCTGGCCGCCGAAACCTATACGACGGTCATTCGCGGCGTTCCCGAACTCATCCTCATCCTCATCGTCTATTACGGCGTACCGACCTTGATCCAGGACGTCGCGGCAACGATGGGATTCGACATCTTCGTCGACTTCAACTCGTTCATCGCCGGCTTCCTGACCATCGGCTTCGTCTACGGCGCCTTCGCTACCGAGGTCTTTCGCGGCGCCTACCAGGCGGTGCCGCGCGGCCAGATCGAGGCCGCGTACGCTATCGGCATGAGCCGCATACTCATGGCCCGGCGTATTCTGTTGCCGCAAATGTGGCGGTTTGCCCTGCCCGGTCTGGGCAACGTCTGGATGGTGTTGATCAAAGCAACCGCCCTGATCTCGGTCATTCAACTGCCGGAGCTGATGCGCAACACGGATATCGCGGCGCGCGCCGTGCGCCAGCCGTTCACATTTTTCTTCGCCGCCTCGTTGATCTATCTGGCCATTACCGTCGTCTCCATGGTGGTGCAGCAACGGGGCGAGGTCTGGGCGAACCGCGGCGTCCGGCGGAGTTAAAGGAACGTGGCATGGAACTGATTTGGAAAAGTCTGCCGCGTCTGTTCGACGGCGCGCTGCTGACCGTCGAGATCACCGCGGTTAGTGTCGCCCTCGGCCTTCTAGCGGCCGTGCCGCTGGCGTTGTTGCGCCTGTCGCACAATCCGTTCCTGCGGCTGCCGGTCTACGCCTACATCTTCTACTTCCGCGGCACCCCGTTCATCGTGCAGCTGTTCCTGATCTACTATGGCAGCGGTCAATTCCGCGACACCTTAGAATCGGTGGGCCTATGGATCTTCTTCCGGGAGGCTTACTTTTGCGCGGTTCTGACACTGACCCTAAATACCGCCGCCTATACGGCGGAAATTTTCCGCGGCGCCATTCAGGGCGTGCCCTTCGGCGAGATCGAAGCGGCGCGGGCCTGTGGCATGTCGCGCGGCCTTTTGTACCGCCGCATCATCCTGCCCAAGGCCTTACGCCTGGCCTTGCCAGCCTATTCCAACGAGGTGGTCTTTCTGCTGCAGACCACGTCCATTGTCTCGATTATTGCCTTGTTGGATTTGACCGGGGTGGCACGGGTCATCATCGCCCGCAGCTTCGAGCCCTATAAGCTGTTCCTCACCGCCGCGGTCTTCTATCTGGTGATGACCTACGGCGTCCTCTACATCTTCAAGAAAGTGGAATTCTGGCTCTCGGGCCATCTGCGCGAGCGGCCGGACGATTCAGTCAAAGCGGCGGCCCTGCGGTAGCCTCGGCTGCGCCTCAAGCCTGCTGCCGGCGCTTGCCCGCCAAGATACGGCGATCGATATCAGCCCCTTTCGGCACGGTTAGGCCGGCCAAGCGCAAGGCTTTGAGGACAATGGCCCGCTGGGTCGTCCCCTCCTGCGCCGCCAGGATGCGGATCTGTCGGATGACGCTGCGCGGCAAGGTAACCTGAAAGGCCGCGTCATCCTCCTGCGCCGGTATGTCCTGCACGTCCGTGGCAAAGAGGTTTTCGATGTCACCGCGCGTGTTGGCGAAGAAGTCGCCCGATGGCAGCGCTGGGCGAACTGCCGTGGGCGCGGCACGGCGCGACGGCAGGCTCACGACCTCTGGCCCCCCAACCACCGGACGCTCAACCTCCGAACCCCTAACCTCGGCGCGCGCGGGCGCCGGGCGCGGCGTGGCAAGAGAGCCCGGCCGCCGGACCGGGGCTTCCGCCGAGGCTTGGATGGCGGTCGGAATGCTGGCCGGCGGCGGTGTGGCCGGCCCCCGCGGCGTCATGAATATCGGCTCCTCGGGCACAGGCTCCTGGGGCCGCCGCAGGAATTTGGGAATGGTCCTCAAGAACGCCTCATCGACCGCCATGTCCGTAACCCCCCGGAACTTCATGAAGTTCATAGCTTATGGACATTAAGGTTAATGAACGGTTAAGAAATGCGGAGAAAACGTCTTCTTTGCCAACATGTTACGCCAATAGACACAGTGTCGGAGATTTCGTCCGCACGGGCCGTGCTGGCAATTTTGTCCATGCCGTGGAAGGGGTCGCTGCGCTATACTTCGCGCCGGGGCGAAGGCGATTAGGAAAATAGGAGCCGTACTTGACAGGACGGCGCATACTTGGGCGCTGGTCTGATGGGGCGGGGGGCATCGGAAGCCGGATCTTGATCGCGGTCCTCGTGGGCGGCGGCTTAGGCCTGCTTTACGAGCTTAAGACGTCCACCCTGCAGGCCGACATCTTTTCATTTTTCGCCCGCAACCTCGTTTTCGAGCTAGCGGACGGCCCCAATCCAGCGGCCCGGTACCCGACCCATGGGCCCTATAATGCGCGGCTGGGCTACGACCGGCTGGGCACGATAGTCGGCAAGCTGCGCGAGCAGTCCCATGCCGTCACGGTGCAAACTCGCCTGTCGCCTGAGCTTAACCGCCTGCTGGCCCGTGGCGGCTTTGCCGTCTACCGGGAAAAGACGCAAGCCGGCCTGATGGTCCTGGACCGCGACCGGAGACCCCTGTTCAAGGCGCGCTATCCGACACGCGCCTATGGCAGCTTTGCCGAGATACCGCCGGTCCTGGTTAGGACACTGCTCTTCATCGAGGACCGCGATCTCCTGAGCGCCCGGCCCATGCGCAATCCGGCCGTTGACTGGAGCCGCATGCCGGTCGTCGCCAACGCCCTGTTCCGCCGCATTTGGGACAAGCAAGCGGATGTCCCCGGCGGCAGCACCCTGGCCACCCAGATCGAAAAGTACCGCCATTCGCCCGGCGGCCAGACCGCGAGCGCCAGCGAGAAACTGCGGCAGATGTTCGCGGCAACACAGCGCGCTTACCTGGATGGGCCGGAGACCATGGCCCGGCGCCGGCAGATCGTCATCGACTACCTGAATTCAACCCCGCTTTCGGCGCGGCCCAGCTTTGGCGAGGTGAATGGCCTGGGCGACGGGCTCGAGGCTTGGTACGGCATAGACTTCCAGGCCGCCAACCGGCTGCTGCGGCAGATACCCGGCATCCTCGATCCGCTGGACAATCTCCTGTATCTGACCGCCGGCTATACCGGGAATAGCGCCGCCACGGCACCGTCGGAGGCACTGCTAGGGCAAGCACGCGTCTACAAGCAAGCCTTGAGCCTGCTGCTTGCGCAGCGCCGGCCGTCGGGCTTCCTACTCAGCGAGCAAGCGGACCTACGCCGCTTGACCGATGCATATCTGCGCGTTCTGGCCACCACTGGCATTATCAGCCCGGCCCTGCGGGATGCGGCTTTGCCGTTGCCCTTGGATATCGGCGGCCCAGGGGTAGCCCGCGCGGAGACGGCAAGCGAAGCCAGAAGCAAGATCCAGAGAACCCTGCGTGCCGATCTTGTGACCCTGGTGGGCGAACCCAACCTCTATAGTCTTGATCGGATCGATCTGACAGCCCGCTCAACGGTCGACGGCCCGGTGCAGGAAGCGGTCGCCGAAATCATACAGCGGCTGGCCGATCCGGAATTTGCGGCGGCGCAAGGATTGACCGGCCGGCGCCTGCTCGGCAACGGCGATCCGTCGAAACTGGCTTATAGCGTTACCTTGTTCGAGCGCGGCCAGAGCGCCAATTACCTACGCGTTCGGGTCGACAATCAGGATCGACCCTTGGATCTGAACACCGGCGCCAAGTTGGACCTGGGTTCAACCGCCAAGCTGCGCACATTGGCGACTTATCTGCAGGCGGTTGCCACCTTACACGAGCGGTATGCGGCGCTGGAACCGGCGCAGCTTGCCGCCGCTACTAAGGGCCGCCGCGATACGCTCACCGTTTGGGCGGCCGAATATCTGCGCACCGCCCGCGACCGCGATCTGGCCACGATGTTGCAGGCCGCCATGCAGCGCCGTTATTCCGCTAGTCCGAACGAACGCTTCTTTACCGGCGGCGGTCAGCACACCTTCGTCAACTTCGATCCGAAGGATAATGGCCGCACATTCACGGTAGCCAATGCCTTGCGCAACTCCATCAACCTGCCATTCATCCGCCTGATGCGCGACATCGTCGGTTTCTATACGCGCGAAGCCCAGCAGGACGCCGATGCCCTGCTGCGCGACCACAAGAACCCGGACCGCGAGGACTACCTGGTGCGTTTCGCCAACCAGGAAGGCAGCACGTTCCTCAGAAAATTCCACGCGGTCTACCGGGGTAAGACACGTGACGAGATCCTGGCCACCGCAACCAGCCGGGCCCGGCAGCGGCCGAACGCCCTGGCGGTCGTTTTTCGCTCGATCAACCCGAAGGCCAACATCGAGGAATTCTCCAATTTCGTCGCCGCACACCGCCCGGGTCAAGCGATCGGCGAGGCCGCGATCAGCAAGATCTATAGCGACTTCTCAGCAGACAACTGGTCTCTGGCCGACCGCGGTTACATTGCCAACCTGCATCCGCTCGAACTCTGGTTGGCCGGCTATCTCTACGTGAATCCGGCGGCGACCAGCACCGAAGTGATCGCCGCCAGCGAGACCCAGCGGCTCGAGGCCTATACCTGGCTCTTCGGCGCCAAGCGCTGGCAAGCGCAGGATACCCGCATCCGCATCGTTCTGGAGGAAGAGGCCTTTGAGCTGATCCACGCCATATGGAAGAAGACGGGGTATCCGTTCGACAGCCTGGTCCCGTCGTTGGCCACGGCGCTGGGCAGCTCCGCCGACCGCCCGTCGGCCTTGGCCGAGCTCATGGGTCTGATCATCAACGACGGCGTGCGCTTGCCGGTCGTGCGTTTCGACGAGCTGCATTTCGCCGCCGGCACGCCGTATGAGGTAAAGCTGACCGCGGCACCGGCGCCGGGCGAGCGGGTGTTTCCATCGGAAGTTGCCGCCACCCTGAAGGATGCCTTGCTGGATGTGGTCGAGAACGGCACCGGCCGGCGGGCCCGCGGTGCGGTCCTCGGTCCCGGCAGCGAGGCCTTGCCCATCGGCGGCAAGACCGGCACCGGCGACCACCGGGCCAAGCGCTTCGTCGGCGACCGCCTGGTCTCTTCGACCGTGCTCAACCGCAATGCGTGTCTCGTATTCTTCGTCGGCGACCGGTATTTCGGCACCATCGTCGCGCACGTGAAGGGGCCCGAAGCGGCCAATTACAAGTTCACCAGCGCCCTGCCCGCCCAGATCCTCAAGATCTTAGGGCCGGCGCTGGCACCGCTGTTCCAGCGCGCCGACCGCTACGCGGCCGATAATTTTCTTAGCGCCGGGCAACCAGCGGTGCGGTAGAGCGAATTCAGCCCCAGGGCCCACGCAAATTACTGCGCCCACGCGGACGCGGACGACTTGCGCGGGGCCGGGAGGCGGCACCGGCGCGCCGCAACCTGCCGAAAAGGGGGAAGCGCTTGTAGCGGAAGGGCGCGATAAGGATCAGCCCGGCGACAAAACCGCCGACGTGAGCCCAGGTGGCAACACCCCCAGGCGCGCCCGTGCCGCTCATGGTCGACAAGAAGAATTGCAGCGCAAACCAAATGCCGAGGACCACCAGCGCTGGTATGCGCATGGTAAAAAAGACGACCCCCAGCGGCACCAGCACCAAAATTCGCGCGTGCGGAAAGAGCACGATGTAGCCACCAAGGATACCGCCGATGGCCCCGCTGGCGCCGATCATCGGCACGACAGAGGCCGGATCTTGTACCGCCTGCGTCAGCGCCGCCGCGATACCGCAGAGCAGATAGAAAACAATGAAGCGCCCATGCCCCATGGAATCTTCGACGTTGTTGCCGAAGATCCAGAGGTAAAGCATGTTGCCGATCAGATGCATCCAGCCACCGTGCATGAACATCGAGGTAAGCAACGATACGGTCGCCGGAATCGTGGCCAACGTGGCCGGCAACTCGGCATCGCCGAAAAGAACCGCCGGGATCATGCCAAAGGCATAGACGGCGATCTGCGCGTCCCGCGCCGACAAGGAGACTTGCCAGAGGAACACCAGCGTACAGGCGACAATCAGGGCGATCGTGACCAGCGGCCGGATCGAGGTCGGATTGTCATCGTGCAGTGGAATCATAGGCGGCCCCGAAGGATTATGGTGCGCGCACGGGACGGCGCCTGAGCGGAAATGGTGGAGCCGAGGGGAATCGAACCCCTGACCTTCGCATTGCGAACGCGACGCTCTCCCAACTGAGCTACGGCCCCACGCGACCCTTAAAGCCGGCGGCCATCCGGCGCCTGCTGGCAAGGTCACCCGGGTGGCCCGGGTCTGGGTCGCGCGGATAATGGGAACATCCCCCAGCCCTGTCAAGCAAGCCCTGGCACCCCCATGCGGCCCCATTTATCCGCCGACCGCTCCTTGTCTCCCGCCGGTGGCACGGTTAGGCTAGCGCCCGATTCGGCGCCGAGTCGCGCCTGATTCGATGTCCCACTGATCGGCGTCCCAACTGGATAGATTAGATAGGCTAGACGATGATCATCCTTGATCCCCTCCTGCGCGTATTCATGATCGCCATTGATCTCTACATCTGGGCGGTGATCATTTCGGCCATTCTGTCCTGGCTGGTGCATTTCGGGGTGGTCAATACGCGCAACCAGTTCGTCTCGATGATCGGTGAGTTCCTGTGGCGCATAACCGAGCCGGCCCTGCGCCCAATCCGCCGCTTTGTGCCCAAGTTTGGTGGCATCGACATCTCCCCGATCGTGCTCATTTTGGCCCTTATCTTCGTGCAGATGGTAATCGGCAACATCCACCGCTCCATGGTCATGCGTGCCCTCTGAGCCCGGGGCTCACCCCAGCCCTTTTAGCCCCACCCCGGCCGGTCTGCGCGCAGCGCTGCGCGTCCAGCCAGGCGCGAGCAGGACGGATATCGACGGCACCAAGGTATTGGACGACGGCCATATGGTCTTAGCCCTTCGGGTGAGCGCCCCAGCCGAAGGTGGCAAGGCCAACGCCGCGGTTATCAAGCTGTTGGCCAAGACCTGGAAAGTACCGAAAAGCACCATCGAGGTGATCGCCGGCCATGGCGACCGGCGCAAGACCGTGCTGATCGCCGGCGATGCCGCGGCTTTGCAGACGCGCGTGCAGGCGTGGCTCGACGGGCGTCGGATATGCGGTCCCTGAAGGCGGTTTTGGAACGGCGAAACCGGTGTCGGGGCCGCACACTGCGGCGGTTTTCAACAAGTCATGAGGGATAGGCGATGGCGGATGCGAAGATCATAGACGGCAAGGCCTTTGCCGCGGCCTTGCGTGGACGCATCGCCGCCGCCGTCGGCGAGATCAAACAAGCGCACGGCCTGACCCCCGGCCTGGTCGTGGTCCTGGTCGGCGAAAATCCGGCCAGCCAGGTCTATGTGCGCAACAAGGCGCGGCAGACCGAGGAAGTGGGCATGGCCTCCTTCGAGCACCGGCTGCCCGCCGAAACCGGCCAGGACGCGCTGATGGCCCTGATTGCCAAGCTCAACAGCGACCCGGCGGTCAACGGCATCCTGGTGCAGTTGCCGCTGCCCGACCAGATCGACGAGCAAGCGGTGATCGCCGCCATCGATCCGGCCAAGGACGTGGACGGCTTCCATGTGATCAACACCGGCCGCTTAGCGACCGGGGGCAGCGGTGCGTCAGCGCCGCTCATCCCCTGCACGCCACTCGGCTGCGTGATGCTGCTCAAGGAGCATCTGGGAGATCTGACCGGGATGCCGGCGGTAATTGTGGGCCGCTCCAACATTGTCGGCAAGCCGATGGCGCAGCTTTTGCTGCGCGAACATTGCACGGTGACCATCGCCCATTCCCGAACCCGGGACCTGCCGGCCGTCTGCCGCGGCGCGGAAATCCTGATCGCCGCCGTGGGCCGGCCGGAGATGATCCGCGGCGACTGGATCCGGCCCGGGGCAACCGTCATCGACGTGGGCATCAACCGCATCGAAGGAGAAGGCGGCAAGACCCGCCTGGTCGGCGACGTCGCCACCGACGAGGCACGCCGCATAGCCGGCGCGATTACGCCCGTCCCCGGCGGTGTGGGGCCGATGACCATCGCCTGTCTGCTGGCCAATACGGTAACCGCGACATGCCGCCAGGCCGGCATCGAGCCGCCGGAATTTTAAGGCCGGCTTGGCGTTCCCTTTCCATCCCGAACAGTCGGCGCGCACTCCAAATCTCCACGAAAATCAAGGGAATTTCACCGTGGACGCTTGACCGGAAAGGGACCAAAATAGGTCCGCTATCCGGACCAAATATCTCGGATAGGAAGTGAATCAAGCTCCCGCCCAGCCAGAGCAAGGGATCTGGCATGCATGCGGCACGAAGGCCGCGGGACGCAGGGGGCGAACTGAACAGGGAGGTCAATTATGAAGAGATTGCTTGCGGCCTTTATCTCGGCCGCGTTCTTACTCACGGGTGGCCAGGCCATCGCGGGGACCCCGAAGGATACCCTCGTTGTGGCCAAGGACATCAGCGATACCATCACGCTCGACCCGGCGGAGGTGTTCGAATTCACCGGCGGCGAGGTGATCGCCAACGTCTATGACCGTGTCATGATGTTCGAGCCCGAGGACCTGGGCACGCTGGTGGGCGGCGTCGCCGAGAGCTTTGATATCAGCGACGACGGCAAGACCGTCACTCTCAAGGTGCGGGCCGGGCAAAAGTTCCATTCAGGCAACCCGGTCACCGCCGAGGACGTGGTCTTCTCGCTCAGGCGGGTCATTAAGCTGAACAAGACACCCGCCTTCATCTTCACTCAGTTCGGCTGGAGCCCGGAGAACGTGGACGACCTGGTCAAGGCGACGGACGCCATGACCGTTGTTCTGAAAATCAACGCCGAATTCTCACCAGGGTTGGTGCTCAACGCGCTGCAAGCCGGCGTCGGCTCGGTGGTCGACAAGAAAACGGTCATGGCCAATGAGAAGGACGGCGATCTGGGCTACGAGTGGTTGAAGAATCACAGCGCCGGTTCGGGCGCCTTTTCGCTCAAGGCCTGGAACGCAAACGAGTTGATTACTCTTGAGGCCAACGCGGACTACCGCATGGGCGCCCCGGGCATGAAGCGGGTCATCATCCGCCACGTGCCCGAGCCTTCAGCCCAACGCCTGCTGATCGAAAAGGGCGACGTCGATCTCGCGCGCAACCTGCAGCCGGATCAGATCAAGGGCCTGGAAGGCAACACCGACGTCGAGATCGGCAAGTACCCCAAGGCGGGGCTGACCTACATGGCCACCAACGACGCCCACGAGATTTTGGGCAAGCCGCAGGTGCGCCTGGCCATGCGCTACCTCATCGATTACGAGGGCATGGTCAATTCGTTCCTGGCCGGTGAGTACAAGATTCACCAGGCAGTGTGGCCGTCGGGTCTCTGGGGTTCCTACGACGAGACGCCGTTCTCGCTCGACGTCGCAAAGGCCAAGGCGATGCTTGCCGAGGCCGGGTATCCGGATGGCTTCAAGATCAAGATCGATACCTTGACCGAAGCCCCCTTCTCCGAGATCGCCCAATCAATCCAGCAGAGCCTCGCGAAGGCCGGTATCGAGTCCGAGATCACGCTCTCGGAAGGTAAGACCCTGTGGCCGAAGTATCGGGCGCGCAAGCACGAGATCATTGTCGCGCGCTGGTCGCCCGACTACATCGATCCGCACTCCAATACCGATTCTTTCGCCCACAATCCGGACAACCGTCTGGAGGCGAAGTTGACCGGCAAGCTGGCTTGGCGCACGGCCTGGTTTGACCCGGAGATCAACGCACTCACCGAAGCTTCGGCAAAAGAACTGGATCTCACGAAGCGCAAGCAGATGTATGCCGAACTGCAGCGCAAGGTGCAGGCCGTCTCACCGTTTTCCATCATGTTCCAACGCAGTGAGCAAGTCGTGCTGCGTAAGAACGTGAAGGGTTTTGTGAGCGGCTCCAACTTCGATCTGGTCTTCTACCGCAACGTCACGAAGTAACCTTCGAGTACCGCTGTGACGAATAGCGGCAACTCAATTATACCGGGGACGGGCTCAGGCTCGTCCCCGCACCTTTTCGCCGTCAAGGTCGCGAACCTCCTTTTCACCCTTTCCCTCACTTTCATCGGCTTGACCGCAATCACCTTTGTGATCGGGCGCGTGATGCCCGCCGACCCGGTTTTGGCAATCGTCGGCGACCGCGCGCCCAAGGAAGTCTACGAGGCCATGTACGTGAAGCTCGGCCTCGATAAGCCGCTCATCCAGCAGTACGTGATTTACCTTTTGAACGTGCTACAGGGGGATTTCGGCAAATCGATCATGACCACCCGGCCGGTGCTCGACGACATTATCCGTTTCTTCCCAGCCACTTTCGAGCTGGCAAGCATCGCCACCATCGCCGGCATCTTTATCGGCGTGCCCATGGGCGTGGTCGCCGCCGTGCGCCAGGGCCGGTTGACCGATCACATCGTGCGCGTCGTGGGACTGATTGGCTATTCCGTGCCCATCTTCTGGCTCGGTCTTGTCTCGCTCCTGATTTTCTACGGGTGGCTCGGCTGGC
>Ga0209633_10003820_pt1 | contig 13777 bp, 17 predicted proteins | sample Cruoilmetagenom1_FD_187290 | JGI IMG/M metagenome (GOLD analysis project Ga0209633, IMG submission 187290) | Oil polluted marine microbial communities from Coal Oil Point, Santa Barbara, California, USA - Sample 1 (SPAdes) (version 2) | ecosystem: Environmental > Aquatic > Marine > Oil seeps ... | reverse complement strand
GTGGAAAACAACGTGATCAAAATAGCTGGGTTTCTTTCCCATAGAGTTCATGATTTCAATGGCGGCCATGGTAATATGCTTGAAATATGCGGGTTCACCCGTAAATCTAAATCCATGCCTCGGATACTTTTCTCTATTTCTTCTCCAGAAGTCTGGCGTGTCTGTTGTAAAAGAATAGGTTTCATCTATCCTCGCTATCGCATCCTTCTTATCCCTCGAGAATATGTAAGCAGCTCCTCCAGATGCCGCCGTGTACTCGAGCTCGTCTCCGGGTCTACCCTGGGCTGTGTCTGAGCCTATTGCCATTGCATAATCCACCATCTTGCTGCCGACGTAGGCAATACAGCACTTCATAGCCTCTGTTCCAGCCTTGCACGCAAACTCGAGGTCTGCCACACTTACCTGAGTTGTAACACCTATCGCTTCTGCAATGACTGTTGCACTTGGCTTAACGGCATATGGCTTTGATTCACTTCCAAAGAAAAGAGCTTCTATACCATCTCTATCTATCAATGCCCTCTTCAGTCCATTTCTTGCGGCCTCAATTGCTATGGTGGTAGAATCCTCATCCATGCCTTCAACCGCTTTTTCTTTTACAGGTCCTCTGCTTTTTCCCCATACTGCAGCTATGGTTTCACCTTTGATCCTGTACTTTGGTATGTAAGCCCCATAGCCTGTGATATAAACATTCTTAATGGTTTTCATTAAATGCTGAAAAGGGTTTATGCTATATAAAAATGTTGATTTGTCTTTCTGCAAAATTTTAAATTTTTAAATGATTTTCTAAAATTTACCCTTTCGCGCCCTCATAAACAATTCTAACCCACTTTTCACATCAATCCTGTCAAAGTTAGCGTTAATAAATCGGCCACTTTCTCAAGGATGAATGATCACAAAGATCAGAGAAACAAAAGTCATTCTGCGCAACTGTCTAAAAAGATTTTTATCTAAATATCGACTTATCCAATTATGTATGAAAACCTTTTTGCCCTTGATAGGGGAAGCTATGTTGGAAAGGAAAAACCAAAGGTTGACTGTATATTGTGTTCCATAATCAAAAATGACCCAAAAGTGTTCACGAGGAAGATAGAACAGAATGATAAAACGCTGGTGATAATGAACATATTCCCGTATTCTCCGGGACACCTCCAGGCGATTCCAATAAACCACGTCGAAGATCTCGGTGACCTGAAGGATGACGAGTTGAAAGCGCTGTTAAAAACCACAAAAAGATGCATCTTCCTGTGCAGAAAGGTCATGAGACCGGATGGCTTTAACCTCGGAATAAACCTTGGAAAAGCGGGAGCAAGCATACCACATCTGCACATTCAGATAGTCCCCCGGTATCTAAAAGAACCCGAGATCAAAGATCAGGAGGAAATACACAGGATCTATCTGAAAACAGGACTCAGTGTGAAAACGGGACTCGGCGATGAAAAAACTTTCGAAGGAAAAGAGCGCTTGAAGGATAAAAGGTATATAGCAAAAGAGGATGAAGATGTTCTCACTTTTGTTTATGAAAAGCCCTACAACAGAGGTCATACCGTCATTTCACCGAAAAAGCACTACGAACGATTTGAAGATCTGCCGGATGATTTAGTCTTCAAGCTTTTTAAAAATGTGATTGAAATTGAAAAAACGATAAAAGAGGAGTATAATCCTGTAGGCATTAACATCGGGATAAATGAGGGCAATATTCCGTATGCTTCCGAGCATCTGATGCTGCACATGGTTCCGAGATTTGATCCCGAATCTGGATTCATGGAGATAATCGCAAACACCAGAGTGAGCATCGAATCTCTGGATACAACCGCGAGAAGGTTAAGATCGAGACTCCATAGAATTTAGGTCTTCATCATCAGATTTTTTGGTATTTATTTTTCTATAAATAACACATTTTGTTATATGCCTATTTGAAGCCAAAATTTGGTCAACAAAACTAAAACAAAAGCACTTGAGACAAAAAACAGGGTGATGAGATCTCTTCTTTTTACTTTAAGATCGATCAAATAAGTTTTCTTCATCGGGGCACCAAAAGCCCGGGATTCCATGGCGATGGCCAGATTATCGGCAATCTTCAAAGCGGTGATTATTGTGGGAACCATCAGGGTAACATATTTTTTTATTCTTTGAAAAAAACTTCCCTTTTCTAGCTCCAATCCCCTCGCTTTTTGTGCTTCCATGATCATGGAAATAATACCACCAAATGTGGGAATGTATCTCACAGAAATGGAAAGCATTGTTCCATATTTGTAGGGTAGCCCCAGTTTTACAGATCCCCTTATCATCTGTCTTTGAGTGGTGGTATAAAGAAAAATGTAAGCTAAAATAGCGAGACAATTGAGTCTTATGGCGAGAGTAACTCCCCGAATTAAACTGGGTAGAGACACTCTCAAAGGGCCCAGTTGGAAAAGCACTGCTCCTCCTCCAGGGTAAAAAATCGGCCAGAAAACGATTATCAGAACGGTGATCGGTAACATCAGCTTTACTATGTAAAGATACTTTCCCATGCCCACCTTTGCCGACAATAAGATGGCTACCAACAAAATGTAATAAACCAGCACCAAGGGCAAACTACCAAAGATGAAAGTGATCACCATTCCGATGATAACACCAAAGAGCTTAACTCTCGGGTCTAACCCGTGAAGAAAAGATCGCCGATCGACATAGATATCATAAATGGCGCTCATGATTGCACCCCCGGTCCAGTTTACTGAAAATGTGATAAAACTCCTCGCAGGAAAGAACGGGCATGCCCGACACGTGAAGGCTTTGCCCCAGCTGGGTTATCTGGGGAGGAACGAGAAATGCCTTTTTTAAAATGGCTCTCTGAGAGAAAACTTCCCTGGGGGAAGAATCCAGAAGGATCTCACCATTTCCCATAACAACGGTTCTATTTGCATACTCGGCTGCTATCCTCATATTGTGGGTGATCACTATTATAGTATGACCCTTTTCATTCAGTTCCCTAATCGTCTCCATCAGCCCGAGAGAGGTTTCCCAATCAACACCCGTGGTGGGCTCATCTAAAATTAATACCGGTGTTTTCATAGAGACCACGGAAGCTAAAGACACTTTTCTTCTCTCTCCCAACCCGAGAACCGTGGGAGGTTTCTCTCTAATCTCTCCCAAACCCATCAATCTCAGGGTGCTTTCTGCCCTTTCTTCTATTTCTTGTTCTGACAGACCCAGGTTCCTGAGACCAAAAGTAACCTCTTCTTCTACCGTGGGACAAAATATTTGATGATCCGGGTTCTGATAGACATATCCAACCGTTCTAGAAAGCTCGGCTACAGTTCTCTCCCTCGTGTTTATATTTTCCACATAAACATCACCTCGCGTGGGCTTGAGAATTCCATTGAAATGCTTTACCAGGGTAGTTTTTCCAGATCCGTTCTGGCCAATGATGGCCACGAAATCCCCCGGATTGATTTTCAAACTTATGTTTTTTAATACCTGATTGTCCGTCCCTTCATAGGCAAAACATAAGTTTTCGGCGGAGATAATGGGATGGTTACCGGAGTTGGGATAAAAAAGAGGCTCAGACCTGTAGGCTTTAACTTTGTTTTCTTTGTTTTTAATGGTTTTAATTGTCCGGATAGGTTTAATAAACAACTCCCGTAAACCCTGTTTTGCCTCCTCCAGAGTTAGAAAAGAAAAAGTTTTCTCCCATCTTTTATTTAGGGTGACAGCCAGCTCACAAACCTGGGGAGGGCACAATTTTGCTCTCTTTAATTTCTCCACGTCTCCAAGCACCTCCCTCGGTCCCCCGTCTGAGATAATTTTCCCCTCATCCAGGACCATGACCCTATCAGAAAATTTCGCGATTTCTTCGCTTTCGTGCTCTACCATTATGATCGTCATTTCTTGCCTTTTTTTAAGATCCCCCAGAACAGAAAGGACCTCCATTTTTCCGATGGGATCCAATCCAGAGATGGGCTCGTCCAATACCAGGATCTCGGGAAGCATGGAAAGAGCGGCGGCGATGGCCACCCTCTGCTTTTGTCCACCCGACAACTTAAAGGGTGGCTTATGCTTATATTCGATCATCCTGACCACCTGGAGAGCCCAGTCTATTCTCTTTCTGATCTCAGTCGGGGGAATTCCCAGGTTTTCCGGTCCAAATGCCACTTCATCTTCCACGCTCGTACAAAAAAGTTGACTTTCTGGCTCTTCAAAGACGAGCCCCACCTTTTGAGCTAATTCAGAGACATCGCAACACCTGGTGTCTCTGCCCAGTATCCTTACCTGTCCCACGAGTTCTCCTCCCAAAAAGTGCGGAATTATTCCATTTAAAGTCAGACAGAGGGTGCTCTTTCCCGCTCCCGTTGGTCCCATTACGGAAACGAACTCCCCCCTTTTCACTTTAAGATTTATTCCCTTTAACACGAAATCTTTGGAAGAGAGATAGCGATAGTAAGCATCTTGCACCTCTATTGCGTACGTCATTTTCCTTAAGCTCCATGAACGGACCAATATATTTTTCTAACTACTTATATCATTTCTCTACTGCAAGCGATCACGTGGTAAACGATCATCCAGCATCCCCGGAGTGGGCTCTCAGATCATTCCCGTTTACCTCTATGAAGTTCTTTGAAGTCCGGGATAAGCCTTCTTTATACTGATAGTCAATGGTATTGCTACAGCAGACCCCACCACAACCTGAATGATGTTCATCGGGAGCTCTATTAGAGCGGGACCAACTCCATACAGAAGGGCTTCTGCAAAAAAATATCCTGCAACCATGCAAACGGCACCGCTGGCAACTCCCAAAAACATCGCCCACAAATTGCCTTTCTTGGCTATATATCCACACAGAGCGCCCTCCACGCCCTTTACCACCAGAGTGATTGGAGCAAAATAAGCGTAACCCCCTATTATGTCGGCGAGAGCGGAGCCAAATCCACCTGCTATACCCCCGATCCTGGCTCCAAAAGCTAAGGCTGAAAAAAATATCATGGCATCGCCAAAATTTAAGTAACCTCTGGTGGGAACGATGGGGATCCGGATCAACAGGGTCAAAGCTGCCGTTACGGCTATCATCACACCACCTGAGGCTACGTCTCTTGTACTCAAGCCTTTTTTCATGATGATCCTTACCTGTTCCAATAGCGCTCTCTCTTCAATTAAATTTTTCCTTATTTGTTATGGGAGATCTATTGAAGAAATTGGATCCAGAAATAGACGCAATGAGCTTTCTAGTTCGATCCTAAGAGAGTTTGACGGAGGAAAAAATATCCAAAGTTTGTTTTAAAATTTTAGAAGAATGTTGATCCTAAAGAGAATTTACCACAAGAATTGGTAAAACACAGCAATGCAAAAGATAAGCTTATATACTAAAACTTTTTATACACGCTTATGAGAATTTATGCCATTGCTGACATTCACGGAAAAGAAGACAGAAAAAATAGAGCTATAGCGCTTGCTTCTGGAAGCGACTTAACGATAGTATGTGGAGACATGACCCAGTTTGGACCTGCAGAATATGCCAAAGAATTTCTCGATGAGATCGGTGAGGTTGTTAAAACCCTGGCTTTGCCGGGCAACTGCGATGAATGGGAAACAATCGAAGCCATAGAGGATTCAAAGGCAGAAAACCTGCACAACAAAACTCTTGAGTTCGTGGGATTAACATTCTTTGGCTATGGCGGATCAGTTCCCTCCCTCTTTGTAAAGACCATATTTGAAAACGAGGAGGAGAGAATATACGCGGATCTAAAAAACATAGCCCAAGAGAGAAGCATACTCGTCACACATTCCCCGCCAAAGGGGCACCTGGATGAAACAATGCACGGTTTCAATATAGGAAGTTTGGCGATACTGAAAATTATTGAGGAAACAAAACCCATACTGAATGTTTTCGGTCACGTGCATGAAAGGGTGGGATCGGAAAAATTGGATGATACATGGCTTGTCAACTGCAGCGCGGGAATGCATGGGGCTGGATGCTACATTGACCTCGACGTAAACGATAAAAAAGTTGTGAACATAGAATTTTTGGAATAGGTTCAGATAAAAAACGAAAAGATAACCTTAAATAAAATCCAGTTCATTACTCATTGGGGCAAAAATGTGGCTGCTTTAAAAAACCAAAAATCCCTCTGCTTAATGTGAAAATATAACATGAAAATACTACTCGATTACAGGGAGCCTTTCTGCTATGAACTCATCACCGAAGTTTTAGAAGAAAACAGGATAGACAGTTCTATAGAAGTTTCCAATCTACCGGCTGGGGACATTGCGATCGCACATGATCGAAAGGCATTTGTCATTGAAAGAAAAACTCCCGGTGATTTTGTTTCATCTATACGAAATGGGAGGATATTCGAACAGATGGTGAAGCTCCTTGGAGTAAAAGAAATCGCGGGAAATGAAGTGGCAAGAGTGGCAATTTTGATCCATGGAGACATATTCGAAGGTGCAGAAGTTGAGAAAAAGTATTATTCACAGATATACGGCGCTCTCATGGAAATAATTTATGTATACGGGATACCCGTGTTCTTTGCTCCAGATCACTCCAGATTTAAAAGTTTTATAAGAATGGCCATAAATAGGGAGATCTCCGGAAAAAATGACAGAGAAATGGGAGAGAGATGGTACAGGGAAAGCAAAAATCTTCCCAGCAAGGACAATAGAGTGTACCTCCTGTCCTCAATACCCTACATTGGAGACAGCATAGCAAAAAATTTGCTTCAGAGATTTGGTTCAATAGCCAGTATAGCAAACGCGAGCATGAAAGAATTGAAAAGCGTCGATAAGATCGGAGAAAAAAAGGCAAGGATAATATTTAACATCTTTCATCAAAAACTATAGTGGGTGATTTGACAACATCCTAGCTTCCCGCAAGCTTGCGCATTGCAGTACAACACAGGACGTTTGTGGGCTTAACTGCCGGGTTCGGAATGAGACCGGGTGTTTCCCCACAACTATGGTTGTCAAATCTTTAAGAAATAGGGTTTTAGCTATAAAAATTTTTCGAGACATTTATCATTTTTGTGTCATCACAATAAGAATATTCTGGTGTCCTGAGGTAGCGTAGTAATCTATATATAGAATCAAGTCTAATCTATTTTAAATGAATGAAATTACCTCGGAGATCATGAGTGCAATAACTACTCTTATCATATTTATTTGCATAAGCTGGACATTTTTGTACATTATCACCAAACACAGAAAGATAATCGATTTCATGGCTACCCATATCCACCCAAAGAAAGTCCTCATTTTTATGATTCTTATTGGGGGATTTGCGGACATACTTGCATCAGAGTTTTCATTCCCACTCTTTGGCACCTCTGTGAATGTAAGGGACTGCATCGTTATCTTTTCTGGAATAGTTGGTGGGCCCGTTGCGGGGATAGGAGTTGGCCTGATCGGGGGAGCATACAGGATCACGGGATTGTGGTGGTCCGGGTTTATGGGAAACATGGGATACGTGACTGCTCTGGGTTGCGGAATAGCGACCATGGGTGCAGGATTTGTGGGAGCATGGCTTTCCAAATACAAGAATGTAAATGTTATGGGATTGAACGGGAAAAAGGTTTGTTTTGTAATTCTAATAACGGCAATATGGCAAGTCATGCACGTAGTAGTTATCAATCCACCATTGATGCCATTTTTTTCAGAGTTCACCTTTAAGGGAGCTTTCTTATTGATGGGAAAAAGAATTTTGTTTCCAATGATGTTAGGGAACTGCTTTGGGATACTTGTATTTTTACTAATAGCCATAGACACGGTTAAGAACAAGAAAATAATGGAGATCAAGCGTATCAGAGAGAAGCTGGAGCTTTCGGAAAGGCTGGTAAAAAGGTATGAAGAGTACATCGGGCCTGTTGCGAAGACCATAGCAAAAGATATTGCGGAGAAAGAGAAAAAATAAAAAGTTTTCAACCTATCCTCGTTATGTAGTTTCAGTGGAAAGTGTGTGCTGAAACCACTTTCTACACACGACCGAAAAAAGCGCAGGTAAATTAAAAAATTTTGAGAGGCGAAATGATACATTTAAATAGAATGAAATTGATTCTTCTCATGAATTCCATGGACGATCTTGAAGATCTTGAGAAGATTCAGCCGGTCAAAAGATCTAGGGCTGGCTTCATTCTGAGCATAATTGGGGCGATAATTGTTTTGTTTGGTGCGATATCTCTCTTTTCTTTTTCCTCAAATCTTTCAGCATTGGGTGAGGAGCAGCTTGAAACGTTTGAAGCCCTTGCTGAACAGATGGGCATACCCGTTGAGGAAATGTTAACTTCCCTCTATGGTGGAATGGGAGTCTTTGGTATTGTGTGTGCAATTCTTATGGTTGTTGGCGCCTTGCTTGCGTATTATAAAGGTATGAGAGTTGCCGGAGGGATCATAGTTCTTCTGTTCTCTATTCTCAGTATTTTTTCTTCCGGAGGATTCTTTATAGGCATGATTTTAGGAATTGTTGGTGGGGCTCTGATACTTGCAACCAAATAGACCTATACTGCAGGTTGCAGGTTGCAGGTAAACACCCCGAACCCTAAAAAAGATCACTTTATTTTATTCTGCCGATATCAAATGCACCGGTTACCTCTAGTCTGCCTTTTTCATAGTTGTATTCGACCCAGTTTCTGCTCCTGGTATCACCAAAACCCTGAACTTTCAAGTAGGTCTTTGCATCCCTTTGATCTTCTTTAAACTCTATCACTCCATCCATGATGCCCCTGAAGAGCTGAACATCGCTATCGGGATGTATCCCGGAACCCATGGTGAAAACCGTTGTTGCTCCAGCCATCTTGCATCTGCCCTTCATCACCTGAGTAAATCTAAAAACCGTTGGGGAATTTGTGTTTGCCAACAGAGTTGTTAAAGAGTCCAGAACTATGAGATGATGTGTGTGCTTACCCATAACTGCCTGCTGTGCTCTGTTCAGGGCAAGGTTTATGGCTGCCAGATCGATCGCGCTTGGGATATATTCTACATATTTGTCCTTTTCGGTAACACCTATGCTCATGGAATATGCATCTACATATCTGACAAGACCATTTTTCTCATAGGTTTTGTAATTTTTGTCAATTGCGGTCATTTCCTCTCTCAACTGGGTTGAGGGGACGTCCATTATTACGAAAACCGCCGGTATTCCATGTCTCAAACACTCGATTGCAAATACCCTTACAAAATGTTCTTTACCAACGAATGGCGGTCCATATATGAGTGAAACTGTTCTTGCCGGTATCCCACCAATCAGTATCGAATCCAGTCCTTCTATACCGGTAATAAGTTTTCTATCACTCATCTTCGGTCACCTCCTCTTTTTTGTGCAATATGAGCCCAACAAGCTCTTCAAAAGCTTTTAGAACCTTCTGCTTATCCTTTGCAACACAGGGTAAGATCCCTATACCTTCTGGCAGTCTTAACATCTTTTTTATTTCATCAACACTCTTAGCATCGGGCTCATCCTGCTTGTTTGCTAGGAATATGACGGGCAAACCCGTTTTCCATACTGCCTGCCACATCTCTTTTGACCTTTCAAATGTTTCCGGCCTTGTGCTATCAACGAGCACAACTATCCCTATGGCATTTATCGATAGAGTTTTTAGCAGGGGATCAAACCTTTCCTGACCGGGAGTCCCAAATATGTCGGTACTCACTCCAGCATGGTCGACGTGCCCGTGATCCAAGGCAATCGTGGTTCCAAGCCTGTCAACGGACACGGCCCTCGTTGAAAGGGTGTGTATGAAGGTTGATTTGCCCGAATGAAAGGGACCGGTAACCAGGATCTTCGGTATATATGCCCTCACTCCTCCCGGCTTTATCGCCTTAAACATCACAGATCTTTTCTCTATCCTGTCCAGCCATTTAGCCTTTGAAACTTTGAAGTATTCCCCAAAAACAACTCTCTGCTCAATGCCCTTTACATCGATCACACAATCCAGGTCATTTATCCTTTTTATCGTCTCTTCTTCATAGGGCCACAGAACAAATGAGAGAACTGCCATCTTTGTTTTCTTGAAAATCCTTTTTAGCCTATCCAGGTTTTCTAAAAACTTTTTCTCTCCACAGCTATCTATCAACATTGAAAGTGATGCAATACCAAGCAGGCCGTTGTTTGTTGAATTTACGGCTCCCTCTATGGCGTCTATAACCTCATTTATATCGTTCGGATTCTTGACAACAAACTCCGCATCGCTGGGCAATCCTATGAGCATGGAATAGTTATCAACGAACACAATTTTCTCACGATATTCTTCAAGGGGCCACCCATATTCTTCAAATTCTCTCATCATGTATTGTGGCGGTTTTGATAGAGCCACGAGGACGCCCTCGTTGCCCATTTCCAAATTTTTGTAAAACGCCTGGTAAACAAAGATTTCGCTCTCCACGGTTGGCTCTCCAAGGAAGAGAACAGAACTCCCTTCTGGAACGGAGCCACCGAGCATCTCGTCAACCAATATGATGCTGGTTCGTGCCATTTACTTCACCTCTTCTCTGAGAACTATCCTGCATCTATTGTCTCCCTTTGCAACGCACTCTTCTTCAGTTCCACCGAACTTTTTATTAAAGAGTTCAGAGAAAAATCCAGCAAAGCACCCCGTAAAATAGGAGTCTGCCACTTTTCCTTCAGCCCTTTTTCCTATGGGTAAACCATTTTTAGCAACTATTTCTATGCTTTTTTCGTCGTCGCTTATTTCGATTTCTATCTTTCCTATTCCCGTGGCAAGCAAGTTATCACAAAGGGCTGTGATGAGCTCCTCTTTATTATCTGCACCCTTTTTCATGTCTCCGTAAAGCTCTTTTCCACTGGTTTCACCAGCAAAATACATTATTGTAGCTGCGGGAGCACCGACTATCCTGGTCATTTCTCTCCAGAACGTAAAAAAGATGTCTTTGCTTACAATCACCATTGGAAGGTTGGAGATCCTGAGCTCGTCATCGAGCTCCATCTTCGATATATACTCCTTTAACAGTTCCTGAGCGTTCACGCTTTCAAATTTCATGTTACCCTCCCTCTCCTTAACTCATTATCTCTTTTATTTTCTCAACTGCCTTCTGCGTCTGGATAAACAATAGACCAAGGTTAACGTTATATTTACAGAGAACAACAAGTAGGGTTTCTGGGCTTGCTCCAACTATGACCATCCTTGTGGTTTTGGTTTCAACCATAACCCTCTCTGGAGGATCTCTTGCAAGCTCCATCATAGCAGTCTCCCCGGCTCCCAGCATGGTTGCGCTCATTGCAGAGAAAGACTCCCTTGCAACTCTCGTTGGCAGATGGGAAACTATCACCAACCCATCCCTTGAGACTATAGCACTTCCTTCTATATTGCTCATTCTATCCAGGTCCTGTAGAACCTCTTCCAACATCTGTTGTTTTGTTTTTGCCATTTTAACCACCTATCGAAACTATTTCAAGTATTTCTTCACTCCCCCTTTCATATGGTATGAGCTTGAATTTTGATTGCACATTTACCAGTGTGATATTGAAATAATCGCTTAGAAATGCCATTGCCAGTGAAGACAGGAGCATGCATGGGTATCTGTTTCTTTTACTCAAGCTTTCAATCCTCTCATAGTCAAATATGTCATAACACTTTATAACGATTTCGTTGCTTCTTCTTTCAGCTATTGCTTTTTTGCAGTATCCTTCTTTTACATAGTGCTCCAAGAGCTCATTTAAAGCTTTTACTGGATCAGAGAAGTCCTTGGGCAGCCATTTTCTTGCCTCAGCCCTTTTCAGAAGACCGCTTCCAATGCGCCTTGCTATTGCGGGAGCTGAAACGCCGAACAGATCTGAAATGGAAGATGTTAAAGCGTAGATGAAAATATTTACGAGCTCCTTTTTCACTTTTGCCATTATAACATAATTTAATATATATTAGATAAATGTTTCTATTTGAACATCCAATAACGGACGCGGGGGGATTTGAACCCCCGAATCCCGGCTTAGGAGGCCGGTGCCTTATCCAAGCTAGGCCACGCGTCCCTTTTTTAATTACATTTTCTATATCTAACTTTTCTTATTTTTATCTTTGTATCCTTTTATCCTCCCTTATCTTCATCTTATTCTGTTATTCTGTTATTCTGTTATTCTGTTATTCTGTTATTCTGTTATTCTGTTATTCTGTTATTCTGTTATTCTGTTATTCTGTTATTCTGTTATTCTGTTATTCTGTTATTCTGTTATTCTGTTTTAATCCCTTTTTGACCTTTGTACTTTCCACTATATGCTTTTTCTGCACCACTGCTCATTCTTTCAAAAACTATCTGGATAAATCTTTCACCTCTTTTTATCTCAATTTCATTGTTATTTGCATTGAAGCAACCTATTGTCAGCGTTCCTTCGAATCCGGCATCGACCTTTCCAAAGGAACAGAAAATCCCTTTCCTAGCAAAACTGCTTCTTATCCATAGCTGTGCACATACGTCGTTGGGCAGGATTATGTACTCCTTTGTCGATATGAGAAACCACTCTTTGGCCTTTACCTTGTTTTTTAGACTTCTTACATCTCCAATGGTAAGATCATATCCATTTGGCGTTAAACTCTTTTCATCAAATGGTTCTATAACGATCCTTTTTCTTTCTATCTCCTCTTTTATGTCACCATCGCACAATATCATGGGGTGATATATGAAAACAAATATATATTCTTGTATACATTATCCCCAGATATCATGACAACGCCATTTGATGTGGATCCGAATGTGCTTACTCTAAGGCTGGCAGAGAAGTTGAAAGGGAACAAAGAAATGAGTGTTCCAGAGTGGGCAAGATATGTCAAAACGGGCATTCACAAAGAAAAGGGGCCCGAACAGAAGGACTGGTGGTATGTAAGGGCTGCAGCCATTTTGAGAAAGTTGTATGTCAAAGGTCCGCTCGGGGTTGAAAAGCTTAGAAGTGAATATGGTGGCAAAAGGGATCGAGGCTCGAAGAGATATAAGGCGAGAAAGGGAAGCGGCGCGATAATCAGAGAGGTTCTTAACCAGCTTGAGAGCGCAGAGTTTGTGAGCAAGGAAGAGAGTAAAGGCCGAGTTCTAACTTCGAAAGGTAGAGCTTTTCTCGATAAGACTTCATATGAGATTGCAAAGAAGTGACTGAAATGGACAATAATGAAGAGCTTGAGAGAATAAGAAAGCGAAAGATGCAAGAGTTACTACGGCAACAACAACAGATATCAGAAGAAGGTGAAGTTGAGGAAAGAGAGAGATACGAGGAGGAAAAGAGAAACCTCATGAAACAGCTGTTGACTCCCGAAGCAAGAGAGAGACTTGCAAGAATAAGATTGGCAAAACCGGAGTTCGCCGATCAGATAGAGGATCAGTTGATTACTCTTGCACAGAGTGGTAGGCTGACGAGAATGATCGATGATGCCACATTCAAGAAGATACTTGAACAGCTCCAATCGAGGAAGAGAGACATAAAAATAGAGAGAGTGTGAGAATATGAGCGCGCATAAAAAAACGGGTTTAAAGAATAGAATGATAAGGGCTACGAATTCAAACAGGAGAGTGCCTGCATGGGTGATAATAAAGACTTCGAGAAGGGTGATGAGGAACCCGAAACAGAGAAACTGGAGAAGAAACAATCTTAAGATTTAGGGCTATGATCCAGGTAGGGTGATGGAATGGAAACGGAAGAAAAAGCAAAAGAAGCAAGTTCCGAATTAGAAAAAAAAGAAAAAACGAAAGTAAAAAAAGCTGAGGAAGTAGAAAAACCCGAAGAGGAAGTAGAAGCTGAGGAAGTAGAAGCTGAGGAAGTAGAAAAACCCGAAGAGGAAGTAGAAGCTGAGGAAGTAGAAAAACCCGAAGAGGAAGA
>Ga0209633_10003819_pt1 | contig 13779 bp, 11 predicted proteins | sample Cruoilmetagenom1_FD_187290 | JGI IMG/M metagenome (GOLD analysis project Ga0209633, IMG submission 187290) | Oil polluted marine microbial communities from Coal Oil Point, Santa Barbara, California, USA - Sample 1 (SPAdes) (version 2) | ecosystem: Environmental > Aquatic > Marine > Oil seeps ... | reverse complement strand
GAATTGCTGTTGCCTGATTTGACGGATGATTTCGAAATGGTCCATTCGACATTCCAGCCGTTCTCGAAAATCACCACACCCGTAACACGTCCGACCCAAGAAGTGGGGTATCTGATTTCCGGCAAGATGGATCTGGTGATTGGTGGGCATCGCTTTGTCATCCATCCGGGCGACAGTTTTCGCATCAGGGACGAGCCGTTTTTATGGGCCAACCCATATTCTGAACCGGCAGTTGCGATCTGGGTGATCGCCCCGCCGGTCTATTGAGGGAACAGATATGTCATTTGAAGCATGGAGCATATTCGCACTTTTCTGGGTGGTGTTTGTCACCACACCGGGACCAAATGCAGTGAACTGCATTAGCAACGGCATGACGCTGGGGTTTAGGCCAGCATTGTGGGGCGTATTGGCGATACTGACCCAAGCCAGCTTGTTCCTGGTGCTGTCCGCAATGGGGGTGACGGCGTTGATCATTGCCTCACCACAGGCGTTTTTCTGGGTTAAACTTTGTGGCGCTGGGGTTTTGATCTTTTTGGGGGTGCGCAGTTGGCTTGGGTCCAGCAAACCGGTCAAGGCCATGCAAGTGTCGGGCCGCCACATCTATTCCAAAGCCTTCGCCATCGCCACGATCAATATCAAAAGTGTTGCGGGTTATTTGGCGGCCTTCAGTCAGTTTGTGCAGCCTGATGTGCCGATCTGGCAGCAAATGCAGGTGATCGTACCCACAGCGCTGGTGATCACTGGGGCTAGCTACACAGGTTACGCTGCCATTGGGGCTGGCCTTGGACGCGCCGCTATGGGGGCAATCTTTAACAAGCTGTTTCGTCGCGTGATGGCTGTCGCCTTTATCATCTACGGGGTGATTTTGGGCAGCAGCAGCGTGCCGGAACTGGGGAGAGGTTGATGCTAAAGGGATCATGCAATTGCGGCGCGGTGCGCTATCAGGTTACGGGACCGGCGCAAGGGCCGTCCCTGTGCCATTGCGGCCAATGTCGCAAGCAATCGGGTCATGTTTGGTCATCGGCCTATGTGCCTGACACGGCGTTGACGATTACGCAAGATCAGGGATTGAAATGGTACGCCTCAAGCGACGCGGCCAAACGCGGGTTCTGCGGCATTTGCGGTTCGTTTTTGTTTTGGAAAATGAACAGCGAGGACAGCACATCCTTCAGCTTGGGCAGCATAGATGGGCCCACAGGGACAACTGTAGAGAAACACATATTTGTAGCAGACAAAGGCGATTACTATGTAATTTCCGATGATCTGTCACAGCATTAGGAGCTAAAAGTGGCAGGTTTCCCAACCACAGCACGGGTTGTAATCATTGGGGGCGGGGCCGTTGGCGCGTCATCCTTGTATCATTTGGCCAAGGCTGGTTGGAATGATTGCGTTTTGCTGGAAAAGAACGAGTTGACCGCGGGCAGCACATGGCATGCGGCGGGCAATGTGCCGACGTTTAGCAACTCTTGGTCGATCATGAACTTGCAGCGCTATTCAACCGAGCTGTATCGCGGGTTGGGTGAAGACGTTGACTATCCGATGAATTACCACGTCACAGGGTCTGTGCGTTTGGCCCACACCAAAGAGCGCATGCAAGAATTCGAGCGCGCCCGTAGCATGGGGCAATATCAGGGCATGGGTATTGAAATGATGGGGTTGGACGACCTTAAATCTCGTTATCCGTTCCTTGAGACCCATGATCTGGAAGGCGGGTTGTATGACCCCTATGACGGCGATATTGACCCGTCGCAGATGACACAGGCCTTTGCCAAAGGTGCGCGTGATTTGGGCACGAAAATTTTGCGTTTTACCCCTGCGACGGGTGTGCGGCGTGAAGGTGACGAATGGGTGGTCGAGACCGAAAAGGGCGAAATTCGTTGTGAGTTCGTGGTCAATGCGGCGGGTTATTATGCCCAGCGGGTTGGTGAATGGTTCCGCCCTTATGGTGGGCGCCAAGTGCCGATGATGGTGATGAGCCATCAGTATATGCTGACCGATGAAATCCCTGAGCTTGAAGCGTGGAGCCTCGAGAGTGGCGAGAAGCTGCCACTGCTGCGGGACGTGGATTCGTCCTATTACCTGCGCCAAGAAAAGTACGGTCTGAACTTGGGCCCTTATGAACGCAACTGCAAAGCCCATTGGGTGAACCCGTCTGATCCGATGCCGGATGATTTTTCATTCCAGCTGTACCCAGATGATCTGGAACGGTTGGAGTGGTACATTGAGGACGCGATGGCACGGGTGCCAATTCTGGGGACCGCGGGCATCAACAAAGTGATCAACGGGCCGATCCCATATGCGCCGGATGGCTTGCCGTTGATCGGGCCAATGCCTGGCGTTCCGAATGCGTTTGAGGCCTGCGTGTTCACCTTTGGCATTGCGCAAGCGGGCGGGGCTGGCAAGGTGCTGGCCGAATGGATAACAGAGGGCGAAACCGAGTGGGACATGTGGGCGGTCGATCCGCGCCGTTTCACAGGATATGCCGATGAGGATTACTGCATCCAAAAAGGTATGGAAGTCTATGGTCACGAATACGCCATGCATTTCCCGAACCACGAATGGGAGGCGGCGCGTGACAAGCATGTCTCGCCGCTGCATTCACGTTTGTTAGACGCGGGCGCCGTGTTGGGCGCGTATAATGGCTGGGAGCGGGCCAATTGGTTTGCCAAAGCGGGCGATGACATCTCGCATGAAAGCACCCAAACATGGCTGCGCGATGGGCCGTGGGAGGTGCGCATCCGTGAGGAATGCGAAGCGGTTCGGGATGGCTGTGGTGTGCTGGCGATCTCAGGGTTCACGCGGTTGGCGGTTGAGGGCAAAGGCGCGCGCGATTGGTTGGACGGGTTGACGGCGTCACGCTTGCCATCGGTGGGTCGTGTGGGCTTGGCCTATTTCGCCGATACCCGTGGCCGGATCGTGACAGAAATGTCAGTGATCCCGCGCGATGACGACGAAATCTGGCTGATCACCGCCGCCACGGCGCAATGGCATGATGGTGAATTGCTGTCGCGCCAAGCGCCCGAGGCCATAAAGGTACATGACCGTTCCGACAAATACGAATGCTTGTTGGTTACCGGCCCGAAATCACGCGACATATTGGCCGGGATTTCGGATGCCGATCTGACCAAGGGCTGGTTGACCTACCAAGAAGCCGATGTTGCCGGAAAATGCTGTGTGTTGCTGCGAGTGTCCTTTGCCGGCGAGCTGGGTTGGGAGGTGCATTGCGACATTGCTGACGCCCCTGCAATCTGGGATGCGGTGACGGCAGGCGGGGCTGCGCCGTTTGGCATGTACGCGCTTGACCGCTTGCGGTTGGAAAAAGGGTATCGCGCGTGGAAGGGTGATCTGTCGACGGATTATTCCTTGCTTGAGGGCGGGCTGGAGCGGTTCGTCAAATTGGACAAGCCGCAGGATTTTCCGGGCAAGGCGGCGCTATTGGCCGAGAAACAGGCGGGCGTTACCAAACGATTTGTCACGCTGATTGTGGAGGCTGGCGACGCGGACGCGCCCTATATGTCGACGCTTTGGCATGAGGGCAAAGTGGTTGGGGAAACCACATCAGGTGGTTGGGGATACCGGATCGAAGCCAGCATTGCGCTGGGCATGTTGCGGGTCGATCTGGCTGTTGCGGGCACCGAACTTGAGGTCGAAATCTATGGCGAGCGCCGTCGCGCGGTGGTGCAAGAAGATGCGCCATTGTGGGATGCAAACAACGGGCGGATACGGGCATGACCATTCCCAATCAGGCCCGTGTGGTCATTGTCGGTGGCGGCATTATCGGCTGCTCGGTCGCCTATCATTTGACGAAACTGGGCTGGAATGATGTGGTGCTGCTGGAGCGAAAATCACTGACCAGTGGCACGACATGGCACGCCGCTGGGCTGATTGCACAGCTGCGCGCCACCGCCAATATGACCAAGCTGGCGAAGTATTCACAGGAACTTTACGGCTCCCTTGAGGCGGAAACGGGTTTGGCGACGGGGTTTAGGCGCTGTGGCTCGATCACAGTGGCGCTGACTGAAGAACGCCGTGAAGAGATATTTCGCCAAGCGGCAATGGCACGGGCGTTCGGGGTCGAGGTCGAGGAGATCTCGCCTTCCGAGGTCAAGGCCCGCTATGAACATCTGAACATCGACGGGGTTTTTGCGGGGGTTTATCTGGAAAAAGACGGTCAAGGCGACCCTGGCAACATCGCGCTGGCGCTGGCCAAGGGCGCGCGTCAAAACGGGGCCATTGTGGCGGAACGTGTGGCCGTTACGGCGATCCAAAAGGACGGCGCGCGGGTTACGGGTGTTGAATGGCGAAACGGTGAAGAGGCGGGGCATATCGCATGTGATCACGTGGTGAATTGCGCTGGCATGTGGGGCCATGAGGTTGGCCGCATGGCAGGTGTGAATGTGCCGCTGCACGCCTGTGAGCATTTCTACATCGTGTCCGAAAGCATCCCCAATCTGACCCAAATGCCAGTGCTGCGGGTGCCGGATGAATGCGCCTATTACAAAGAAGACGCCGGTAAAATGATTTTGGGCGCGTTTGAGCCTGTCTCAAAACCATGGGGTATGGACGGAATTTCACCGGACTTTGAATTTGATCAATTGCCCGAAGATTTTGATCACTTTGAGCCAATCTTGGAAGATGCGATCAACCGGATGCCGATGCTGGCTGAGGCGGGCATTCACACGTTTTTCAACGGGCCGGAGAGTTTCACCCCGGATGATGCCTATCATCTGGGGTTGGCGCCTGAGCTGGATAATTTCTGGGTGGCGGCCGGGTTCAACTCGGTCGGGATTCAATCGGCGGGTGGGGCTGGCATGGCCTTGGCGCAGTGGATGGACGTTGGCGAAAAGCCGTTTGATCTGGGGGATGTGGATATTTCACGGATGCAGCCGTTTCAGGGCAATAAAAGCTATCTGTTTGAGCGCTCAAAGGAAACACTGGGCTTGCTTTACGCCGACCATTTCCCGTTCCGTCAAAAGGCCACCGCGCGGGGCATCCGGCGCTCACCATTTCATGCGCAACTGTTAGAGCGGGGCGCTGTGATGGGTGAGTTGGCGGGCTGGGAACGGGCCAATTGGTACGCCAATGTCGGGCAGGACGCGGCCTATGAATACACGTGGAAACGTCAAAACTGGTTTGAGAATTCGGCAGCCGAACACCGTGCCGTGCGCGAAAATGTTGGCATGTACGATATGTCATCTTTTGGCAAAATCCGTGTCGAGGGGCGTGATGTCGAGGCATTTTTGAATCACATTTGCGGGGCGAATATCTCAGTCCCCGTTGGCAAGATTGTCTACACACAGTTTTTGAACAAGCGTGGGGGCATTGAAGCAGACGTTACCGTGACACGGCTATCGGAGGTGGCCTATTTGGTGGTCACCCCGGCGGCAACGCGACTGGCGGATCAGGTCTGGATGCGCCGACATTTGGGTGATTTCAACGCGGTGATCACGGACGTGACATCGGGCGAGGCTGTGTTGGCGGTGATGGGGCCAAATGCGCGCAAATTGTTGCAGTTGGTGTCATCGAATGATTTCAGCAATGCGGTAAATCCGTTTGGTACTATGCAGGAAGTCGAGATCGGCATGGGTTTGGCGCGGGTGCACCGTGTGACCTATGTTGGCGAGCTGGGGTGGGAGATTTACATTTCTGCCGATCAGGCTGTGCATGTGTTTGAAGTGCTGCGCGAAGCGGGTCAGGATTTTGGGGCCAAGCTGTGCGGGATGCATATGACGGACAGTTGCCGGATTGAAAAAGGGTTCCGGCATTTTGGTCATGATATCACTTGTGAAGATCATGTTTTGGAAGCGGGACTGGGCTTTGCTGTGAAGGTTGATAAGCCTGCGTTTATGGGCCGTGATGCGGTTTTGAAGAAAAAGGAAAACGGGCTAGACGCCCGTTTGCTTCAATTCAAATTGGTGGATGCAGAGCCGTTGTTATATCACAATGAGCCTGTTTTGCGCGATGGTGAGATCGTTGGGTATTTGTCGTCGGGGGCATATGGACATACTTTGGGGGCCGCTATGGGGCTTGGCTATGTGCCGTGCAAGGGCGAGACCGTGGCCGAGGTTTTGGCGTCCAGTTACGAGATCGATGTGGCAGGGGTTCGGGTGGGTGCCGAGGCATCGATGCGGCCGATGTATGATCCGAAATCGGAGCGCGTGAAAGTATAGGGCCTGTGGCGCGGATATTTGTGGAACAATGATCAGGGCTGTGCGATGAAGCCGGATGTTTAGTGACAGATATTCCCCGCCGCAGGACCCGCTGGCCGTTTTGCACCATGATCATGAGCTGTTGCTGGTCGACAAACCGAGCGGCCTATTGTCGGTGCCTGGTAAGCATGAAAATCTGGCTGATTGTTTGGTCGATCGGGTGCAAAATGTGTTTCCGGACGCGTTGCTGGTGCATCGGTTGGACTGCGACACGTCGGGGATCATGGTGTTTGCGATGACGCGGCATGCGCAGCGACATTTGAACCTGCAATTTGAGCAACGCCGGGTTAAGAAAACCTATATAGCGCGGGTGTTTGGGCGTGTTGAAGAGCGTCAGGGTACTGTTGATTTGCCGCTGATTGTGGACTGGCCGAACCGGCCCTTGCAGCATGTGGACCATGAAAAGGGCAAGCCTTCGGTCACCGACTGGAAAGTGATGAAATACGAGGAACGGGCGACCCGGGTTCGTTTGGTGCCGCAGACTGGGCGCAGTCATCAGTTGCGGGTTCATATGCTGGAGATTGGGCACCCGATACTGGGCGATGAGTTTTATGCCAAGGGTGAGGCTTTGGATGCGCCGCGTTTGATGCTCCATGCCGAGAGTCTGCGGTTAAATCATCCCGACGGTGGCAAAGGAATGACCTTCAAGGCCAAGTGCCCGTTTTAAGGTTTTTGCTTGACCTTCTGGGGTGTTGCGGGCCTTATTTATTAGGGAAATAGGAGCGAAGATATGTATCAACCAGTTATCTCGGGCAGCGGGGTTTTTACCCCAACGGATGTGATCACCAACGAAGAACTGGTTGAGGCGTTCAATGCCTATGTTGATCTGTTCAATGAGGAAAACAAGGTTGAGATTGAGGCGGGTGAGGTTGAGGCCAAAGCCCATTCCAGTGTTGATTTCATTGTGGCGGCAAGCGGGATTCACCAGCGGTATGTGATGGAGAAAACGGGGATTTTGAACCCGAAAGTGATGCACCCACTGCTGCGCCAGCGCGATGATGACGAGCCGGGGGTCATGGCTGAAATGGCGGTTGATGCTTGTGCTAAGGCGTTGAAATCAGCGGATAAAATGTCGGAGGATGTGGATGCCGTGATTGTAGCGGCGTCAAACATGGAGCGGGCCTATCCGGCGATTGCGATCGAGGTGCAGGATCTACTGGGGATCAATGGTTTTGGCTTTGATATGAATGTGGCCTGTTCCAGCGCAACATTTGGCATTCAGGCGGCGGCGGATATGATACGGTCGGGGTCAACGCGCGCTATTCTGGTGGTGAATCCGGAAATCTGTTCGGGGCATCTGGAATGGCGCGACAGGGACTGCCATTTCATCTTTGGTGATGTTTGCACGGCCACCTTGGTTGAACGCAAAGAGGACGCGGCGGGCGACCATTTCGATATCATCTCGACCCGTTGCCTGACGCAATTTTCCAATAACATACGAAATAATAACGGATTTTTGCGCCGTTGTCGCCCTGATGGGGTGAAAGACCGGCGCGATATGCAGTTCATGCAAAACGGGCGCAAAGTGTTCAAAGAGGTGCTGCCGATTGTGGTGAAACATATGCTGGGGCATATGGACGACAACGGGATTGCGCCGGATGATTTACGCCGGATGTGGCTGCATCAGGCCAATAAGGCGATGAATGATTTCATTGGCAAAAAGGTGCTGGGACGGGTGCCGGAAAACGGCGAGCAGCCGAATATTTTGCAGGATTACGCCAACACGTCGTCGGCGGGATCCATCATCGCGTTCTCGAAATTTTCGGATGATTTTGCATCGGGTGATGTCGGGATTATCTGCTCGTTCGGGGCGGGGTATTCGGTCGGGTCGGTGATTGTGAAAAAGGCCTGATTTTTGGGTGTTTGGAAAGCTTATAGATTTTTCATTGAGGATATCGTAGGCAGAATTTTTGCCACGAATGATTTGCCGAGCCAATAGTCTTGTTATGTGGATGTGCGGTAGACTGTGAAAGCTGTATTTGTCGCCATTTTATCATAAAGGCGTATCGCGGCTTTGTTCTCTGAGTGTGTGTGCCAATATACGCTTTTGATGCCTTGCTTACCGACCTTTTCTAGAAGTCCTGAAATAAGATGCCTTGCAACACCTTGCCCTCTGGAAGTGGGGATTGTGAATAAGTCTTGCAGGTAGCACGTTGGCTCTATTTGAATAGTATTCCTGTGGAATATATAATGCGCCAATCCGACAATGTCTCCGTTGTCCTCAGCAATCACCCCAAATACCGGTTCACTATCGTCAAAAAATCTTTTCCAAGTGCTTTTGATAATTTCCATAGGAAGGGCAGTATTACCTACCCTTCCATAGAACTCGTTGTAGCTTTCCCATAGGGGAAGCCATTGATCGAAGTCGTCTTGTTTGATGTTCCGAATATCTATGCTGGTGGTCATTCTGTTTCTTTCTCTAGCATTCAATATTCGGACACAAGTTGTGGTCCTACTTACTCAACCCAGCCGCTCACCGACTTCACCTCTAGGAACTCATCCAGCCCCCAGACGCCGCCTTCGCGGCCTGTGCCGGACTGTTTGTAGCCGCCAAACGGTGCGCCAGCGCCGCGTGAGGTGCCGTTGATTTCAACCATGCCGGACCGTAACGCACGCGCCGCACGGTTGGCTTTGACGGGGTCTGTTGTTTGCACGTAGTTGGTCAGCCCGTAGACCGTGTCATTGGCGATTTCCAGCGCCTCCTCTTCAGTATCAAACGGGATCATCGACAGCACAGGGCCAAAGATTTCCTGTTGCGCAATCGCCATATCATTCGTGACATCGGCAAACACTGTGGGGCGCACATAATAGCCGCGGTTTAACCCGTCCGGACGACCCAAGCCGCCAGCGACAAGGCGTGCGCCTTCGTCCATGCCGGTTTGGATCATGGTTTGGATTTTGTCGTATTGCATTTGCGAAACCACAGGGCCGATGTGACGACCCTCGGCGCTGGCGGGACCAACGGTGACGGCGTTGGCGACCTCGGCTGCGGTTTCGACCGCTGCGTCATAGATCGAGCGTTCAACCAACATGCGGGTCGGCGCGTTGCAGGATTGACCGGAGTTGTTCATGCAGTGCAACACGCCGCGTTTCACAGCCTTTTCATCAGCGTCGGCATAGACGATGTTGGCGCCTTTGCCACCCAATTCAAGCGCGACGCGTTTGACGGTGGGGGCGGCGGCCTTGGTGATCAAGGTGCCGGCACGGGTGGAGCCCGTGAAGGAAATCATGTCGACGTCTGGATGGACAGAGAGTTGCGTGCCAACGCCCACGCCGTCACCGTTTACCATGTTATAGACACCCGCAGGGAAGCCAACAGCATCGACGATTTCACTGAACACGATCGAGGAGAGCGGCGAGATTTCCGAAGGTTTCAGCACCATAGTACAGCCCACAGCCATGGCGGGGATGCATTTCAGGGTGACCTGATTCATTGGCCAATTCCAGGGCGTGATCATGCCGCAAACGCCGATGGGTTCCATCAGGATGCGGTCATTAGGGGCAGCGTCAGAGAGCATGCGGTCGAATTTGAAATCCTTAAAGGCGTTAATAAAGTTGCTGATATGCCAGATGCCAGTTCCGACCTGCGCGGTTTTTGACAGGGCAATCGGCGCGCCCATTTCATTGGAAATAGCCTCGGCCATATCGCCAGCGCGTTTTTTGTATTCTTCAAGTAGCTTTTCGAGCAGCGCCAGTTTATCGGCCTGCGGCACGGCGGCCCATGCGGGAAAGGCGGATTTGGCGGCGGCGACAGCGGCGTCTGTATCCGCTTGAGAGCCGAGCGAAATCGTGGCGCAGACTTCTTCGTTCGACGGGTTGATCACGTCGAAATCATTGGGGGTGGATGGGGCGACCCATTGGCCGTTGATGTAAAAGTTGCGGGTGTTGGTCATGCGAGCCTCCTGATGTGTTTCCTGCGCAGCCTGTCACTGCTATCGAGTCGGGGCAAGGGGGTGCAGGAAATCTATTGTATCGGGACAATAATCCCTTAAGCTTATCAGAACCTGTAGTTGAAAGAGTTGGATTTATTATGCCCGTCCTTATTGCAATCGTTGGTCTGCTTGTCGGGGCTTTGATCTGGTATAACCGGATGAAACAGGCGGGGCATGTTGCGGGCGAGTTAAAGGATGCGGCCAATGATGTGCGTCTGGCGGCGCGGCGGTTCGGATTCAAGCGGCGCTCGAATGTGCACCCCATAGACGCCTTGGATGACGCGCGGTTGGCGGCGGCGGGGATTGTGGCGGCGACGGCGCAGATGGACAGCCTGTGGGATCAGAGCATGTCGGATGCGCTGGTGCAGCAAACGCAATCGGTGTTTGACGTGGCGCTGGACGAGGCCGAGGAAATCGTGGTGTTTGCCCGCTGGATTGCCGATCAGGGCAGCAACCCGCACGAGGCGGTGCGCCGGATGACCAAACGTTTGAAGGCGTTGGCGGGGCGCGATGTGATGGCCGATACCGTGCAGATGATCCGTGGTGTTTCGGGGCGGGGAGGGCGCGCGTTAAGCCGCGATGCCGAGGATGCGATTGAAACGGTAGAGCGGGTGTTGAAAACGGTTTGAAATCATTGTGCGGCAACGTGTCCTGTGTTGCGGGGCTGGTAGAATTCAAGCTGTAACTTATATTCATTCTAAGTTGCAGCTGTAGCGACGAGAATTCACAACATCAAAAGGAATAGGACTATGGGTTTAAGGATCAATGACATTGCCCCTGATTTTACGGCGGTTTCATCTGAGGGTAAGATTAGTTTTCACGACTGGATCGGCGATAACTACGCCGTTTTGTTTTCACACCCCAAGGATTTCACACCGGTTTGCACCACAGAATTTGGTGCGGTGACCCAACTGGCCGAAGAGTTTGCCGCGCGTGGGGCCAAGCCGATTGGCGTGTCTGTTGATAGTGTTGAGGAACACATCAAATGGAAATCCGATGTTGAGGGGTTTTCCGGCGCACCAATGACATTCCCCATTCTGGACGACACCAGCCTGAACATTGCCAAGTTATACGACATGCTGCCCGCCGAGGCGTATTTACCGGATGGCCGCACACCAGCGGATTCCGCCACTGTGCGCACCACGTTTATCATCGGGCCGGACAAGAAAATCCGCGCGATGATTATTTATCCGATGACGGTGGGGCGCAATTTCGATGAAATTCTGCGTGCGCTTGATGCGATCCAGTTGACGGACCGTTCGCCTGTTGCGACGCCTGCGAATTGGCAGGTGGGCGATGATGTGATTGTGGTAACGTCGCTGAATGATGACGAGGCACGGGCGCAGTTTGGCGAGATTGATATCAAGCTGCCGTATCTGCGGATGGCGAAAACGCCGAAATAAGGTAGCCAGCCAGTTCTAGAAAGGTTCCAGTGTATAACCGGGGCCTTTTTTAGCCTGCGTCGCGAACAATTTCAAGTAAGGGTTCGAAAGAATACATGGCGGGGCGTGGGCCTGAAGAGGGGGCGATTTGCACTAATAGGCCAGCATCCTGTAGCTTGCGACTGAGGATTGAGGCTGTTTGTGAGGGAATGCCTGCTTTGCTGGTGAACTGGTTGTTTCGAAACACTGGATTGGCAAAAACAAAGTCAACGGCGTTGATTGACCACTGGGAGTTCAATTCATCACGGAACCGATCTTTCATTTCCTCATACAAAGCAAAAATACGTGAAGCGGTTTCTATATTACGTTCTGCTTGCGTATTTAGGGCATCGAGAAAAAACAAACACCATTCAGTCCAGTCACCATTCGCGGAAACCGCGCGCATAAGGCCGACGTATTCTTCGCGAGTGTCCTCAAAGAATGCACTAACATAGAAGTGAGGTGCTTTGATTAGCTTGTAGTCCCATAGCATCAGAGTAATTAGCATTCGTCCCACGCGCCCGTTCCCATCCTTGAATGGGTGAAGCGCCTCAAATTCGATATGGGAAATTGCGGTTTTCAGGAGAGGGGTCATTGTGCTCGATTCTGCGAACTCGAACAGTTGGTCCATTCCTGACGTCAATTGTTCAGGACTTATAGGGATGAAGGAGATAGATTTGCGGCGCTTCTCACCAATATAGTTTTGTTCGGTTTTATATGCGCCAGGGTTTTTACTGGCTCCGCGCCCAAAGGAAAGCAGCATTTGATGCGCTGTTCGGACGAGCCAATTCGATATACCGCGACCACCCTCCATTTCACTTTGAATCCGCTGCATAGCGCGAGCATATAGCAAGGTTTCAACCGCTTCGGAGCGGGCGCTTTGTAATGCATCGGCGTCTCCTGACTGGGCATCAGCTTCGATCTGCAGGATTTCGTCCAGTGTTGAAATCGTACCTTCCATCCTAGAGGATATTACGGCCTCTTGTTGTCTGAGGGGGGCAAGTAATATTTCACTGTTGTGCATCGTTTCTAGAGTCTGGTCGTATCGAGCCAGCGACCCGGCCGCTTGTACTAAAGGATCAACTAGCCGTTCATAATCTAGTGATTTTGGTGGGAATTCACCGTAATGGTAGACAACAGCGTTTGAAATATCTGGTTGTGACATGGCGTTTCCATTTGTGTATACTGTATCGGTGTTAGGCTATGCTCTAAACCTCTTGTATATAATCAACTATGTTAAAGCAAGTTAGCGTATAGCAAACCATCACTTTGTTATATACTAGAGGCTTTGATGATGATGTGGTAAGTGCTAGCCCTTTTGGCGATAGCAAAATGGGCATTGAGCATACACAAAAAAGGCCCCGATGTTACCATCGAGACCTTTTTCATTGCAGTGAAGTAAAGATTACTCTTTCTCTTCAGCGATCTCTTTGCCGCTATCCTGATCGACCATTTTCATCGCCAAACGAACCTTGCCGCGATCGTCAAAGCCCAGAAGTTTAACCCAGACTTCTTGGCCTTCCTTCAGAACATCCGATGGATGGTTCAGGCGGCGGTTCTCGATTTGGGACACATGCACCAACCCGTCGCGTTTGCCAAAGAAGTTCACGAAAGCGCCGAAGTCGACAATTTTCACAACTTTACCGCGATAGATCACGCCTTCTTCCGGCTCGGCCACGATGGCGTTGATCATCTCGTAGGCTTTGGCGATCTGATCGGCGTTGGCCGAAGCAATCTTGATGATGCCGTCGTCGTCGATGTTGACTTTGGCGCCGGAGACTTCAACGATCTCGCGGATCACTTTACCGCCCGAGCCAATCACTTCGCGGATTTTATCCGTCGGGATTTGCATGGTTTCAATGCGCGGCGCGTGGGCCGAGAATTCACCGGCTTCGGTCATCGCGTTGGCCATTTCACCAAGGATGTGCAGACGCGCATCTTTGGCCTGGGCCAATGCCTTGTCCATGATTTCCGGTGTGATACCGCCAATCTTGATGTCCATTTGCAACGAGGTGATGCCTGCTTCGGTACCAGCCACTTTGAAATCCATGTCACCAAGGTGGTCTTCGTCACCCAGAATGTCGGTCAGGATGGCATAGTCGCCGCTGTCCTCAAGGATCAGACCCATCGCAACACCGGCAACCGGTGCTTTCAAAGGCACACCAGCGTCCATCATCGACAAGGAGCCGCCACAGACGGAAGCCATTGAGGATGAGC
>Ga0209633_10003817_pt1 | contig 13789 bp, 12 predicted proteins | sample Cruoilmetagenom1_FD_187290 | JGI IMG/M metagenome (GOLD analysis project Ga0209633, IMG submission 187290) | Oil polluted marine microbial communities from Coal Oil Point, Santa Barbara, California, USA - Sample 1 (SPAdes) (version 2) | ecosystem: Environmental > Aquatic > Marine > Oil seeps ... | reverse complement strand
GTCTGAGCTTCCCCCCGAAGAGGAGGAAAATCTGGTGGCCAAACACACGAGGGAGCTTACGGAAAGGGCAGTTGAGCTGGGCATTGACCCCAAGCTCTGTCATCTGAGGGTGTTCGGCCCCTCTGAGTCAGAGTATGGAACGGGTGCCCTGACCTTTCTCATCGAAACTTCTTGCTGGAAAGACGAGAATGATCTGGCCGAGGCTTATATCTCGGGCATGAAACATGTTTATGGCAAAGATATCTCCGCCCGGAAGGTGCAGAAGTGTTTTGAGTACCATGCTTTAAATATCCAAGTTATTTCCCAGATCAGGGACTATACTGACATTGAGATAACCGACCTTGACCATTACTTTGAGTTCACAGGTGGGCTTTCTACGGCGGTAAAGAAGATCTCCGGGAAGAGGCCACATATGTTCATCAGCGATACCACCAAGGAGATAATCAAGACCGAGGACATTAAGGATGCCATCGAAAGGGGGGTGAGGACCAGGACCTTAAACCCCAAGTGGTTAGAGGCTATGCTCGAACATGGCTATGATGGGGTGGTAAACATCGAGGATAGGGTGGAAAACATCCTGGGCCTGGCCGCTACCACCGAGAAGGTAGCCAACTGGATTTGGGATGAAGTGGCTGACCGGATAGTCCTGAACGAAGAGGTAAGAAGGAAATTGGAGGAGGCTAACCCCTGGGCACTGGAGGACATCATCGAGCACCTTCTGGAGGCTGAGCGGAGAGGATATTGGGAGGCATCGGAGGAGAGGCTGGAGGAGCTAAAGAATACCTCTTTAGAGGTTGAAGGTTGGATTGAGGAAAGGGGAGAAGAAAAGCCAAAAAGCTGGAAAGATACCCTGAGAGAGAAATATGAGGAGAAAGTCAGACCTTAAACCTTCTCACAGTGGGCGGTAGTGGATTTGAACCACTGACCTCTTGCGTGTGAAGCAAGCGCTCTCACCGCTGAGCCAACCGCCCCTGAATTACCTTTACTTCGCCAATCTATTGTAGCTCTGTTGTTAGCTATGCGCAATCTTTTTGTGCCTGTTCAGCACCTTCAGGACGCCGGCACAGCTTTCCTACTGAATGGCGACTCTAAATCTTTCTACTCCCACCTGAACCACTTCAGGGAGACCAAAAGTCCCACCACAAGCCACCCTGATAGTATCCCCAGGTTCAAAAGATTGTCCCCCAATCCTCCCCACCCTAAAATGACATCTCTTAAACCGTGATTTAATGGGGTGAGGGGTAAAACTTCGGCTACTGGCTGAAGCCAGGAGGGTAAATCTTCAATAGGGATAAAAATCTCGCACAGGAATATCATGGGAAAGAATATGAGCATAGAGATAAGACCGGCTGACCTTGGTGTCTTAGCTACGCTGGCCAGGGCAAAGGCCAGGGCTAAGAAGGAGAGCATTCCCAGAATGATGAGAGCTATAAGCTCGGGTATCGACCCTTCTACCCCAGCATCGAAGAAAAGCCCGGCCATAAACAAAAGCGAGATTCCAACGGCTATTTGGAGGCACTGATTGAGAAGATGAGAGCCCATAAATATCGATGTCTTAAGAGGAGTAACCCTGAACCTTCTTAATATCCCCAAGTTCCGATAGGTGGCGATGTTGATGGTCATGCCCATAAAGGAGGCGGCGATGATCACAATACCTATTCCTCCCGGAAGGAGGTATTGAGCTTCGCTTATATCTCCATACCCATATTCTTTTGGACCCTCCGGATATAGTAGACCAAAGAACACCATCCACAGGACGGGGAAGACAATCACCCAGAAGGTAGCGGCCGGCTCCCTCAAGAAGAGCTTAAATTCAGTGATGGCTAACTTGAATAGTGCCCTCAATCCCTTATTTCCTTACCGGTCAAGGTTAAAAAGACATCCTCTAAATTTGGCTTCTCCATATTCAAGTCGATAAGTTCCCAGCCTTTTTTATGGGCTAGAGTTACTAATTCCTCAAGCACCTTGCCAGGATCATTGGTGTACAGGATGAGCTTATCGCCGATTTGCTCTAGTTTACTCATGCCCTCCAGATACTCCACTTCCTTTATGTCTATCCTTTGATCAAGGCTAAAACTAATCTTGCTCTCGGCACTGATGCCCTGAATTAAGTCTTTGGGGCTGCCCAGGGCGATGAGCCTTCCTTGATCCATTATCCCCACCCTATCGCATAAGCGCTCCGCCTCCTCCATGTAGTGAGTGGTGAGGAAAATCGTCTTCCCCTTTTCTCTTACTCCTTGTATAAAGTCCCACATATTTCTTCTTGCCCGAGGGTCAAGTCCGGTGGTGAGCTCATCCAGGAACAGGATCTGGGGGTCATTAACCAAAGCTAAAGCTATAGCCAACCTTTGCTTCAAACCTCCGGATAGGTCCTTGTAGTAACTCTTAGATTTTTCGGTAAGCGAAAAGATGTGCAAAAGCTCATCTATGTCCACTGTTTTTGGGTAGAAGCTGGCAAAAAGCTCCATGGCCTCCCTTACTCTAATTCGCTCATAGATGGAGGTGGCCTGAAGCTGAGCCCCCATTATTTCCTTGAGCTTTGGGCCATCCTTCAGGGGATCAAGGCCAAATACGGAAATGTAGCCTGAATCGGAAAGTCTCAGTCCCTCTATAAGTTCGATAAGGGTAGTCTTTCCTGCACCATTTGGGCCCACCAGTCCAAATATTTCTCCTTCTTCCACATCAAAGCTTACCCCGTTTACGGCGATGAGCTTGCCATAACGCTTGACCACATTATCGAGGCTTATTGCGGTAGCCACTTTCTCCTTTCCTATAAAGGAGGTTTTAGTCATCAACTTTGTGCGGTGTCTAGGGCATACTATAATACAGTTTCAAGTCTACTCCAATTCTAGGGGTATTATACGCCCGAATTATCAACTCAAGCTACCCGAATCCAGTCCAGCTTCAGCCTGCTGGTATTCTTCTACTGACTTCTACTGAGCCGAGCTCCTGTTTTACCCTCGTTGACAGTATTGCTCTTACCAGGTATTCTGCTCATCAAAAGCCCATGATGGAGAACTTTCAGATAAGGGAAGCGCTTCCCCAGGATAAAGAGGCTATTCTGGAGTTCTGCCGGAATACCTGGGAATGGGGAGATTACATTCCCCTGGTGTTGGATGCGTGGCTCTCTGACCCCCAAAGCAGGCTTCTGGTAGTTACGGTTGAGGACAAACCGGTGGCTCTAGCTCGAGTATCCTGGTTAACCGCGAAGGAAGCCTGGATTGAAGGAGGAAGGGTAGCTCCTGAGTACAGGGGAAAACATATTGCCTCGAGATCCATGTCCCAAATCCTACAGATAGCGATGGAGATGGGAGCGGAGGTGGTCTATGGGAATACCCCTATAGATAATACTATAGTGGTAGGTATGATGGAAAGAATGGGCGCAGAGCGTATCGCCACCTTTATCCCCTACCATGCCGGTGCGATAGAGAATGCCTTCCAGCCTCTCCTGGTGGAGTCATATTCATCCTTCGCTGAGATTTGGAGTGTAATCGAACGCTCACAGATATACATGGAGGCGAGGGGGCTATACAGTACTGCCACACACCCCATAAGGTGTTACAAGCTTTCTCCGGAAGGGCTCAAAAGATTTCTGAATTCAGGTAAGGTTCTCACCTTGAGGAAGGAAGACAAAATCAGCAGTTTTGCCTTGCTGTCAGGCAACTCTCACCAGAAACTCCTGGTGGAGTATATCGATGGACAACCTTCATCGCTTTCTGAGATAGCTTACTCCTTAAGGGGTTACTGCTTCCAAAAAGGACTATCTGAGGTAGTGTTCGTACCTCCTGAGATTCCCTTTCTCCTCGAAGCTCTACCTTCGGCGGGGTACCATCCGGTGAAGGAGCACACTTTTTTGGTGTTCAAACTAGATCTTAGACAGGTCCTGTCGCGATTATCGGGTTGAGTTCAAGGGCGGCAAATTGACTTAAGCATAGCATTTGAAATATTCTGAAACATAAGAGGGCCATTAGCTCAGCTGGTTAGAGCGCAGTCCTGATAAGACTGAGGTCTCTGGTTCGAGTCCAGAATGGCCCACTTTGAAATCAAAGACACCACAGTCCTTCTGTGTGTGCTCAAACCCACCTGTGATACCATACTCTACACCTTTATAGAAATGCTCTTCGACACTCTGGCCACGACACATATCAAGTGTTCCACGACATACGCTAACCATCAAAAATGAAGAGATGAATAGTCCTGCAGGGGGCATGGATAGCCCCCCACCAGTCAGGTTAAACAGAAGGTCAATTATTTATTTCATCTTATGTTTCACCAGACTTTCCTTGCTTCAAAAATATTGCCCGAACTTCGGATAGATTATGTTTGTTGACGAGAGCCAAGACGGAATCCTCTTCTTCAAGCACAGTCCCACTGCTTGGAACAAGGAACTGATCATTTCGATTGATAAGCACGACCAGACTATCTTGCGGCATACTAAGCTCAACAACCAATTTACCAACGATTGCTGAATTGCGGAGAACAATAAATTCAACCAAATCTACATCTACCCCCTGGGTGGGGACAAGCTCGATGGGATAGTGTCGCTCGCGTTCAAATGGTGTGTCAACTTTCAGTAACCGTGCCATAACGGGGATCGACCAACCTTGAAAGAGTGCAGATGTAAGAACGACGAAGAATACAACGTTAAACATTAACTCTGCATTTGGTATGTCGGAAAGGAGTGGAAATGTTGCTAGAATAATCGGTACCGCCCCCCGCAATCCAACCCACGAAACCATGGTCTTCTCCCTGAGACTCATCTTAGTGAAGAGCAGAGAGACAAATACGCTGATGGGACGGGCGATAAACATTAAGAATACCGAAATCAACAAACTGACTGCTGCAATGGGAACGAGGTGCGATGGGAAAACCAGTAGCCCCAGGATTAGAAACATCGCAATCTGCATCAACCATGCAAGCCCATCGTGGAACCGCATTAGGCCTTTCTTACGAATGAAGTCGCTATTCCCCACAATCACCCCAGCAAGATACACCGCCAGGAACCCATTCCCACCAAGTGAAGTGGTCGCTCCATAGGCCAGAAGAACCAGTGATAGGCTCAACACGGGATAGAGACCCTCATATTCCAGCCTCAACCGCTTGATGAGAAGAATCATCCCCTTTCCCATGGCATAACCCATGACTGCACCAAGACCCATTTGTCGGATAAACATCGGGATTAGATTGACCACCGAAACAGTCGGATTGACTAGGAGATAGATGAGACCGATGGTAAGAAAGATGGCCATTGGGTCATTGCTACCTGATTCCAGCTCTAATAGTGACCTTAACCGTCCTTTCAGGTGCACTTTCTTAGTTCTCAGCACGGTGAACACAGCAGCGGCATCAGTTGACGAGACGAGCCCGCCGAGTAGCAAGCTTTCGAGCAGGGAAAAGTTGAGTACAAAAGTGGCAAAACAACCAACTAACAACGCAGTAATGAACACGCCTAGAGTCGAGAGAGCAAGCCCTCTCCAAAGGAGCGGACGAATGTTTCCCCAGGTGGTATCAAGTCCACCTGCAAAGATGATGAATGCCAGAGCCACTATACCTAAAGATTGAGCCAGTTGTGGGTCATCGAAGTAAATGCCGCCTGGGCCTTCTGAACCTGCAAGCATTCCAATGACCAGAAATAGCAGAAGAACGGGGATACCCAGTCTTCCAGATATCCTGCTGGCGATGATACTGAGGAGCAAAAGAATAGAAGCTCCTAAGAGAATGTATTCAATCGGCATCGTCATCTAAACCTATGCTTCTCCTTGTAACCAATGGCGCACAACAGAGACATATGCAAACTCCAGGTTCGCTTAGTCCATATTGGTACCAGTGGTAACCAGTTTGGCCGCAAAGCTATAGAGAAGCCAGAAGCCAATAAAACGAACGGGGAGACCCTTCCATTTTGCAGCTAGCATAATCGGGGTGGTGCTCTTTATATTCCTTTGTCGTGAGGTTTTAATAAGGTATGTTCAAGAGCTTATTGCATAAACCCATTGCTCAAAACTAAGTACCCCCACCGCCAGCCTTAGAGAATCCCTTTGGGTAACAGGTTCTTAACTACTATTATAAAACTTATGAGCTCATTTAAAAATCAGTGCTATAGCTTTGAGTAGAAAAATGACCAGTTTCAGAAAGCTGTCCTTTCGATGGTTTCCATACAATCTATCGTTAGGCTAAATTGTCCACAGGAGGCTTAACATGGCCAATATTCTCATCAGAGAGGCAAAGGGATCCGACCTACTAACAATTAGAAAATTGATGTTGGGACTCATCAAAGCTATAGACGATACTGAAGGTATTGATATCGAACTGATCCCTGAGAACTGCCGAAGCCTTTTAAGTGAGGCTAGCTCTCACTTTTCTGGTTGCAGAGGTAGAGAGAGTTGTAGTCGGTTTTATCAACTTGAATAGAGAATCATTTACATGATCGCATAAGAATGATTATACGAAATATATGCACGAATTCGCTTGTTTAGTTTATAGGCTCCATCCATGAAGGTCTTTGCAAGATACTTGCAAAATACCTAGCAGTCCGAGGTATAATTACTTAGGAAACTAAGGAAACCTCTGTGAATCATAAATTGGTGAATCGATAGAGTAAGGAGGTACGATGGTAAAGGTAGTCACGGACACTGCCTCTGGTATTGCACCCGAATCTGAGATAGCCAGGGAGTCAGGAATCACGGTAATACCCATGCATATTATTTTCGGAACTGAATCCTACCTGGATGGGATAGATATATCAGCCGATGAAATTTACCATCGGCTGAGAAATAAAGAAATCCCTACCACCTCATCTCCATCACCAGGAGAGGTCGCTGCCATATTTGATAAGCTTGCTGAAGAGACAGATGACATATTGGCTGTCATACTCTCATCTGGATACAGTGTTGCCTACGAAGCAGTATTAGGGGGGAAGGAGATGATGAAGAAGAAATGCCGAGTAGAGACAATCGACTCTCTACATGCGTGTGGGGCAGAGGCAATTCTAGCTATCAATGCAGCAAACGAAGCAAAGGAAGGAAAGAGTTTAGACAATGTCTCTGAAATGGTCCGCAGTTCTATTCCCAAGACACACATGCGGATGACCTTCGATACACTGGAATACGTGAGGAGGAGCGGAAGGATCGGAAGAGTTCCTGCTTTAATTGGCTCGATGCTCAAGATAAATCCTATCCTTATGACAGATGATGATGGCAGAGCCTCTCCTTGTGCAAGAGTAAGGGGTAGAGCAAAAGCAATCGATTGGCTGTATGACTTTGTGGAAGGGTTTAAAGATATAAAAGATCTGGTTGTAGAATATGCGGATATATCCGATGATGCAGAGAGGCTTATTCAGATGATCGATCCTATATTTCCCAGGGAAAGAATGTATACTCTGAGGGTAAGCCCCATGGTGGGGTCATACGTTGGCCCCAGTATAATCGGAGTTACCGTTGTTGAGAGATGAGTTTGAGGCTTTCCTTGAACCGATAACTATCCCCATTCATCTCCAGGATATGACACTTATGGGCAAGCTTATCGGGAAAAGCAGCGGTGAGACGCTCACCGCTGAAAATCTCCGTCCATCGCTGAAATTCAAGGTTGGTGGTGATGATCATAGACCCTTTGAGGTAGCGTAGCGGCCCGGGCAGAACTGGAATAGCGCCTGGCTTCCAGTCCACCTGGAGAAGGTCTTCTTTGGTTAACTCTTTTTCACCCAGGTCACGCCTTTTCCCTTCCTCCCATTCAACTTGCTCAGCCTTCCTTAAGCCTGGCTACGGTACTGGCTGAAATGGGAGCCTCTTCTCCCAAAAGACCCCTGAGGGCCAGGTCGAAGTCTCCTTGAGCCAATCCATGGAGGTAAAGCTGGGGTATGAGCTGATTTATTCCTTTGCTCCTTCTAGTAAAGAGGGGCAGCACCCGGCTCTCGAAGCGCTCCTCCAAGCCTCTCACCCTGGGCCTGTGCACCGTGATAGTCCCACAGCCTAAGGTCAGCTTCCGCCCTTTACCATAGCCATTGCGGTAACATGGAGGGCTATCCAACGCCTTGCGCCGCTCCGATTTCTCGCGCCCCATTAACTCCACTATTTCTTCTTCCAGAAGGGGCTGGATGAACTCCTGTACCTTCAGGTGTACCCATTCTTCCAGATGGTCCCAGACGATGTTTGATGGCTGCCTTCCCGTTGTGCTCGGCTTCCCCACGATAGTGGTTACCTCCTTTCCTCCATTTATTTTTACTAATTTAGAATGGTACTCACCGCTGCCAATTATTTCCACACTTTTTGATTGTACCTCTAGGTATGATTGCCGCAGAATGAAGGCTGGCTGAGGTTAAACCAGCTTGTGCTCGTAACTGATGTGAGATACAATCAAACTAATTCTTGAGCGCTTGGTGAGAATAAGGGGGAAAGTAGGGCAATGAGATTCCTCCACACGGCGGACTGGCAGCTCGGAATGAAAGCCGCACAGGTGGGGGAAACTGGGGCGCGTGTGCGGGAGGAACGCCTCCATGCCCTCGAAAGGGTGGCTGCTCAGGCTAATTCTGTCGAGTTCGTCCTCGTAGCCGGCGATACCTTCGAGAATAATGGGGTCGACCGAACACTGGTGCAGAGGGCGGCTGACATCCTATCTGCCTTCAGAGTCCCCATCTATGTTATACCAGGAAACCACGACCCCCTGTCACCAGGTTCAGTCTGGAACCATCCAGTCTGGGGATCAATCGGAAACCTGCATGTGCTGCGCGAGGAGGAGCCTGTGGAAATCCCCGGCGGCGTCCTCTATCCATGCCCTGTGCGTCAAAAGCGCTCAGCTAAGGACCCGACGGTGTGGATTCGTGCCGGCGGGGCAGAAGGGGTTCGGGTGGGACTGGCACATGGGACAGTGGAGGACATTCCCCAGGAGGAACCCGATTATCCGATTCCTCGAGATGCTGCATCGAGAGCCGGCCTTGATTACCTTGCGTTGGGTCACTGGCACTCTACGGCATTCTATCCCGGGCAGGATGGGGCAACACACATGGCGTACTCCGGAACCCATGAGACGACGAGCTTCGGTGAGCGAGACAGCGGTAATGTCCTTATTGTGGAGGTCCCCGGCGCTGGGATAACTCCTGTGATTACGCCCGTTCGGACGGGCAGTCTATGCTGGAAGGTAGTGGAAGGGGATATTCGCTATAGGGGAGACCTTTTGCGCATACGCCGGCAGGTCGAAACCATGAAAAACTCCGCATCAACTTTGATTGAGCTGCGGATAAGCGGTCTCCTCGCTGCAGAGGACCGCGATGATCTCACCCGCATTCAGGAAATTCTCGACTCCAGGTCCAGGAGGTTTCTCTTTGCTCGTTTAGATATGTCACGCATCCGGCCTTCTCCGCAGGACGAAAACTGGGTGGCTGGCTTGCCTGCCGGAATTATTCGCCAGGCTGGTCTCAGACTGAGGGAAATGGCCAACCCTGATTTTACGGGGGAACGCTCCAAAGGGGCTTCTGCGGAGGTGGCATCCAGGGCGCTTATGGAGCTTTATGCCATGATTACAGAGGGTGCAGGGTGATACTGCGAGCAATACGGGTAGCGAACTGGCGCTGTTTTGTGGAGCCTGTGGCGGTCGGGCCCTTTGATGAAGGACTGAATGTCCTTCATGCTCCAAATGCTACAGGTAAGTCCACCCTGTTGGAGGCATTGCTGCGCGGTCTTCTTGATGGTCACCGAGTTGGAGGAAGAGAGGTAGAGCCGATCCGACCCTGGGGGCGTTTGCTGGCTCCTACCATTACCGTGGAGTTTGCCCACAGCGGCACCGACTACAAGATTACGAAACGATTTCTGGACGGCGCCAGCTCGAAACTTGAGAGAAAGGAAAACGGACAGTTTGTTCGTCTGGCGGAGGCCGACAATGCTGATGAGATGGTGCGGAAGGTTCTCATGGGGAGTGCTCCGGGGCGGGGTCTGGCAAGACACCAGAACTGGGGTCTGGCACAAATTCTCTGGACGCCTCAGGGGGAGCTTGCGCTTGAGGATATTTCCGGGGATGTCATCGCCCACATCAGGGCTTCACTGGATACGCAGGTCGCCGGCCCGGGCGCTGGAGCGGTGGAAAAGAGAGTCGAGGAGGTCTGGCGTGAGCTCTTCGCCCCCGGCGGAAAGCTGAAGGCCGGTAAAGATGCCCCGGCATTGGTCAGGCTTACAGAGAAACTCCAGGAGACACTCAATAGACGCACAGCCGCCCGTGCGCAGCAGCAGGATTTTGACGAGGCTGTGCGGCGGGTTGAGGACCTGCGGGCGCGGCGGGCCCAGGCCAGGTATGATGAGGAGAGCATAAGCGAGGAATTCAAGGAGTCCCGCTCTCGAGCCGAGTTCTACAGAACATTGCTTTCGGAAAAGATGCAGCGTGCGGAGCGCTTAAAGGCAGTTGAGGCCCAGCACGGCGAGCTGAAACAGCGGGCTGAGGCGATTAAATCTGCCCGCAGGGAGCTCAAAGAGGCTGAAGAGTCACTTCGTAAACTAGAAGCGGATATACCGCTGCAGGAACGAGAGGTGGGGAATCGAGAGGAGGAAGCCGCTGAGGCAAAGGCTGCGCTGGAGGATGCGCGAAGAGGACGCCAGATGGTTGATGCGGCACGGGAGCTATCAGAGGAGGCGCACCGCTTTGGTGAGAGCAATAAGGCTCTGGGGGAGTTGAGTAAGCGGCTGGGGAAAATCAGCAGGGCTCAGGAAACCCTTGCTGCGCGCAAGAGAGAGAAAGCCGGTCTGGCGGCGCCAGACGCGCCGACTCTGCGGGCTATAAGGCAGGCAATGAATAGGCGCGATGAAGCCAGGCTGCATGTTGATGCAGCTCTCATAACGCTCGAGGTTGTCCCGGAGCGCGATGGCTCCCTGGAGGTTATCTCCGGAGACGAAACCGGCACTCGAGCGCTGCATTCCGGCAGACCCACCCAGATGAAAGGCTCCCCTGAAGTGGTTGCCGATTTACCGGGCGTGGCGCGATTCCGGGCGTGGGGCCCCACAGGCTCTATTGAGCAGTACCGCAGCGAGCAAGCCGGCGCCGAGCGCAGGATTAAAGCGTTGACAGAACCTTTTGGTACTACCGAGCTGGAAGAGCTGGAGAAACTCGGCGAGAGGGCGGAGGAACTGGATAAGAAGATTGCTGAGGTCACAACCCAGCTTGAGACCCTGTTGTCGAGTATGTCCATTGATGATATTAGGCGTGAGAGTTCCCGGGTTGAGGCTGTGCTGGTAAAATCGCTCGAACGTCATCCCAATTGGAAGCACAGCATTCCTGACGGCGAAGCCCTCAAGACCGCTGCCCAGGAGAGCAGCCGTTCATTTATAGAAAAGGTGGAAGGCGCGGAGGCCCGCAGGGATCAAGCGCAGTCTGCACTAGCTGCAGCTACTACACAAGGAGCAGGCATCGCCGCGCAATTGAAAGAGACAAGGCTACATCTCAGGTCGCTTGAATCACGGCTGGCGGAGCTTATCAGCGATGGGAAGACGGACCGAGAGCGGGAGGACGAGCTGAAGAAGATGGCGCTCGCCTGGGAAGCCGCAAGGGTAAGTCTTGATGAGGTTGAGAGCCGGCTTTCGGTATTCGGGGATGACCCCATGGCCGCTGCCGGCAGGCTGGAAAAGCGGCTTGAAGCTTCCCGTGAAACTGCGACCAGGGCATTGGAAGATGAGAAGATAGAGGAGGGAAAGCTTCAGCATCTGTCAGCACAGGGTCCCTACTCAGCACTGGCTCTGGTTGAAGAGGAAGCAGCAAATCTAAAGCAAGAGATAGCGGGCGAAGAGCTGCGTGTCAATGCGATTAACCTCATTCACAAAATGGTGGCGCAATGTCGCACAGAGGCGCTGGCTGCCGTTGCCGGCCCCGTGGAAGCGGCGGCGACCCGCATACTACAGCGCATCGCCGGGGAGCGTCTCGGTCGTTTGCAGCTTGGAGAGTCCTTTAAACCGGCTCAGGTGCGGCCGGAAATCTCGGAATCGGCAGTCTCTCTTGAAAACGTTTCTGGCGGTGAGGAGGAACAGATTTACCTTGCTACTCGCCTCGCACTGGCGGAAGTGCTGGCGAAAGAGGAACGCCAGCTTGTAGTCCTCGACGATGTGCTGGCAGCCACCGATGCAGGCCGGATGGCACGGGTGATGACCATTCTGAAGGAAGCGGCTCAACATTTGCAGGTGCTTATACTCACCTGCCACCCCGAGAGATACCGCAGGCTTGTGGGAGCTAAGTTTATTGATTTGGAGGGGGTGGTGCGGGGTGACCGAATTTAGGGAGCTTGGCAGCCATTGCCACAGGCACTACAATTCTACACAAAACTGCGGATTAGAGGAAACCTGAGTTCGTATATATCATGTTAGGCGACATTTCAGGACAATATAGTAAATGAGGTGAAAATATGTGTGATCTATTGGGTATGTCATTCAATATGCCAGTTAGACCAAAATTTTCGTTCAAGAATTTTCGATATAAGGACAGAATAAATCCAGATGGTTGGGGACTAGCATTTTACCCAGACAAATCTGCCCAAGTCATTAAAGAGGAAGGGGAAGCTTTGAAGAGCCTACTCGCTGAGAAACTAGTTGAATATGAATACATAAGATCCAAGATAATAATTGCACATGTCCGCGCAGGCACCGAAGGCCTAGGAAGTCATAAAAATATCCATCCATTCCAAAGGGAATTAAATGGGAGGGAATACGTTTTTGCTCATAATGGTGATGTACGCGAAATCAAGCAACACCAAGGTTTTAAATTAAATACATTTAAACCACTCGGAGATACAAGTTCTGAATATGCGTTTTGTTATATTTTACAAGTTATCAAAGATAGAGTGATAGGTAAATGGAATGATGCAGAATTTAAATGGCTTGAAAGTGAACTTAAGAAAATTAATGAGTATGGAAAATTCAATTGCATATTTTCTGATGGCGAGCTACTTTTTTGTTACGCAGATATAAATCAACATAATCATCTTAGTTTTATACGCAGAAAAGCCCCATTTGGAGAAATTACCCTATTAGATTTGAAGACAAGCTCAGGTGAAAGATATGTTAATCTTGATGCTGAGAAAGACCCAAACCAAGAAGGTTTTATTATCGCGACAATCGATAGAACAGGAAAACCAACTGATGAGTCATGGGAAGCTTTCAAGGGTGGTGAATTGCAGGTATTTGAGAATGGAAAAAAGATTTATCCATATAGAACACCCACTACTGAAGGTGAAGAAATAATGGTTTTACGTTTCATCAGAGGATCTTCCAGTAGGGTTTTAATAGAGGAAATCTCAAATGGAACTGTCTTAAGTACTCCAAGATCTATAGAAGTAACTAAAAAATTATTTGAGAAGGGATTAATCAGAAGATCACCAAGAAATCTCCAATTCGATAATAATGCTTATTATTGTACAACAGAGAATAAAAGAGATGAAATTGATGAGTTGATTAAAAGATGAACATCGAAACGTCGCCTAACAGAGCGTATCTGGCTTCGTTACACTCCGCCCAAATTCCCCTTTGGGAAACTTCAGATACGCCCCAACCGTTGTGCGAAATTGCCTGCCGTCCTATAAAATATTGAAAATAAGGAAATGGAGGAAAGCCTAAATGGAAACACGAGAGGAAAAAATAAGGGAAGAGATTAAGAAAAAATATAGAACAAAGGAGACCTTTGAACTAATCGAGAAAATTCTCGGGAGGTGTGCTAAAGTTAGTTGAAATTAGGTAGCGGTTCCTTAGAATAATAATGGCTGTTTTGAAGAATAGTTTGAAAGGAGGAACCGCTCGTGAAGAGAATACTTCGGATAGGTAGGGATGTCAAA
>Ga0209633_10003816_pt1 | contig 13791 bp, 13 predicted proteins | sample Cruoilmetagenom1_FD_187290 | JGI IMG/M metagenome (GOLD analysis project Ga0209633, IMG submission 187290) | Oil polluted marine microbial communities from Coal Oil Point, Santa Barbara, California, USA - Sample 1 (SPAdes) (version 2) | ecosystem: Environmental > Aquatic > Marine > Oil seeps ... | reverse complement strand
CCGAATCAGCTGAGATAGTAGAAGAAGCCGAATCAGCTGAGATAGTAGAAGAAGCCGAATCAGCTGAGATAGTAGAAGAAGCCGAATCAGCTGAGATAGTAGAAGAAGCCGAATCAGCTGAGATAGCCCAATGCCCCCATTCCTCTAGCTTGGGAGGGAGGCTGGTTGACGTGCACCTCTTGGATCTAAATCCCCATCCTCGGTAGCGAATAAACCGACTTCCATCCTTCGCTTCCCGGCTCTTTTAGATAAGCTTCCATTTCCTGGGCCGACCGCAACGTGACCTCTTCAACTGGGGGAACCTCTCCGGAAGGAAAGGTCTCGAGGATCTGGTCGTTTACCAGTGTGAGGTACTTAAGAATGGCTGCAACCGGACGTTTTGCTTTGTCTGCTCTTGCCAGGCTTGGCTTACCAACCGAGCCATGAGGAGTTGCCCTTAGTTCTATCGCGCTCTGTCCTTCCCCCTCCGACCATCTGTGGGGTCTTCTGAACGGCTCAACAGACAGATCAAAATGTCCTTCCGGCAAGTAACTCTTTCCTTTAGCATCGACTGCCAGACTCAGGTCGATCATGCCTTTCGGGAATAAGAGCAAAGCCAGGGAGGTCTCTGCTTCTGCAGCGTGGATAAAGTTCGTCTCCATTGAATTTTTTTCTCCTATCGGAATGAAGAACTCTCTCACCGCACGGTGCCAATCCAAAACCTGAAAAATTCCGGGCAGCTGGTATCTGTACATGAACTCGTGAAGAGCTGACTCCAATTGCCATAGATCTCCATGGTTATTCACTATGACCTGTTTTCTAAATCCATCATTCCAAAGGCCAAGCATTACGTAGATCAAAGTTTCCCTGATGACGTGCTCTGGCATTATCACATTTCCGGGCATTCCTATGTGATGATAGGGGTGCCCTCCATAGTTGAGTGGAGGGTAGACCAGGTTGATAGGTCTTCCTTTTTTCTCAGTGTACCTCCGAACTCCTTCCAATATCTGGGTTACCTGGAGAGTGTCCTGCCCCGATGGTGCATGTTCTCCATGTCTTTCAGTACTGCCAACCGGAATGAACACCACATCATTTTTCCTTCGATTTTCTACAACTTTTTTGCGCACTGTAGTCTGTATGTAAGACCCTGGCTTCCCCAATTCAGGATCCGAAGGAATTTCGTATTCTTTTAGAATCAAATTGATTTCCTTTTCTGATGCGCCCCATACATCTTTTTTTAGCCTTCCAACTGTATTATTTTCAAACACGATTGCTGGATGCTCAGTGGTTAGCCATATCTTATCCATATTCATTTAATGCCTCTATACGTACAACATTCATAAATTTATAGGTTTATTTTCCCTGAGCGATCGCTTTGCGGCTAGAGCTATTTCTAAAGCCTTTTTGCCATCTACTCCACTTACTAAGGGCGCTTTATCTTCGTTGATGCACTCTATAAAGTGTTTGTCTTCTAATAAGAAAGCTCCTTCAAACCTTTCCCAAAACCATTGCGCTTTACTTGGAGTAAAGCCGTCACATCTACCTATCGACAAATTGGGGTCATAAGGGGAGCCTATCATTAAAGTTCCTTCCGATCCCACTATCTCTGTTCTTAAGTCATATCCGTAGGCACATTTTCTGCACCCTTCAACCAGACCTATCCCCTCTTCTTCAAAAACCAGTAGCGCACCCACTAGATCTTGATCCCCCTTCTCTTTTACTCCTTCATAAAACCATGCCCCTCCCCTAGCCTCCACTTCTTTGACCTCCCTCGCCATTAACCATCTGGCTAGATCAAAATCATGGGAAAGCATATCCAGGAAGATCCCTCCACTCAAGGATGGATCTGCCATCCATCCAGAGGGCATTGATGGGTCCCTTCCGGTCGCTTTGAATATTAATGGTTTGCCTATTTCCCCCTTTTTTATCCTTTGCTTTGCCTCTGAATAATATCTATCGAACCTCCTCATATAACCAAGCTGAAGTTTGATTCCCTCCCTTTCGGCAGATTTTAGGGCTTTTTCGGCTTCCGTTAAACTTATTGCCAGGGGTTTCTCACAAAGCACGTGTTTTCCTGCCTTCGCCGCTTCAACTATTAGCTCTGGATGGAGATAAGAAGGAGTGCATATAATCAAAGCGTCGAAGTCTTTGGTCTTTATCGCTTCTTGGGCATCCAACCAGTAGGGAACTCCGAGCTTTTGGCTCGCCTGCTTTGCAATGAGCTCAACTGGTTCAACAATTCCTATCAGTTTTGCTTCCCCTATCCTATTTAGGAAATTTTCTGCATGGATCTTCCCGGCTCTTCCCATCCCGACTACGCATACCCTTATCATAATCTTATTATGGGGAAGAGCTTAAAAAAGCTTGAGTTGTGCGCTCCAAAAATTACAACTCCTGTACTCTCAGATGTTCACTAACACTTTCCCGTCGGCTCTCCCTGAAGCCCTCTCGATCGCATCGATGGCCTGGTCCAGAGCGAATCTTGAAGTAACTATTGGTCTCATATCGATTCTTTTGCTTGCCATTAGCCTTATTACGCTTCGAAAAGTTCCGTGACCTGAGTGACCTTGTGCTCCATAGAATTGGGCTCTTCTAACTTGAAATCTTTCCAGATACATCGGAACTTCTTGAGCGGCCCTTCCGATTTGAACGATTTTACCGTTTATCGCCAGGCTTTTTTCAATCTCAGGGATGGTGAACAAGGGAGCTCCCGCTGCCTCTATCCCCATCGAAATTCCCTGCCCCTGTGTGAGTTCCAAAACCTTCTCGGCTGGTCCCGTTCCTTTCTTCTGAAGAGCCGCAGGATCGAAAACAAAATCTGCCCCCATCTGGATTGCCAGCGCCCTTCTCTCTTTTTTTATCTCAAATGCAAAGATCTTGCTGGCTCCTGCCGCTCTTGAGAGGGCAATGGCCGCGAGCCCAATAGGCCCAGCACCCCAGACCCCAACGAAATCTCCGGGCCCAAATCCCTCTCCCCTGACAAAAATTCCGTTATAGGCCACGGAAGTTGGCTCGACCAGCGCTCCTGCTTCTAACGCATTAATCTCGCTTCCATAGGCCTGCTGAATTTCATTTAACTTCCAACAGTATTTGCTTCCTACCGAAATCCATTCCGCGAAAGCTCCATTAATAGTAAATCCAAGCTCTTCTAACCTCTCGCAATGGTTTGGATAGCCATTTCTACAGGGGGTGCACTCCCCACACCAGATCATCTCCTCCGAAGTTACCAGATCCCCTTCCTTAAACCCTTTTACTTCTGGCCCAACCTCTTCAACTACTCCGGAAAACTCATGCCCAATTACGCAGGGAAACTTGGTTAAACCTGGATAGAGTATATACCCTTCCTCATCTCTTTCATAGAAATGGATATCTGATCCACAGACTCCACAATTTTTAACTTTTATCAGCAAATCCCTTTTACCTGGCTTTGGCTTTTCAATTTCCTTTATCGATAGCTCAGGATTTCTCCATACTGAACTGCCAGTCATTGCCTTTCCAGTCTCCTCTTCGAAGGGACTTAAAGCGTACCCTCCCCTCGGCACCAGTTCCGCCTCCAGTACCAACGCTTTCATTACTTTGGCCCATCTGTCCTGAATACTTAAAACCTCTGTTCCACTGCCAAATCGTTGCCCAGATTCACTTTTTAGTTAGCTTCTTGAGCGTGGACGCGATCATCGCCCCTATTAGCGAGAGATCTTCAGTTGGCAGGTGCTCCCCAGCGGTCTCGTCGAATAGAATGTTGGCGCTCCCCGGTATCTCCGAGTCACCCTCCCACACCAGGATGGTTATCGGTATTTTTGAAAATGCTATGAATCTCGCTCCAGCGCCCCCCTCTTCCACAAGCTCGCCGCCGAGCTTTTTACAGCAATCGAGAAACACATCTGTATCAGAAGTGAAGTTCTCGGCTATGATGTCTATAGCCCTTTTCTTGAAGGCCGGGTAGTAGACATCGCCGCCTTCCAGTTCCCTGAACGTGATGAACTTGCCGGTGGGCTCTGGGTCGGAAGCGTATGTTAAATAGTGAAGTATCAAAATGGCCGTAAAGGGCGATATCTCCTCGCCCTCTTTTTTTATTTTTTCGGCTTCGAGGTCCACCTCGTACTCCTCGTTGAGAAATGATACCGCGTAAATTTTTTTCTCGTGGTCGAATTTAGCGCGGGCTCTCTTCTTCACAAGGTCGAGATCCCTGCTTTTAAGATCGCTCCAGCCCTTATCCAGGGTTACCTTTCTCCCCTTTCCTCCATACTCTTTGATATCAATCGGCTCCATCCTAGTAAATAGGGCACATAATACAAATATTTTTACTTGGAAGACCATTAACAGGGGTGATAGACGATTGGTGCGAGAAGTATCGTCCGAAAGCTCTAAACGAGGTCGTGGGCAACAAGCAAGGAAAAGAAAGGCTCATGGAATGGGCCGGAGCCTGGAAGGGGAGGGAAAAACCACAAAAAAAGGGAGTGATCATATCTGGAAACCCCGGAATAGGGAAGACCAGCGCTGCACTAGCTCTAGCCAACGATATGGGATGGGAGGTCGTAGAGCTCAACGCCTCTGATAAGAGAGACTACGAATCCATAAACGGAATAGCTGGGGTAGGTGCAGTTAATGAAACGTTTGGGATTGATGGGAGCTTCGTCCCTAAAAAGAAGAGGCTCATTCTGTTGGACGAAGCGGACAACCTCTTTGGGAGAGAGGACAGGGGAGGGGTCAGGGCTATCGTAGAAGTTTTGAGGAAAAGCCAGCAACCGATCATTTTGGTGGTAAATGACTATTACTCTCTGGTGAGCAGAAGCGGAGCTCTAAGGAACCTCACTTTGCAGGTGGATTTCAGGAGACCCACCAAAAGGGGAATAGCGAACTTGCTGGCGAAGATCTGTGAGTTCGAGGGGGTAGAAGCGGATGAAGGAGCTCTAACCCTTTTGGCCGAAAACTGTAAAGGGGATATCAGAAGCGCGATCAGGGATCTTCAGCTCTTAGCGCTCTCCCCAAAGATAGATGATGAGAATGTCCTCTCCCTTGGAGGGAGGGATAGAGAAGAAGATCTGTTCAGGGTATTGGCAAAGGTCTTCAAGTCGAACACCGCTCAGGAGGCAAGAACCGCTTTCCAATCGCTTGATGAGGCTCCGGATCACTTTCTTCTGTGGATTGACGAAAATCTCCCGATCGAGTATAAAAAACCCGCCGATATGTACAGGGGCTTTTACTTCGTATCAAGGAGCGATCTATTCCTGAACAGAAGCGCGAAGAGGCAAGCATACGTACTCTGGAGCTATGCTATAGATCTGATGACCGCCGGTGTCGCGTCCGCCAAGGAAAAGCCATATCAAGGATTTACCAGATATCGCTTCCCCTCGTACCTGAAAAAGATGAGTTTGGCGAGAAAAGATAGAGGATTAAGGTCGGATATCGTTAAAAAAATAGATGAGGTTTGGGGGAGGGGGAGTAAAAACCTAGATTTGGTGAAAGAGATAGCGAAGAAGGATCCGGAAACAGTGGCTAGGAAGCTGGACCTTGGGGATGAGGAGCTCTCTTTTCTGGTGAAGGGTTAGAGTGATTGAAAAGCGGTTTTAACATTCAAGTGAAGCCCCCCGCTGCAAGCAGCGGAGCATCTCAAAAGTCTAGCAGTTTCATTTTGGTACATTATTTTTTTCTTCTGGTGTACCATGCTCTTCTATACTTGTGAACACAATGGTTCGCTCTCCCCAACTCTATCACACCCCAAAAGCCACCCTGGTTTAGTTGTACCTCCCCATCCCAACCGCAGCTGTGGGGTATTCAGATAACGATAAAAAAATGAAAATAATCGAAGATCCGATTGACAAACCTTACCCAGTTCAGGTCTTCAGGACTATCTCTATGTTCACGTTGTCCGGCACTTGGACTCTGGTCAACTGCCTCAAAGCCCTTTCGTCGGCATCCATGTCCATTATCCTTTTGTGGACCCTCATTTCCCAGTGATCCCAGGTCTCAGTCCCTTCTCCATCGGGGCTCTTTCTGCATGGAACCATCAACCTCTTGGTTGGGAGGGGGATCGGGCCTGAAACGGCCACTCCCGTCCTCTCAGCTATCAACTTTATCTGCCGGCACACAAAATCGACGTCCTTCGGGCTTATCCCTGTCAGAGATATCCTGGCCTTTGATCCCATCGGTTTACTTCTTCTCCACGTCCAAGACCACACCAGCCGCTACGGTTATGCCCATATCCCTAATCGCAAATCGACCGAGTTGAGGTATCTCCTTGGACTTTTCGATCACCATTGGCTTGGTAGGCCGTATCTTCACCTCTGCTATGTCTCCGGTCTTCAGGAACTGTGGGTGCTCTTCCTTCGTTTGACCCGTTTTAGGGTTTATCGTCCTTATGAGCTCCTCGAAAGTGCAGGCTACCTGTGTGGTGTGGGCATGGAAGACGGGGGTATAGCCGGGCGCTACGACACTTGGGTGCTGTAAAACGGCTATTTGAGCGGTGAAGCTCTTTGCAACAGTCGGGGGATTCGATACGTGACCACAGACGTCTCCCCTTCGTATGTCGTTCCTTGCAACCCCTCTTACGTTGAAACCGATGTTATCGCCGGGATCAGCCTTTGCTATGATCTCGTGATGCATTTCTATGGATTTGACTTCTCCCTGGACATGAGCAGGCTCAAATATGACTTTATCCTCAGGCTTCAGAACGCCCGTCTCAATCCTACCCACAGGCACCGTGCCTGCTCCCGTTATGGAGTAAACATCCTGCACGGGTAGCCTCAATGGCAGATTGACCGGTTTCTCGGGGAGAGTAAAGCGGTCCAGCGCTTGAACAAGGGTGGCGCCCTTCCACCAGGGCATGTTTTCGCTTGGTTTGGCGATATTGTCGCCTTTCAGGGCGCTTATGGGCACGTACTGGATCTGATTCTGTTTGTAGCCTACCGTCTTCAGAAGTCCTTCTACGTCGTTCTTAACGCCCTCTACCTTTTTCTCATTGTACTCTATAGCATCTAGCTTATTGAGAGCTACTATAACCTGAGGCACGCCGAGAGTTCTGGCAAGATAGATGTGTTCCCGAGTTTGAGCCTGAACTCCCTCATACGCGGAAACCACTAGAATAGCAGCATCGGCCTGTGAAGTTCCGGTGATCATGTTCTTGACGAAGTCCCTATGACCGGGCGCGTCTATAATTGTAAAGTAGTACTTGCCCGTATCAAATCTCCTATGAGCCACGTCGATGGTGAGACCTCTTTCCCTCTCCTCCTTCAGAGAGTCCATGACCCAAGCGAATTCAAAGGTGCCTTTCCCTGCCGCATCGGCTTCTCTCTTGTACTTCTCTATTACGTGTTCTGGAACATTTCCGGTCTCGTAGAGCATCCTCCCCACAGCAGTTGATTTACCGTGGTCTACGTGTCCAATCATCACTAAGTTCATGTGTGGTTTCTCAGCCATGTTAACACCTTCTCTCCCCACATTATTATGGGGCTTATCTTTTTTTCCCTTAGAAAGTTCTATATTTAAAACTTTGCTCTAGAGCTTTCAAGGAGTTGCTCCGTACCGGCATCTACAGCTGGGTCTGACGATGTTTAGATTAAGGCCTTCAAACGAACTGGGCAGCGAATACTCAAGACATGGTTCAATCCGCCGATAGGTTAACTATAAGTGACGAGATATAATAGCGGATACTTACGATGGAAGAATACTTACGACCCACGTTTACTATCGACTGCGATTCTCCCATAATTAGAGAGAAAGCTAAAGAAGTTACTTCAGGATCGGCAGACGCATCGGATAAAGCAAAGTGTCTTTTTTACTTCGTCAGAGATCAGATAAAATACAATGCCATAGCGGATTACCTGGATCTTGAAGCTTATAAAGCAAGCAATACGCTGATGAGAGGAGAAGGTTACTGCATCCAGAAAGCTGTGCTGTTGGCCACACTGGCGAGAGTTATCGAGATCCCCTCTCGAATTTGCTTTGCGGACATCCGAAATCATCTGTTATCGGAGAATCTGCTCGCATTTACGGGTACAAACGTTTTCATACACGGTTATGACGAGCTTTACATTCGGGAGAAATGGGTGAAGGTAACCCCTGTCTTCGACGCCGAGCTCTGCGAGAAGTACGGTTTTATTCCCGTGGATTTTGATGGTTACAGCGATGCAATTTTTCATCGCTACGATCGTAGGGGAAAAAAGCATATCGAGTATTTGGAGTATCATGGGAGTTATCCCGATCTGCCATTCGATATGATCAAAAAGTTTTTTTTAGATCTGGCGTCTTCATAGACCCGGTAAGGTCAAGATTACCAAAGAAGTCACGAGGAGATACCTTCATTCAATCTCTCCCTCAAGATGGCGGTATCGGATCACCACTCCCTCTTTGAGTGATATATTATGTAACCGTCTTTGAGCTGAATCAGCCTGCCGGCGTAGTTGGCAATAGTTTGCTCATGGGTTACATACACTATAGTGCAGCCCTCTTCCCTATTCAGACTCTTGAGCAACTCCATCAATTTGGCACTGGCTTCGGAGTCCAGAGCTCCGGTGGGCTCATCGGCAAGGATTAGAACCGGGTCGTTTATCAGAGCCCTTGCCACTGCGACGCGCTGTTGCTCTCCTCCACTAAGGTGAACCGCCCTGTGCTCCGCTCTATTTTCTATCCCCACGAGATTGAGCAGATCGTGAGCTAATTTCTCTATACCATCGTAATGATGTTTCTGGATGAGTGCTGGAAGCATCACGTTTTCCAGGGCAGTCAATCTGGGAATGAGGTTATAGCCCTGAAAGATGAACCCGAACTTTTTCCCTCTGAGTTTAGCAAGTCGGGAATCGGGGAGGCTCTTGATGTTCTGGTCATCGACTATGACCTCCCCCGATGAGGGCCTATCTAGGCAACCGAGGATGTGAAGTAGCGTCGATTTCCCGCTCCCGGAGGGACCGACGATAGCGGTGAAATCGCCCTCCCTGATCGACAGGTTCGCGCTCTTTAGAGCGTTTACCTCTACCGAATATTCTTTATAAATCTTGCATACGTTTTCAAGCCTGACTACGACTTTGCCTTCCTCTTTGAAGATCTCGCTGTCGTATGTTGTATCTAATATCTCACCTCGGTTCATCGGTTAAAAAGGACAAAAAGGTGATATTTAAAATTAGCTATAGCCCATACGTCGATCGACGATCCTCACGAAAAGAATCATCGCCTAGATCACATTTCAGCGGCTTCCCCCTCCCCAACTTCTATCGTTTCGCCTTTTTCTATCTCATTGGCCTTCTCTTCTTCTATTGCCGCTCCTAACTTTACCATCCTCTCCACGTGCGACCTCACGAGCTCTGCACCGCTTATGGGGGCGATCTTCCTGCATCTGCTCTGGACCTCTCTAGCAATCGCATTAGATAGAAGATCCCGGAAGAATTCGCCCAAGGTTTTGTCCTCTAAATACTCCCCCATATAAGATGTGGTGGTATCCCTTACTCCCTTACTCTGCGATCGGTTCAACCTGGATCGAGTTATAACCACTAGGTGGATCTTAATTCTGTATTCATCCTTTGTTTTTCCCTCGACGATACAGTCTATCCTCGACCTCCTTCTTCTGAGGAGCGCTCTTACGTAGTCGCTTCCAGCTTCATGTCCCATGAACATGGCTATGGCATCGTCTCCTTCTACCTTCTCAATTTTGAAGAGTAATCTCAAATGGCTCTTAATGAAATCCCCACTCATCGCTTGACCGGAGCTTCGTACCACTTTTCCTACCAGGGATTCGGGGGAGCTAGCGAAAGCTGAATCGAGCTCTATATCTCCTAGCTCTTTTGAGGTCAGGACCCTATACCATCTTTTAGCTCTTCTTTTTTCTTTGGCCCTTCTAGCTCTACTGACTCTCGGGGGCATCACCTCTGAAATAGGGCGTTATATTTATAGATTGGGGTGGTATGATAGGAGGAAAAATGGAAACGGAAAAAATGGAAACGAAAAGGTCAAAAAGCCCATGGGATATCCCATACCAGGCGGCCGTAGTCTAGTCTGGTTACGACCCAGCCCTCCCAAGGCTGAAGCCCGGGTTCAAATCCCGGCGGCCGCATTAAAATACAAAAAAGTTTAAGTGTTGCTGGTTACTATGATCAGACGAGATTGGAAATGAAAGGAAGTTTGATCCTCCTGGCCTTCCTATTGGTAATGCCCCCATGAATTCATTGTATAGCTTTACATAATCTCCCAGGAAGACGATTGAGAGTCATAAATTCCGTTGTCTCTTTAGATATGATCTGATCTCGCTCTCGAATTTATAAAAATCGGCAAGACGGTCTTTTAGATCGTTGTAAACGAGTTCGTCATCTACATGCACATATCTATGAACCTGGATGTTCCTAAAGCCCTTCATTTCTTTCGCCTTTTCGCACATTTCTTCACCTAAAATCTTATTTTCGCCCATCAGATCAAAAATACTTTCCTCGTCTTTTGGCAGGCCCAACCTCTCACTTGAAACGATCATTGCAGAGACGTCTATCAATGATTCTATTGCAGTTTAAGTAAGGCGGGAATTAAACTGACATGAATATCTCCCCCGCAGTCATGTTGGTCGGCTGACCTTTATATGGTTACAAGGAGCTTGCCTTTAAAGTGTTCAGGCATCTTATCGTAGGTAAGTGTAGGTCCCAAGTCGTGGATGGCTCCTCATTCGTTGGGGCCATAGCCAGTACTATACCCCACAAGGAAATAAAAAATGGAGTTGGGAGCGCAGAGCGCTCTACCCCATACCTATCTCTTCTTTAAGGCTGCAATGGACCCATGGCCTATCGTAGTAACCGTACAACGACCATATCTCTAAGTTGCCAGGATCGAACAGCGAGATAGAAACCTGGACCGCCTGTGAGGGGTTATCCGTATATCTACTCGAACGGTATTCAGATTTTAGATAATCATAGTTTGGCGGATGCAGGTAGTCGATGGTATCTCTGGCTATGTTTACATCTATTTTCGAGTAGTTTTGTATGAGTTTTCCAACCATGTAGTTATATCTCCACTCAGATCCCTCCAATCCGTAGTCCATGAATGCTCCATCCATACCCGGATGAATGTAGTGATTCGTCGTTGCAACCAGACACGATTTTTCTTCGATCTGATCTGAGTATAAATCCTGCGGTCTGCGGATGTTAAAGCGACCCGCGGACATCTCTATTATTGCGGCATCCGGAATTTTGCCATCGGATATCCCGTAGATCCAGGAGACGTATGACGGTGCTTTCCTTATTGTCTCTATCCCCTCTTCCAGCGTGGAGGCGTACTGGACGACGTCCCTGCACACAAACAGTGTACACTCACCGCACATCAGGGGTTTGCAATCCCGTGCCGTAACCGCATCCATGCCACAACTGATCCCCTGCGTATTCATGCCTTCATAGATGCCGACAAGCCCAGGAAATGTCACGCCGATAAACGGGTATCCTTCGTCGGGTTCAGCAACGCGCATTATGGTGTAATCCTGAAGAAATCCGGCTATAAACCACATGAAGTCCCGGCCGTGGAACAGTCTGCCGTCTGTTGTACCCTCTCCAAAGACCGCAAATTGGTTGCATGCTATCGGCAGTAGCGATTCAAGAGACGACATCCCGGGAATCAGAGAGAGCGGCCAATAAACCGCTGAAATCAGGAGATATCCAATGCTTGATATTACATCCGTACCTTCATTTAATGTAAGCACGTCCTCATAGGTTACGCTGTCACCAGCTCCGTCCGCTACTCCCCGCATCTCCTGGCGATATTCTTCAGAGATGTATTTTTCATTCCTAAGGCAGATTTCAGCTAGTATCTTCCGTCCAAATTGCCACAATGGACCGAAAACAGAACCATCAAAATCGATGTCTATCATCGCGAATAAAAACCTGTCCAGATACTCATGCGTCACTCTCTCCACACCCTCGCTTAACAATACGCCCTGCTGATATCCCATTTCATATGGAGAACCTTTTAGATGGAGGATCTGATTGCCCTGAGCGTCTTCTACCAGATACCCTTCGCCACACCGTGCGATCACCGTTCTTTGAGGTTCTTCTACAACAGATACTCCTATTATAGGATTTATCGCTAAAATAAGAAGCGACACCACCATCAAACTCATCTTTGCTCTTCTCATTTTTTGTCACCTTTTCCCGCCGGGCGGCATTTTATTCCGGAGCTTTTTACGTTTAATATCTTCAGCTCCATATCTAATAGTAGCTAAAGTACCATATAAAAGTTTTGGCCAACCGGCGTTGTCCCGCGACATTCAGGCTTTTGATGCGGTATCTCCATAATCCATGGAGGTTGATGACGAAAAAGCCCCCGAAAGCGCGTCAGAAAAGAGCAAGAAAAAGATCATGGGCGCGGCGGTCTGCATCAGGACAAAAAAGATGAAGGCCCAGGAGGCGCCCCCAATGAGCGCGCCGATCAGCGGGCCAATCAGATCGATTCTCCCCTCATGAAGGCCAGTGATGAAGAAAGATAGGCCCACACCCGAGCCGATGAGTCCGCCTATCATAGAAATGATCCCTATTTTAATGGGCGTAGGGGTCATGAGAATGATCGGAGTGATCGCGGAGATGGCAAATTTTTCATAACTTTGAAGATCCATATCCAGTTCAGGTTCCAAGATCTTTGAGAGTATTCCAAGCCTATTTGAGATCCTCGATCCAAGCTCTTGGAGGTGCGGCAGAGAACTCTCGACTTCAGGCGAATTCTCAGGGGCTGGCAGCAGGGCGAAAGTCAAATCTTCAGGTGTCAGTTCGAGCCATGGCCCGAACTCCGGATCCCCCGCTACTGGGGATAGCACCGGGTTGAACCCATCGGGATAAGTGGGATCTAACAGAAGATAAACCCCGTTCATCCGCGTACCCATCATATCTTTTGAAGGGAGATACCCCCTTATCGGCTCGCCATCCTCGCCTGTCACGATCTTGATTGCCTCTTCATTTCCCGTTTCCCACTTTCCTATCCCCCATCCCGGATCCTTGAGCATAACGAATGTATGGGCAGAAGCGGGGATGTATTGGGTGGAGTCTGACACAGGATAGCCCCAGCTTTCAAGGGTAGCATATATGAGCTGGGCGCCTATATACCCAAATCCTACATCGAGTCCTATGAGGTCCAGGAGAGAGGCCAGCAGCAATGATTTTCCGATACAGTTGCTGGCTCCATAGTAGGCGACCTCGACTGGGGACTTCATGGCGAAGATGAGGGGAAAAAGATCTATAATGTTATAATCGGAGAATCTACGGAGATCTATCCCCTCTGATCGGCCAAACAGGGATGAACCGAGAGCCATCATACCAAGAGGGGTAAGGGCTAGAGCCTGGAACGCTTTTTTGGGGTTCTCAACATAGGGGAACTTTATTTCATTCGCGCAGTAGGAGAAAAAGAGCTCGGCCAGTTCTCTTTTGGCCTCCAGATCCAACTTCTGGAGATCTGAGGCGCGCCCGGTAAAGCCGGCACTTCGAGCTAGCGGAAGCAGAACCTCATTTTCTATGTAATCCCGGGCCATCATGCTGTACTCGTCCCCAATTCTACCGGTGGTATGGGCTACGAGCTCATCACAGTACCGAAAGATGGCCACCGGAGGCCAACCCGGATATAGTAAGGATATCAGGTCGCCCATATTCGCTATCCTCAGCTTCCAGTAATACTCCAAAAGGTCTGGGGTGGGGGCGACCTCTGCTTCTTTACCGTGATCTTTCAGGGTAGAGAAGGGGGATAGAGCTGGGATAGCTAAAGGAAAAAGGAGGATCGACGCCACGATAACGAAGACGATCTTTCGCATGTAAGGCTCTATCGCATTTTGAATATAAGTAATTAACTGTACCCTCACCGCCGATAAGA
>Ga0209633_10003815_pt1 | contig 13793 bp, 9 predicted proteins | sample Cruoilmetagenom1_FD_187290 | JGI IMG/M metagenome (GOLD analysis project Ga0209633, IMG submission 187290) | Oil polluted marine microbial communities from Coal Oil Point, Santa Barbara, California, USA - Sample 1 (SPAdes) (version 2) | ecosystem: Environmental > Aquatic > Marine > Oil seeps ... | reverse complement strand
CAGCGACCGTTATAGAGAGGGGCAATAAGCTCCTTAAATGAATCTTGATCCTGATCTGTCAAAATATGAAGCAGGTTAAGATTATCAAACTCGTCCTTAGAGTAACCAAGATTCTCAATCGCTCCTTTATTGACTTGTAAGCAGTTGAGAGAATCAGCATCAGCAATAAAAATCTCGATCGACCCATCATTTAGAACAGACCCCAGTCGATTGTTGAGCTTATTTTTTTCTTGTTCAAGATCTTCTAACAAATTTTTGTTTTCATGTCGTAACCGCGTTGTAAAAACATAATTGTCGCAATAATCTCTACTAAACTTTATGAAAAAGAGCATCAGAACAATAACGAGGGCTCCAGTACCGGAATATGAACCATCACGAACAAGAACAGTTTCATAAACGATTGGTAGCATCAAAGTGGTCACGTAAAGAATAGAAGAATAAAAATCTACTGTTACTATTACTGCCCCCACAGTGAGACCAATTGGAAGAATAATTGCTAACAGCAGATACGCCAGAGAATTATCTGGGAAAAAAAAGATATTAAGACTGCCCAAGGTCAAACCAACAGCTAAGATACCAACACGATACATAATCAGCCAGAAAGGCAGCGATAAGGCTCTGTTATGATCCTCAGTATAAAATCGAAGCAGTAAGCAACGTCCTAAAAGAATAGTAGTCAGAATGAGTAACCAGACTAGGAGAGGTTGCCAGGCAAATTTCTGAGAAAGTAGCAGTATGTATACAAAACCGGTGATAAAGATAGATATAGAGGCAGTTTTTGACCTTTTATACATTTCATCAATGCGGTCTCTCTCTATCTTCTCTTCTATACTGATTTGTTGATTAGTCATAAGTTTGAAGGTTGCTTATCAGTGAACTCCATGCTTAATGGAATAGACGTCGATCTGCTTTTTTTCGCCGATCAATCCTGATTGTCTCACCTGACCAATCCGTCAACGGGAAGGTGACTTCCCCAACAGCAAAACGGCGATCCTGCTTTGTCCTCAATAGAGGCCCTTTTTTCTGTCTGTCCATCGTTACCAATTGAGCCTTGGCCATTCGATCTATCAGTCGTAAATTCTTGTCTTTTAAGCGCAAGGCTGTATCGACCCAGATTTCAATTACATCCAAAAGATCCCGGTATTCGATCGAATGATAACTTTGCCTTACCTGTTGCATAGCTCGACGCCCATTGCCTGAACGTTGGTGCTGCCGAATATATTTCTCAACACCATCAAGACTGTTATCGGTGTCAACCAAATGGTTTACAATTCCCATCTCATACAATTCTCTACCATTATAAATTTTACCCTCAACTATCATTTTTTCTGCGGTTGTCGCGCCACAAATCCGGGCCAAAAAACTAAAAGCTCCCATGCCCGGAAAGAGGTTAAAACGTATTTCCGGAAAACCCATCTCAGCATTTTCAGTGGCAATCAGAATATTACTCGACAAAGCTGATTCAAATCCGCCCCCCAGGGCCAATCCTTCAACTAGAGAAATGGTGGTAAGGGGCAGAGTCAAACTAACGTAATTCAGATAAGTTAAATCTATACATAGTTTTGCATAATCAAAAAGCTGCTGACGCTTTCTCTCTTTAATTAACTTACTAAATAATGCTAAATCTCCACCAAGGTTATAAACTCCTGGAACCTTGGAGTGAATTACCAAGTAGCGGACGGGAAGTTGTGATTCCGTTTCTCTGGTTTTAAAATATTTGATAATATTTTTCTGCAACTGCCTCATTTCATTAAGCATTGACAATGTAAAACAGGGGCGAGGTGTCGGATTATAATAGCACCAGATAGCCCGGTGCTGAACATCATATCTAAGGGTAATTTCTTTATAATCACCAAAAATATTAAAAAAATCTTGATTCACTACAATACTCCAAAGTCGGCAACTTTATGAAACAAATAAAAATGGTACCAATTCACACAACTTCAAGCCGGAGGCCCTGAAGATACGCAACAACTATTACAAAACAGCAAGTTGGAAGTCAATTGCTTTTCGTCATAGCGGTATGAAAATCACACATTAAAGAGCAACAGGGGGGATAAAATGACTTACCCTCATTACATCTTCAACATCCAGAGGATTCCGGATTGAAAGGATTTTTTAACACCCTGGGGGAGTAGAAGTCTCTGGCTCAGCTCTTTTCTTTAAGCAACCTGTCCAGTATCATTGCAACCTCAATTGCCCCATTAAGATTAACGGCAACAGGTAACTTTTTATTTTTCGAAAGATTCTCAAGAAGAAACGAGGTAATCTGTTCTCCGGTAATGTCAGCTTCAGAAACTGTATTAATCCGATTTCCTACCCTGGCCAGCAATCGCTGAAGATGGATCTGCTGCTCATTGTCCTGCATCGCCCGCTCTACAACAAGAGCCGGAAGGCCGACATACAGCACATCCATCAGGGAGTTATAGCCTCCATAAATCACAGCTGTCTTTGAACAGAGAAGGGAGTCAACATACCTCACTCCAGGTCGCTCCAAACGACAATGAGTGAGTCCGGCAAACATTTTCCATACCTTCTTTTTGACCTCTGGGGAATCCCCTGTGTCGACAAAAAGATGCCACTTACCAAAATCCCGGGGAATATTGGCCAGGCCGCGGGCAAGCTGCTCAAGAAAATGCAGCGACTTCTCGCCCAACCAGGGCACGGAAACAGTCCCCGCCGGCATCTCATTTTGTGCAGGCCCATCAACCCGAAGAAAATCCAGCTCGGCAAGCCTTGAAACATAACCACATTCCAGAGCTTCTACCCCGTACTGCTGCCTGAGTCCCTCAAGATGTGACTCCCCGAGCACCCGTCTGTCCCCATACCAGAGCAACCCTTGGTAATATTGCCGAAACAGATTACCAGCCAGATCTGATCCGGCCTGGGACACTGCTCCCATAACACCCCGCACGCCAAGAATCCAGCGGGTACCGATATCCCGACTGATCGACAGTGCTTTCAAAAGTTCTTTATGTTTTCCCTGGGGAGTATGATCCACCAGAACCAGCCGTGGTCGGTATAAGGATACCAGATATTCCAACTCCTCTGTTCTGAAAATTCCCAGCTCCTTATCCTCAAACATGGACCTGCCGGTGATCCCCCTTGATTTTCCATCCTCCACTTTTGTTTCGTATGCCGGAAGTTTTAACCAGTCAAGCGGTGCCGGGCCGATCAGTTGCTGAGACTGCCTGCAACCTGAAACAAAAAGAACTTTCAGATATGGACAGAGTCGACGAAGTGCCATCCCGATACCAATACTACGACCGGCATGCCCAAGTCCGCGCCCGTCATGGGCATAGATGAGGATATCTAATCTGGGAGTTATCACAACACCACCCTGCTATTGAAGGATCTTGTCTAAGGAAGAAATCTTTTCAGAAACAAAATGCATGAAAAAAAAAAGAATATTTGGTTTCCTGTCACAATGCAATAAGTTCTTAAGTTCAGCTCAAAGCACATACCAGATAGACCATGGACATTGCCTACTACATGCCTTTCAAACCTTTTGGCCACAAAAACCCATCCGGAGACCTGGTGACGGGAACAGAGCTGTTTAATTACCTGGAGGGAAAAGAGTATGATATCGAACTGGTAAGCAAGCTGCGTTGCCGCTGGATCTATTACCAGCCGCAGGTCTGGCGCCGATACTTTGCTGAGAAGAGAAGGATTCTTAAAAAATACCAGTACAAAAAACCGGATATATGGCTGAGTTATCATTCCTATTACAAAGCCCCTGACCTGCTCGGTTCCTCCTGCAGCAAAGCCCTCGATGTTCCCTATGTCATCTTCCAGGGCATCTATTCAACCAAACGACGAAAAAAGTTCAAAACTCTGCCGGGCTTTCTTCTCAACAGGAAGGTGCTGTTATCTGCCGACCAGGTCTTCACCAACAAAAGAAGAGACTTCAAAAACCTTAAAAGATTGATCTCTACAGATCGTTTAACCTATATCGCACCGGGCATTAACCCGGACAGCTTTGTCTTTTCCACTGAAGCCAGAAACACCTTACGAAGAAAGTGGAACCCGGAAGGCAAACCAATCATCATGACCGCCGCCATGTTCCGGCCGGGAGTCAAAACTGAGGGGCTGATGCAGGTGATTAAGTCCTGTGCTCAACTCGCCGGCAAGAAAAGACAGTTCAGTCTCTGGATTGGAGGTGACGGTACATGCCGGAATGAACTCAAAAAGTGTGCTGATGAGCTTCTCCCCGGAAAGGTCAGATTTTTAGGGAAAATTCCCAGACATGAAATGTACCGTTACTACAGCGCGGCCGATATCTTTGCCTTTCCCGGAATTGAAGAATCTCTCGGCATGGTCTACCTGGAGGCCCAGTCCTGTAATCTTCCTGTGGTAGCCTATGGTGATTGGGGAGGGGGTGAAGCGATCATCCACAACCGGACTGGTCTTCTTTCACCAGCTGATGATCAATCCGGTTTTACCGAAAACATTGATCGCCTTCTCAAGGATAACAAACTGAGAGGCAAATTTGGACAAAACGGAAGCAGCCATATCCGTTCACATCATGATCTGCAACAGAACTATACCCTTTTAGAGGAAAAACTGCTGACACTTGCGGCAGACCGCCAGGAGGCCGTCCGAGAATAAGTATTTTTTCTCAAATCGAGGTTTTACAAAAAAATAAGCACAGCCATATAAGTGATATCGGAGTCTACGCTTACCTGCGAACATTATTTTTTAAAAAATAACGAAGGGTTGGGGGAAAATGCATTCTCGGACAGTCTCCTGGGAAATCAAACGCCGTCATCAATAACCTCAATTTCGACGCGACGATTTTTCAGCCTTCCGGCCCTGGTGTTATTTGAAGCGATCGGATCCTGAATACCCATTCCTTTAACTTCGATCTGCATCGCAGCCACACCGCGTTTTATCAGCAATTGCTGGACACTTTCAGCGCGTTCCTCTGACAATTTCATATTCTCAAGGGTGTCATTGTCTGAAGAGACATAGCCTTTTACCAGCACCTTTGCATCAGGATACTGCAACAGAGTTTCAACAAAGCTTGCAAAAATTACTTTTGCCTTCCGGGTTAACTTCAGTGTATTGGGCTGTAATCCGAGAAAGACTTTTTCCGGCTCCATGGGAGGCAGGGGAGGAGGTTTATAGATCCCAGGCTGCTCGACAGCCTGGTCGAGCTCCTTTTTCTCTTCCTCTACAACAGCCGTTTTTTCTGACGTTTTAACAACCTCCCCCAGAATTACCGGGGCAACATCCTCAATCTTTTCTGCCTCCGCAATCACCTGAACCACTTGAGGATCAATCATTTCCGTCTTCTCAATCACCTGAACCACTGGGGTCTCAACCGTTTCTGTCTTCTCAAATCCCTGAACCGCCGGAGTCTCTATCGTTTCTGTCTTCTCTACCACCTGAACTGCTGGGGTCTCAACCGTTTCTGTCTCCTCAACTACCTGAACCACCGGAGGATCAATCTGTTCTTTACTCAATGGCTCATTTAAAGATTCAGGCTCGGCGACGGAAACAATCTTTTTAACATCGGGTTCCTGTGGCTCCATCATTTCCGGCACTGCAGCAACAACATTCTCCTGCCCGATGCCACCAATATCAGTTTCAGCAATGACAGGAATCTCTTTTTTTACCGAAAAGAAATAGAAACCAAAACCAATACAGGCCAAAAAAGCTAATGTATAGGGTATCCAACTCCGTGATTTTGCATTCAGGACACCGGCAGAGACAGATTGATCATCATCCTCCCCGGAAAGCTCATCCTGGTTTTCCTCTACTAAAGGTGATTCAGCATCCTGCTGATCAGGTTTTACCGGATTGAGCAACTCCTGAACACATTCATCTATCAGTTTATCATCTATATTTTTTTTCCCTTGAGCAGAGCCCGCCAGAAGAGCACGCTCACAGATGACATTTATCTCAAGTGCCACACCCCGGGAATAATCGTGAATCAACTGGACTGCCCGAGGGGTAAAAATCTCCTCCACAGCCCCGGAGACTTTCAGCCTGTGCCGAATATAATGCCCGGTCTCTTTTGCGCCAAAGGGGACAAGCTTTGCCTTAAGTGCCAGTTGCTGCCGGATAGAGTGGTTGTACGGCACGGCCAACATCTCAGTAAACTCCGGTTGGCCGACAAAGAATATATCTATAAGTTTTGCATCCCCCTTCTCAATATTCGAAAGCAGACGCAACTCATCCAGTATCTCCTGACTCAGCAGGTGACAATCATCAACGAACAACACCACTTTTTTATTTTCGCCATGGGCCTTGTGCAGAAAATGACTGAACTGAATAAAAAACTCTACCTTGGAGGTAAACTGTGTGTCTATTCCAAATCCTGTTACGATTTCATTGTAAAAATCGAGTTGTTCATGACTGGAACCGGAAATTATAGCCCATTCCACATCACTTTTGAGCCCCCTGGCCAACCCATTGATAAGGGTAGTTTTCCCCGTTCCTTTATCACCTTCCAGAAGAAGAAACCCCATATTGTCAAGTATGCCGTAACGCAGGAAGAAAAGGGTTTCTTTGTGTCGTTCACCCAGCCAGAGAAAAGAAGGATCCGGCTCAAGTTCAAATGGTTTGCTCTTTAAATTATACAATGACCTATACATATTTGATAATCTCGTAAAAAGTCAGTTCGAGTAGTTCTCATAAGTTTTGTCTATCTTGCCATTTCTGGTGATGGGTGAAGCAGCAATTCTATTTACATATGATGGAGTTGAAAAACTCTCCATTTACCAGATTGCTGGACTTTTGAAAGCCAGTCATATGGCAATAATACTCTATATTACAATGAAAAGAAAAGAGGAGGGAGGAAAAAATATCGAACAGACGATAATACTCTCTTGATATGCTGCGAAGAATTGGTTAGCAAGTCACAATTGATGGCGTCGTAAAAAACCTAAATGTTAGATGGTTAAGTAAAAACCTTCATATGCGAGGCGCGCAAATATTCTATCATTTCAGCGTACTAAGGTACGTTGTAATGATAGAATATTTGCAGCAACGAAGTAGGTAAGCGAGCCTGTGAGACTCCGGATGAAGAGTTTTTACGACACCATCACAATTTCACATGCCAGGGTTCATACCGCACCCCAAGCATGTTGTCACGCTTATAGCGATATTCTACAAATCCCTCGCTGGCAAGCATCCTGAAAACGGGTGTAGTGGTAAATTTTTCAGAAAAATTACCTCCACCAAAACCCTTCTGTCCAACGTCAAAATCCCCCGTCGCATGATATGAATAGCCCGGCGGCGCCAGGGAGCGGGAAGCCAGGGACAGGTTGCCGCCATGTCGGTATGCCTTGTGTAAAAAAAGATAAAACTGTTTGGGTATTCCCCTTATTCCCGAGGTCAGGACAAGGTCTGCTCCCAGGTTCTTTTTGACTCTTTTATATTTCTCCAGAGACTCCCCCCTGAAGAGATAATTGCCACTATAAGGAACTTTAAAGAGATCCTTCCTGTTGATAGTCTGATTCAATGTAACGAGCTGTTTTTCCCCTTTAAAACCATAATCAAGTGCATCCTGGTGATAGATGATTTCCAGAAAATCCAGTTCCTGCGGTGTGAAGCTTCCAATCTCCGGATGGTACTCGCCGAGAAGAAGTGCATCCTCAAACCCGAGAACACAAAAATTGCCATGCCCGGCATGGGTCTGAATCTTATCAAATCTCTCCACCACCGACCTCAGCAACTGAAACTGATCCGGCTCTAATATGATATCATCTTTATGAGGAGTATTAGGGTGACGGACTTTGGTCAGATAATCCTTGACATGTGCATCTCTCGTAACAGGGGGAGACATAGCTGGTAGTTCAAGAGGATGAACTTTCAACTGACGGAGCTGCGTTTTCCCTTTTCCAATATGATTACCTGAAGCAGCGGCTAGAATTTCAATCGGGTTCAAGACAGCAGCAAGAGCTGCAAATTTCAGGAAAGTTCTTCTCTTCAAACCATTGGTTCCTTATTATATTAAACCACTATCCGGGTCACTATCCATGATAGAGATAAACTGCTATAGCCTCCTGACAATAAAAGAAATTACCTGCATGCTGGTAACTTGTCAATCGATTAATCCAGTGCACCGGCAGTCAAAAATTGATCAGCCAGGAATATCCCCATTCAAACAAACAGTTTCACGGCCGGTTATGTGACCCAGGCCGAGGACAAAATCACTTGAGTTTGCCTCTGTTCTCTGTTAACGATATGGGGTTGGAAGTTTATACAAATTTATCAATTGCGATGGCGTCGTAAAAAGTCCGATCTCCTGCGTTGTAGTGCTTTTAACTTAGCCATCTGTAACTTCGAATGACCTTTTTGCGAGATTGTCAATTGCAAATTAGAGATAAATCAGCATCCCATGGACAATGAGCTAACTATCATAGTACCTGTATTTAACGAAGAGGAGAGCCTGCCCGCTTTTTTTGCAGAGATGGACAGGTTTATCAGTGCTGCTCCCGTTACCAGCAGGGTTCTCTTTATCAACGATGGCTCAACCGACCAGAGTGCAGCAATTCTCAGGGAGAAATGTGCCAATTCGGCTCAATACAACTATCTGACACTTGATACCAACTACGGCTTAAGCACAGCCATAAAAGCCGGCATTGATGCCTGTGATACCAGTCTTATCGGCTACATCGATGCAGATCTGCAGACAAAACCAGAAGATTTTTTACTTTATTTCGAATATTTCCCCAAGTATGACATGGTCAACGGCATCAGGCAGAAGCGAAAAGACTCACTGGTTAAAAGATTTTCTTCAAAATTTGCCAATGCATACAGACGACTTATGATTAACGACGGGATCCAGGACAGTTGCTGCCCCCTGAAAATTTTAAAAACATCCTATGCAAAAAAGATGGATCTTTTCACTGGAATGCACCGCTTTATGCCTGCCCTGATCAAATTGCAGAACGGTACAGTAAAGCAGATCCCCGTTTCACACTACCCCCGTTATGCAGGAACCGCAAAATATCATCTCTGGAACCGTCTTATCGGCCCTTTCTTTGATACATTCGCCTTTCGCTGGATGCGAAGCAGGTATATCAGCTACAAGATAGCTGACGAGAAGAGATGAACCAGTATGTGATTTTCAGTATAGGTTTTCTCTCCCAGATCCTTTTTTCAGCAAGATTACTTGTTCAATGGATAAGTTCGGAAAAAGCCGGCCGTATTCTCTCCCCTCTGCTCTTCTGGCAGCTCAGTATTTTTGCTTCATTTCTGATGATGGTATACGGAATTCTGCGTAACGATCTGGCTATAATTTTCGGTCAGTCCATAACCTACTGTGTCTATATACGCAATCTCCACTTCCAGGGATTCTGGCACAAAATTCCGAAACTTATTCGGCTCGCAGCCATTCTTTTCCCGCTACTGGCAATCATCTGGCTGATCAGGGGTGACAGCTATAATTTCCGTACAATCATAACCAATGAGGATATTTCACCCCTTCTCATGGTCTGGGGTCTGGCAAGTCAGTTCGTTTTTACCTTCCGATTTATTTTCCAATGGATATATACTGAAAAGAGAAAAGAATCTCTTTTACCCATAGGGTTCTGGCTGATCAGTTTTACAGGCTCCATGATGGTTCTCTCCTACGCCATTATAAGAAAGGATCCTGTGCTCTTCGTTGGTCAGATCTTCGGATTTGTCGTATATACAAGAAATATCCTGCTCTGGGTGAGACACAAAAACAGCAGTGATCAGGCGGATGGTGCCATGTAATGACAACTCCAGAGACCGACCACGAAGGTCACAGTCTGAAATTCCTGTTTCTCCTGTTCTGTTATTTTTCCCTCCATATACTGCTGCGGGTATTGATATCGGACTCACTTGATTATGACGAGGCTGAACAGGCACTTCTCGGCCAATGGCTGCTGCCGGGATACACAGAGCAACCACCGCTCTATACCTGGATACAATATTTTCTTTTTAAAGTTCTTGGTAAAAATGTCTTCGCGATCAGCCTGCTGAAAAATGCACTGCTTTTTCTTACCTACCTCTTTGTCTACCTCAGCGCTGCCAGGCTGTTGAAAAATACCAGGGCAGCCATTCTAACGGCATCTTCCCTGCTTCTGATTCCTCAGATTGCATGGGAATCCCAGCGTGATATGACTCATACCACCCTGGTTGTCTTCGCCGCGGCATCGGTTTTATGGCTGACCCTGAGACTGGTTGAGGACAGGAGTTTCTTGAATTACGCTCTTCTGGGCATATTTTGTGGTATTGGTTTCCTGGCAAAGGCCAACTTTATCCTCTTTCTTACCATCCTCTCTTTAACTCTGCTCACCTTCCCCGAAGGCAGGAAACTGCTCTTTTCCAGGATGATATTTATAAGTCTTCTGATCACCGTTGCCATGAATGCATACTATGTTACCTGGATGTTCAATAATCAGGATATTGTTTTCTCAGCAACGCACAAGTTCAAACAAGCGATTGTGACACCCCAGGAGAAAGGGGTTAAAAGTTTTTTCACCAACACATTCCTGTTTGTGGCCCCACTCTGTTTTTTCTATCTCCTTATTTTCCCGGGAGGACTGGGGAAAAACAGAAACCACCGAACAGATTTTTCGTCCCGGTTCATGTTTCGATATGGACTCATCTTCATTCTCATTCTCCTCGTTGTTGTAATTTCATTTAAGATCACCTACGTCAAGGACAGGTGGCTGCAGCCACTGCTTTTTGCAGCTCCTCTGATATTCTTTTCCGGACTTGATGTAAAAACCATATCTGAAAAACAGTTTAAGCGATTCCTCCTGGTAGCCTTTTTTGCAGCCATGAGTGTCTACATCGCCTTTACCCTCCGGGTAATGATCGCTCCTATCACCCATAACTACACCAGATTGAGTTATCCCTTTACAGCCCTGGCCAAAGAGATACGTAAGTCCGGGTTTACAGGCGGTCTGATAATAAGCAACAAACGATTTCTTGCTGGAAATATGGTCTTCCAGTTCCCGGGTAGTAACGCGTTGATCCCGGATTACAATTTTGAACAGCTGCCATATTCACCAGATCATACCATGGCTGCTGTGATCTGGAAGGCGGATTTTTTCCCCCGCCTCCCACCTCAGCTCGCAACCTTTCTTAAAAACAATTATAATATTGATCCGGCAGACTATTCGATCAACTACTACGAACAGCCCTATAAATACAGTGACAGCGATACTGTTAAACTTGCACTGCTTCAGTTTCCTCTGGAGAACCTAAAGATGTAAAGAAATATTATACGTTGTGAAACAGTTGGAAGTAGCTCTATGAAAAAATTTCAGTCTCGCTGGATAAGGGCCTTGATGCTGATATTAACCAATTGAGTTAAATAGCACTTTAGTTTTCTTGTTTTTTATTACAGCTTTTATGGAGTAAGGTATTAATTGTCAACAAATAGTGTAAACATAACGAATGTCTATATACCCCCATGGATCTCTATTTGTTAAATCTAAAACCTGAATCTATTTTGCCGATCTGTTCTGCTGCTTCTGGCTCATCTAGCACATTGACAAAAATATGCTTATAGTATTCCATCCCTTTTAATAAATTATCTTTAAACGTTTTGAAATATTTGGTTTGATTTTCACGCGCACATTTTTGATTATTTTTATAATAGTCCAAATACATAAATAATTCTTTTATAAACATATGAGGCCTATCAGTTGCTGTTACTATATTTGTCCTACCGTATATATGATTAACCATGTCTTTTAATGAAGCAATATTAGAAAAATACGCAAGATTTGGCCCAGGACAAACAGAAGCGCTCTTTTCCTCCATAATTGTATCAAGATCATTTGCCAGCAGAAAAGACGAACCAAGCCCAACACAAATACATGACTTGTCAGTTATTTTTTTATATAAAGTATCGTATTTTTCTTTTTTATAATTTTGCTTCTTTAAATCCTTTATCTTAAAGCTTTGATATTGGCGGGATGCTGTACAAAGCGGTTTCTCGGTAAATTCTGAATTTGTTACAAACAATTTTTTAGTGCATAAACTCCCTGGCGTCCCCTGTTTGATAAAATATTCTTTTTCAATGTCTTTTGTATTGCCCCTCAAACTATTATAAGGAACTCCTAGAGGTGAGGTATCACTTAAATAAAGTTCCTGCTCTCCTGCATCTCTAAGTAGCTGGAGTGTGGCATCGTCAACGGTTGTGACTTCGGGCACAAGCAGAAATGGAGATCCCCACCCCACAGCATCCACTTTATAATGGTGCAAAAGATAATTTTGTTCTTTTGCATCTCCCACACCACCCTGAACAGTGACCCTGAGATCCAAAGGTGTCTCCGGTAAAAAATGCTTTTTACTTTTCAGTGCCTTTCTATAAATTTCATAAGTCAAACAGAGAAGCTCTTTTTTTCGTTTTTTGAATTCTTCCAAAATTGGACCAATAAGCAAGCCTGTAGTTGCAAAAGCATGCCCACCACAGTTCAATCCTGACTCAATACGATATTCCGATACCCATAATCCTTTTTTTGCTAAAAATTTCCCCTGAATTACAGCAGAACGATAATCACTGACCTTTAATATGATTTTTTTCTTACAAGAACCTTTTTCATCCGGGAAAAAATCTCCGAAAGTTGAGATATAACCATATAAGTTTCTGTTAATCCCGGCAGATAAAATCACAGATGAATTCAGATCACTCAATGCAAAACCTCTTAACGCAGCATGTGCATCATTGTATTCAAGCGAGAGCTTATTTCCATTTTTGTAATTTGTCTTGTCTATCATAGTCATGATATTTACATCTATAGAACCGGGCAATATATTTTGTCTGAGCTGATTTTGCAGCCTGTAAACATGTTGTGTATCATCAGTCCGCAACATTGTAGAATAAACCTGCTTCAACTTTGAATCATCGGGCAGCATCTCAAAATATTTTACAATTGCACTTCCTTTTTCAAACGGAGATGATTTTAAATTTGCAACCTTTTGTTTTACAAGCTTATCAAGCAAGTTTAAATATGCAGTGATTCTTTTTGCCCGGAAATCTTCTTCGGTTCTTGGGATAAATTGAAAGGGTAAATTATGTATTCCACAGTATAATTCACGTGCTTTTTCAAGCAGTTCATCGTCCAAAACAGAGATTGCAGAAGAAATACCAAAGGGCGCAACTTTAAGAGGTGTATCAACAGAAAAACCGATTGCCATTACAGGAATATAAAATTTGTGCATTTGGAAGTTAGTTATCTTTTAACGTCTGTATGTGTAAGGGTGGATGAGAGGTTACCCTGCCCTGACCCAAGACTCGTTTATTCGTTGCTTTTTGTTTAGACCTTCAGTCTCTCTTCTTCTTTCTCTGAGAAGATTGCTGTATAGATTAGCTATCAATCCACCCTGTTCAAGTCTAACGGAGTGCCATCAAGCGGCCAAATTGCTTTCTGCCAAGTGAGCTATAAAACCACATGTTCACAAATCTTATCTATTTATTTCGTTGTTTACAGCTAAACAGAAATGTCAAGTAATTTGCGGATAAACTCGATAGCTACAGAATGGAAACTTTTTTATTCATTTTTGATGTTTATAGGGTGGGGCTAGTATCATGTCAAGCTTCGAATGACATAGCGGCACCATTTCAAGGTTAACACAACACCAGCCGTATATTTAGTTAGCAAAATTTGTATTTATAGTGAATAATTATTCCAACGATTTCAGAAAATGAACATAATGCAAAAAAAACCTCCCAGAAAAATCAAACGAAATATCTTTATGCGGTTTCGCCCCGTACTCAGGTGGGTTATCAAACTTCGCAGCACGCCAAGGGCAATTGCAGGAGGACTCGGTCTCGGTACCTTCATCGCATTTACACC
>Ga0209633_10003814_pt1 | contig 13795 bp, 10 predicted proteins | sample Cruoilmetagenom1_FD_187290 | JGI IMG/M metagenome (GOLD analysis project Ga0209633, IMG submission 187290) | Oil polluted marine microbial communities from Coal Oil Point, Santa Barbara, California, USA - Sample 1 (SPAdes) (version 2) | ecosystem: Environmental > Aquatic > Marine > Oil seeps ... | reverse complement strand
TTGTACACATATCCAGGTTGATCCCACAGGTTTGTCATCAGTTCCGCCATCAGGACCCGCAATTCCTGAAGTTGAAATGGCAGTATCAGTTCCCATGAGCGATCTGACCCCGCTCGCCATCTTTTCAACAACCTCCCTGCTAACAGCCCCCTTTTCTTCTATCACCCCGGAATCCACTGCCAATACCTCAGACTTAATGCGATTCTCATAGGCAATTACAGATCCCGAATAGTAAGATGAACTCCCGGGTACCGACGTGATCATCCTGGCTATATTTCCTCCTGTACAGCTTTCAGCAGAAGCCAGTGTCAATCCCCTATCCCGTAAGAGTTCACCCAGGGATTCCTCCAGGCTAATATCATCATACCCGAAGACGTGTTCCGGTATAATATCCAATAATTTAGATATGATTACATCAAGTATTTGTTTAGCATCTTTGGCACATTTGTCAACAACCGTCAACCTTAGCCTGACAATGCCAGGTCTGGGCAGGTAAGCCAACTTCACGCATTCAGGAAGTCCACTCTCCCAATCGCGCAGCATGGCTGCCAGATAGGATTCGGGGACTCCCTGGGTCATGATGGTCCGGTGCACCACATGAGGCACATTGTTCCTGCTAATAAGCTCCGGAATCACATGATCTTCCATCAGTCCCTTCATTTCGTATGGTACACCCGGTAAAGAAATAAGGATCGTTCCCTCCTTTTCGAACCACATACCGGGCGCTGATCCATGGTAATTCATCAGCACTCTGCATACTTCAGGAACATCGGCCTGTCTCAGGTTGGACTCAATCATGGATCGGCCCCTTTCCTTAAAGTAGCTATTGATTAGCTCCTGCACCTCCGGCATGGTTACCATTTTACTGTTGAAATATGCCGCAAGTGTCTGTTTGGTTATGTCATCCGTGGTTGGGCCCAAACCGCCGGTCATAATCAGAAGATCATAGTTGCCAATGTACCTGTCCAATGTAGCGGTAATTTGACCGGCTTCGTCAGAAACCGTCACCATCTCCCCCACCTGTATTCCTATTGTATTTAGCTGTTGGGAGATCCATACGGCATTGGTGTCGGTGACCTGTCCGATCAGGATCTCATCCCCTATGGTAATTATGGCACTTCTCATTCTTCTGGCAGAATTTTACTAGGACTGGCAAAATTATATAAATTAAATGTAAATTTGTTTTACTGCGGGAGTAGCTCAGTGGTAGAGCATCAGCTTCCCAAGCTGAGGGTCGGGAGTTCGAACCTCCTTTCCCGCTCATTTGTTAAAGGGACTAAAGCTCTTCATGCTATAGTCCCTTTCATCTTAGAAAGCACTTTTAAATAGTAGAACACGTATTCAATTCAAGGTGCATCACTACGCCAGATATTTTCAATTTCTTCCAGGGAAAGTCCTTTTGTTTCCGGGATTTTTCTCAGGATCAGTGGAACCGGAATACAGCAAAGGGCGAAAATGAAGAAAGTGATGGCCGGACTGAGCACTTCAAGCATCCACGGAACCACCTGTCCCACAGTGGCTGCGCCAATCCATACAGTCAGCGTTGCCACAGACATGGCCCGTCCCCTGACCCTGGTGGGATAGATCTCTGCCAGGAGGACCCAGATCACAGGACCATACCCGATGGCAAAGGAAGCGATGAAAGTCAGTATGAAGATCAGAAGGAGGATTCCCTGTGTATGGCCCGTTGCAAATAGTATTCCTACCACCAGCAAGGAAAAGAACATACCTGTAATTCCTCCCTTCATCAGTCTTTTTCTTCCAAACTGGTCAATCCGGAGGATGGCCACCACCGTTGCCAGCACATTGACTATGCCGATGATTACCTGTCCACCCAGGGCATCACTCAGCTGTAGGCCAGCCTCTTCCATTATTCTTGGACCATAGTAGATGATGGCATTGATCCCGGTAAACTGGGAGAGTATGGCCAATCCCATCCCTGCAAACAAGGCCACCCGGATTCCCTTTTTAAACAGGGTGGTCCAGGCACCCTTTTCTTCCTTCCCAACGGCTTCCTGGATGGATGCTAATTCCTTTTGAGCAAATTCCCTTTCATTGATCCTTTCCAGTATACGACCTGCCTCCTCATTTCGATCCTTCGAAACCAGCCATCTGGGACTTGAAGGGACAAAGAACATTATCATGAAAAAGAAGAGTGCCGGTATGAGCTCAGTGGCAAACATCCCTCGCCACACCTCGTCAACCAATAACTTTTGCCAGACACCTGATGGATCCAGGCCTGTTATCGATTCACTCAAATTCAGCATGATAGCATTGGCAAAATAGGCAGTAAGTATCCCTACTGTAATGGCAAATTGATACAGGGCAACCATTCGCCCCCGGATCTTTGCCGGGCTCACTTCTGAAATATACATGGGTGAGAGCATAGACGCAATACCCACTCCAATTCCCCCGATCAAACGGAAAATCACCAATTCCGTATTGGAAGCGCTCAGGGCACACCCCACAACCGAAATACTGAACATAAGTCCGGAGAATATCAGGGATCTCTTTCGGCCATAGCGATCCGAAAGCTCTCCTGCAAAGGCAACCCCGGTAATGCAACCTACCAGGGCTGAACTAACAAACCAACCTTCCATAGCTGTACTCAGACCAAACTGGGATTTTACAAAACCAATGGTTCCTGAAATAACCGCAGTATCATAACCAAAAAGAAATCCACCCAGTGCCGCAGCCAGTGTAATAAATAGCAGATAAGCCTTGTTGTTCTTACTCTTTTCCGTCATGTTCTATGCTTTAAGCAATCCCTTCATCATTTCACAGGCCAGTTTGGCGTTCTTCTCCACGAAATCTATTCCAACCTTTTCACCATTTACCAGTGGTAGCGGGTGACATAGCTCATAGCTGTAGTAGCCCTCATAGCCTATTTCGTTCATGTTTTTCACAAATTCGGGCAGGTAGTTTTCCGCCAGCTGCTCCCCGGCCTTATCGCCGTGATCGCTATGGTCCTGGGTGTCAATAATACTTCCATCTGCCTTACGGTCGAATTCTCCGCCGAAATGGCTTAGCATTTGTATACCCTTCACTGCCTGTGAAGCTTCCCTGATGTTTTCCGGGGTCTTCTCCTCCATAATCGGTGCATCCAGGCAGGCCTTTAAGGCCGGTGAATCCACCTCATTAATCATCCTCATCATATCCCTCCAGTCCTTGATAACAGGTTTGTGATTCTGAAGAGCCAGAGTAACACCATAATCTTCAGCATATTTGGCGCTTTCAATTAATCCATCCCTGCACCAGTCCCAGATCTGTTCAGGCTCAAATTGATAATGCGCCTGCTGCCAGCTTTCCCTGGCTATATCATACCTGCCTCCTGTGGGATGCAGGGTCACTCCGGGCCATCCCAGGAATACCCTGAGAGGCTGTACCTCCAGATCGGAGGTCATACGCATGAGTTCACGAAGATAGACTATCTGACATTCCCTGTATTCAGGAACTGGTGAGCTGAAATCATTGTTTGCAGAAACGGCATAGATATCCAGGCCCAGATCATTGGCCTTTGTCTTTAGTTCCTTGCAACGGGATGTGGGCATATCCAGGGGATTTCCATGGGGCCGCTTTCCATCAATCTCAATTCCATCATAACCATACTCTTGGGCTTTTATCATCATATCATCCAGAGTAAGTGCATCGCCCTTGTACCACACCCCTAAAAAGGTAATGCTGTAGAGGCCTACTTTACCGGCTCCTTTTTTTGCTCTCTCGCCAGCCATCATCTCCATTGCCGGTGAAGACAGGCCAATGGCCGCTGTGCTAACTGCAGTTTTTTCAAGAAACTTTCTTCTGTTCATTTTGGTGGAAGTGTTCATGGTTGTCGGTGCTTTAGATGATTATATATCAAGTAATTGTTTCCGTTTTGGGATCCCAGCGAACCTTTCTTCCTTCCCGGAAGGAACGGGTAGCCATATGTGCGGTGATGGCTTCTTCAAATCCCCTGTCAATATTGCAACTGGGCTGTCCTCCATTGCGGATACAGTTCAGCCACTCCGCAAGATGAAGCCGGGTTGTATTAAACTCCAGGCCATCACGATATGTGTGGGCCAGTCCACGGTCCGCATAGTATTTTGAAGTTGCCGAAGAGACAGCATCCACACTGTTTTGATCCCTCTCATAGTTTACGAAGGGCGCAGAGGGATCGATCATCCCTGCTTTTATCCTGCTTTTATACTTAATGGATTGCTTGTCGACCCAGACAGAAAGGATTCTTCCCAGTTCAAGTGTAGCATCAGTTCCCATAAAGAGCGTACCCCTGGGAATACCGCTTGCCAGAGTACCACTGTAAAGCAGTGTAAATGCATTTTGAGGATATTCGAAGGCAGCCTGAAATACATCCGGCACCTCTCTGCCGTCCAGCTGATGATACAGTCCACCCGTGGCAATGGCCGTTTCGGGAATGCCCAGATCCAGAATGGAGTTGATAACATCAAATTCATTGCTCAGGAGATCACCTGACATCCCTGTCCCATAGTCCCAGTAGTTTCTCCAGGAAAAATATCTATCTGGACTGAATGTTTTATTCTCCGCTGAAGGACCCATGAACATGTTCCAGTCCACAACATCCTTGCTCAGTCTTTCGGATTCCTCTGTTTTCCATCCATTTGGATCATCATTCAGGTTGGTGGTAGTCTCAATCAATGAAAGTTTTCCGAGCGTCCCATTTGCGATTAACTCCTTGGCTTTTAGATTCAGATCGCGCTGTCTGCCCTGGTGACCAAGCTGAAATACCACCTCACTCTTTTTCACAACATCGCGGAGAGCTTTGGCCTCATCCACAGTACGGGTCATACATTTTTCCAGGTAGATGTGCTTTCCCCTCTGTGCAGCTTCTATGGCCATGCGAGCATGCCAGTGGTCCGGTGTGGCAATAATAACCGCATCGATTTCATCGCTGTTCAGAAGATCAAGATAAGACCTGTAAGACCTTGCATTGGACCCTGCAGCAGCCAATCCATGTTCCATGCGCAGCTTATAGATTTCTGAGACAGCCCTGAATTCAATGTTCAGATCTGACTGACCGGCTCCTGAATCCAGGCACGCTCCGAGGAGTTCTTCTCCCCTCCTTCCATATCCGATGATCCCCAGGCGCAGCAGTTCACTTTTAGTTGCTGCTGAAGATGCTTTGGATCCCTCTTTGATCTCAGGGGTATTGCCCAATAAAGGTACAGAAGCGATCCCGGCCAGAAATTCCCTTCGCTTAATGCTTTTCATTTTCTGTGGTCCCACTAAAGATACTCAATTATACAATTGAGCCACTACTTTTTTAAGGACCTGATCCTCTGCAGTATGGGTGGATGGGAATAGTGAAAGCTTACATATACCGGATGGGGAGTCAGGTTGCTCAGGTTATTTTTTGAAAGCTTCTTCAATGCGGAAACCAGGCTATCTGCTTCATATTTATCCTTTGCAAAGTTGTCCGCCTGGTACTCATTGTGCCTCGACAATGCATTTGTAAACAGCCCGGTAAGCATGGAGATGGGAGAATAAAGCACGCCGAATGCAATCAGACCAAGATGAAATGAGGCCTCTACACCTCCCAGGGCCACTGCAAAACTGTCTACCCCTACAAAAAGAGAAAAAAGGTAGAACATGATTGCCGACTGTACTGTGGCCAGAATTAGTCCTGTGGTAGAATGCTTCTTTTTATAGTGGCCCACCTCATGTGCTAAAACAGCCACGATTTCCTCTTCCTCCAGATCCTTGATCAAAGTATCGAAGAGGACGATCCGTTTCTTGGGTCCCAGTCCGGTAAAATAGGCATTGGCCTTGCTGGAACGCCTGGACCCATCCATAACATAAATATTATTCAGCTTGAAACCGGCATTAATAGCAAATTCCTCAATCTTTCCCCTCAGCGACCCTTCCTCCAGCGGTATTTGTTTATTGAAAAGCGGAACAATGAGGTTGGAATAGAACATCATGAGAAATAGCGAGACCAGGGTTACAAGGCCCAGAGCAATGAGCCAGAACCATTGGCCCGTGAGCATATAGATCCAGGTTATCAGCGCCAGGAGTCCACCTCCTATAAGGGCCCCGATCAGCCATCCCTTGAGCTTATCCATAATATAGGTTCTGGCAGTGGTTCGATTGAAGCCATACCTCTCCTCCAGAACAAAAGTGTTATACAGATCAAAGGGAGTGGTCAGTATATCACTCAGGAGAGCAAATGTTCCAAAAAAAATAAGTACATGGATAATATAGTGGCTGGTAATGCCAGCTATCAGACCATCGTACCAGCCGAATACTCCAAAAAAGAAAAGGAGCAACATAACTACCAGAGCTGCTGAACTTGTGTAAAAAGAGAAGCGCGTATTGTCCCGCTTATACATCTGGCTCTTCTTATACTCCTCCGGATCGAAGATATCTTCTAATTCCGCCGGCAACACTGGCAATGTACGGCTCAGGTTCAGCCTGTCCAGGATTCGCTCCAGCACATATCCAAATACCAAAACCCCAATCAACAGAATAAATACCGTATTATACATCACACATCCCCCCTAATTTTTCTATGATTCTAAGTTCCTCTTACCACTTACTAAAAACTAATACACCTGCTTTAATATATCCTTCCTGTTCAATATCCTCACATCCAGCTCCTCGCGGTATATTGTATCCAATTCAAGGGCAGCTTGCTCCAGCGAAAGATCAAGCATAATACTGGCCGAATCCAGATTGTCCTCCAGCTCATAATAGACTGCCATATTGTGGTAGGCCTTTGCTGCCAGGGTGCTATCTTCCAATGTGCTTATGTTGTTCCAAATGGAAAATGCACTTTCCCAATCACCTTCATCGGTATGCTTTACGGCCAGCTTCAAAGAATCATTCCTTCCCCTGTACAAGAAACGTGTAGCGTGATTCCAGACAGGGACCAGGTAACTGCCATACTTATGTCCGCTTTTGTAGAAAAGACTGCGTAGCATATCCACTCCCGGCACGAAGGGCAACACTTCCCCATCTATGACGGACGAAAAAAACAGAGTATCTACCGTGGTGTAGGAATCAAAGGGCCTTGGGCTTCCAGGCAGGTGAATGTTCCATCTCAGGCTGTTGTATGCCTCAAAATAATGATTCCGAACCTCCTCAGGTGCATCCTTATAATAGTCAAAATGTTGCATCAGGCCGACAGAATATAACTCCAGACTGATAATTGCATCTCCACCGATGGTGTCACATATATTTTCCACTTCGCGCCTTGTCAGTATTCGATCTTCAAGCTGGGTTGTATCAGTTCTTCGATCTGCCAACCAGATGGGAATGTGATACTTTTCAGCCGGAGTGTTACGCAGAACATCCAGTACACCCCTGAAAAGGTTATTAATAATCAAAGTGTCAAGCAGGACAATCTGTCTGACATCCATTCCTATCTGATTCTGATCTGCCCAGACATCCATGGTGATAGGAGCCCGGTTCAGGATTAAAAGCCGGTTAACATGATCGGGGAATTCTACAGTAGCTGGTTCCAGAATTTCAAATTCAACTATACTGTATTTACTGACACACCCCTGAATTATAGAGGATAACACCAATATCCATAGGAGAGAATTTGCCCGGGTACCAATCACTTTTCCAGTTTACAGAATAGATTACACACTCATACCACCACAAACCTGCAGGGTCTGACCGGTCATATAGGAACTCAGGTCTGATGCCAGAAAGAGAGAGACATTCGCCACATCTTCCGGTAATCCTCCACGTCTTAGCGGAATACTCTTGATCCACTCCTCTTTAACATTCTCAGGAAGCTTCCCGGTCATATCGGTAATAATAAAGCCCGGAGCGATTGCATTGCATCGCACATTCCTGGCTCCAAGCTCCTTGGCAATTGACTTGGTAAAACCCAGAATACCCGCCTTGGAAGCAGAGTAGTTGGATTGTCCCGCGTTGCCATTGACACCTACCACCGAACTCATATTGATAATGGAACCCGTCCGGGCTTTAAGCATGTATTTCTGTGCTGCTTTGGTAAAGTTGAAAACGGATTTAAGGTTGACTTTGATCACCAGGTCCCACATCTCCTCATCCATTCGCATAAGTAGTGTATCGCGGGTGATCCCTGCATTATTGACCAGTACATCCACCTTTTCAAAATCGGCGATCACCTGATCTATGGTTTGCTGCGCCTGATTAAAATCACTGGCATCGCTTACATATCCCTTGCCCTTTACTCCAAGATCGGATAGTTCTTTTTCAAGTGTCTCCATATTCTCATCCCTGGAAAGATCTGTAAATGCCACATCTGCACCCTCCTGGGCAAAACGTAAAGCAATCATTCTTCCTATACCTCTTGCGGCACCTGTAACCACTGCAACTTTTCCTTTTAGTAGATCCATGATTTTATTGAATATTTAATGTGGTAAAACAATGCAAATAAATTAAAAATAGCTGAAACTATCACTGCAAAAAAGGGTGACCTATTCCATTAGGGAGGCCATCTTCTCCCCTATCTCTGCCGGGGAGACTACCACAGTGATACCACATTCCTCCATAATCTTCATTTTTGCCTCTGCAGTATCAGCCTCGCCACCGATTATGGCACCTGCATGCCCCATTGTACGTCCTTTGGGAGCAGTTTGTCCTGCAATAAAACCTACAACCGGTTTGGTACCATGCTCCTTAATCCAGTAAGCCGCTTCGGCTTCCATGCTTCCACCGATCTCCCCGATCATGATAATACCTTTTGTCTGATCATCTGCCATCAACAGTTTAACTGCATCCAGGGTAGTGGTTCCAATAATGGGATCCCCACCGATTCCAATGCAGGTAGATTGGCCCAGTCCTGTTTTGGTGATCTGGTCAACAGCTTCATAGGTCAGTGTCCCAGAACGCGATACAATCCCAATCACACCCTGCTGGTGAATAAAACCAGGCATTATTCCCACCTTGGCTTCCCCCGGGGTGATTACACCCGGACAGTTGGGTCCGACCAGCCTGGTATCCCGGTCTTCGAGATAGGCCTTTACCTTAATCATATCGGCTGTTGGAATGCCTTCTGTAATACATACCACAAGCTTGATCCCGGCATCTGCTGCTTCCATTATGGCGTCGGCTGCAAATGGGGGTGGTACAAAAATTACCGATGTATCCGCACCTGCCTCATCCACAGCTTCCTGAACAGTGTTAAATACGGGCTTTCCCAGATGTTCCTGTCCCCCTTTTCCCGGGGTAACTCCACCTACCAGGGTGGAGCCATAGGCAATCATTTGTTCCGCATGAAAAGTACCCTCGCTTCCGGTAAATCCCTGGACAATGATCCTGGATTCTTTGTTCAATAATACGCTCATTAAATGGTATGTTTTAGGTTCTCACTGAATCTCAAATGTAAGTAAATTTTTGTACATTTCGATATGGAAAAAATCCTCTATATCGGCATTACTCAGACTCTTTTTTCCGGTATTCTCATTGCAGTTAAGAAGCCAAGAACAATAGCCAACCAGATTCTTGCAGCCTGGTTACTTATTATCTGTGCAGAGATGATCTTAATGCTGATCAATGAGACCCTGTTTGAGTTGTATCCCATAAAGATTCTTCCATACACCTATGGTCCCTTATTACTTTTATATGCCAAATGGATAACCACCGAAGAACCCAGATTCAATCTCCGTTACCTCTGGCATTTTGTACCATTTATAATATTTCTGATCGCTTCACTGATTTATATAGATGAAAAGGTTATGCATGGTACTGATGGATTCCTTGTGATGGACCGCTTTGTTTCGTTCAGGATTGTCTTTGCAATCACCTTTTTTATCTCCATTACAGCTTATTCTATTGCTACTTTTGTTGTAATCCACAGGCATAAGAAGCGATTGAAAGAATTAGTCAGTTTTTCTTCTGAAAAAATTACCCTCCGCTGGCTGGTTGGGCTCTCCATCACCTTTTATACAGGGTATGTGGTTATGTTCATTTTTGGAGGTATAGATATCATGGTTGGTTTTATGCCCTTCGATCCCTATGAAATTTCCTTTATCAGTCTCACCCTTCTTACCTTTTTGTTTGGAGTCTTTGGATTTCATCAGCCCAGTATCTTCGGGGAGATGGTCAGACATGAGCATTTTGAAAATTCTGTACAACTGGAACTGGATCTGGAACCTGATGCAAAAAAATACCAGCGTTCCGGACTGAAGAATGATGATGTAGCCGATCTGGTGAATAAGATCAGGAAATACATGGTGATCAAAAAGCCCTACCTGGACAGGGACCTGACCATCTACGATCTTTCCAATCAGCTAAAAATATCCAGACATACGCTATCGGAAGTAATTAACGAGCATATGGGCATGAACTTTTACAATCTGGTAAATGAATATCGGATCAAAGAAGTGAAGGATCGCATGAAAAGCGATGAATACAGGCAATTGACTATTCTGGCTATCGCTTACGATTCGGGTTTCAATTCCAAATCCAGCTTCAATACCATTTTCAAAGATAAGACGGGTCAGACACCGAGCGAATATCTTGCTGCACTCAATGCCAAAAATTCCTGAATGATCTTCCCAGCACCGATCTGTAGATACGCAGGTAAAATTTATGGTGTGGCGGGTATTTCAAAAAGAGCTCAAACCACATGGGTTTGACCATGATAGTTTTGTGGTGACTAAAGTCATTAAAGCCAGCCTTGCCGTGATAACTTCCCATTCCTGATGCACCAACTCCACCAAAAGGTGCATTCATATTGATAAAATGCATCACCACCTCGTTGATCATGCCTCCACCCGAAGCGACCTCTTTCATAATCCTCTCGGCAAGACGACGCTTCCTTGTGAAAATATAAAGCACCAGTGGGGCATCTTGAAGCTTAAGTGATTCCACAAGCTCCTCCAGATTATTATAGGAAAGAACCGGGAGCAGCGGACCAAAAATTTCTTCCTGCATCACAGGATCGTCCGGACTTACCTTATCCATTATGGTGGGCTCTATATAACACTCGGAACGATCGCCTTTTCCTCCTACCACTACCTTATCCGGATCGATCAAAGCCATGACCCTGTCAAAATTCCTTTCATTCACCATGCGTGGCAGCAGCGGGCTCCCCTTGGGATCGGAGCCAGTTATCCGGTCCATTTGTAAGCCGATTTCCTGAATTAGCTTCTCCTTTATAGATTCATGTACGTAAAGATGGTCCGGAGATACACAGGCCTGACCGTTGTTATGGAGTTTGCCCCAGGCAATCCTTTGGGCAGTACGCTTCAGCTTGCAGTCTGGCATCACAATCACCGGATTCTTCCCCCCAAGTTCCAGAGTTACAGGGGTAAGCTGTTCGGCTGCTGCCCGCATAACTATTCGTCCCACCTGGGTACTCCCTGTAAAGAAGATCTTGTCAAATTTAAGTTTAAGCAACTCCGTGGTCTCCTCTACCCCTCCTTCAACCACATGAATCAGCTCTTCAGGGAAATTAGAATTAATTAAGCCGGCCAAGACTGCAGAAGAATATGAAGTAAGCTCACTGGGTTTCAGGATCACCGTATTTCCGGCAGCCAGTGCTGAAATCATGGGGACCAGGGACAACATAAATGGGTAGTTCCATGGACCGATCACCAGTGTTACGCCATATGGCACCGGATTGGTCCTGGTACGCGCGGGAAAATTGGCGAGATTTGTGAGCCGCCATCTGGAGCGGGACCATCTTCTCAGATTCCTGATGGCACTATTTATCTCCCCATAAGGAAGGCTGAGCTCATTCTCCACAGTGACGAAAGCAGATTTCTTGAAATCCTTGTATATAGCCTCAGTCAGCAGAGATTCATTATTCAGCAAGAGATCGTGCAGTTTGCGTAGATTCTTTTTTCTCACTGAAATTGGCCCGGTATGACCCGCCAGGAAATATTTGCGCTGGGATGCGATCTTTTCCTTCATGGGGATAAAAATAGCAATTAATCATTCAAATGGTTCAGACTTGTCGGCTTGCACTCATTTAGCTGCATCAAGGGGTCCGGTCCGATCAATCCGGACGATTAAGGGAAAGAGTCATATTAGTTTTAACGTATGGTTAAAACCCTGCCATCGATCCTCTTGTTGCTGACCCTGGCAACAGCTCTTAGCGCCCAGGGACTTTTTGAATCTTCTCTTTCTGCGGGTTCGGAAAATCCAGGACAGGAATATCTCTCCATTGGAGGGTTTATCCGTTCGGCGGTATACATAGGCAACACAGCCGAAAAAGATGAAGCTTATTTACAGAGTGCATATGGCCAGGCAGGCCTGCTGTTGAAAGCCAGGGCCGGATCAAAAGTAAGTGCCGTGGCTGATATCCGTTTCAGGTATGGAACCGAGTGGCAGGAAACTGTTTCAGAAATCCAACTTCGTGAGGCCTATGTGGATCTTCAAACCGGTCCGGTCGGATTTAAGTTGGGAAAATTAATCGATCCCTGGGGCAAAGGCACACTTTTCAATCCTGTTAATAAGCTCACCCCCATGGATCCCACCACAAGATCTCCTGAGATGGACGACATGAACCTGGGGATCTGGGCACTTCAGACCAGTATCAACATGGGAGCGTTCCTGAAACTTACCGGTACCTGGAACCCAATCTACCAACCCGGGAAGCTGCTTATAGATCCCATTCCCATGCCCGATTATGTTTACTTCCTGGAGCCAGACTATCCCGGAGTAACTCTGGACGAAGGCAGTTATGGCGTCCAGCTGGATCTGCGCGCTCCTGCCATGGATGCCTCTTTGTACTGGTTCGATGGATACCATAACTGGCCGGGCATTGCATTTGACTCCTTTACTATGGACAGCCTCAGTATGGAGCCCATAGCATTGAATATTTATGAAAAAGCTTACAGGATCATGATGGCAGGACTGGACTTTTCCATTCCCGTAGGTTCATGGATTTTCACTGCAGAAGGCGCATGGTTCCAGGCTAAAGCTAATCACGAAGGTGTGGAATACCTGCCATTCCCCGAGCTTTCCTATACTGCCGAGATTGAAAAAAGCGGCTCCTGGCTAACGGTAATTGCCGGTTATTATGGGAAATACATCATGGATTTCGTCCCGGCTCAGGCAGCACCTGAACTATCGGCGGAGCAGGAGCAATTCCTGCCATTGATTGAAGGTGGCATTAACCTGACTTCTGATGTGGTAGATGCCGCAGTAAAGGAACAGATTGCTGCTTTTAACAGGCTCTATAATTACCAGCTGGAGGAATATTATCATTCAACATTCCTTGTACTGAGAGGAGATTTTTTTCACAACATACTGGAAGTCTCACTACCGCTTATATACAATATAAGCACTGAGGAGTGGATTGCTCAGCCAAGCATCTCATGGATGCCTGCTGATGGCCTTCGGGTAAAGGCTGGATTTACAGGGCTCTGGGGTGGTGAAAATTCCCTTTACGATTTGGTAGGGCCAGTACTCAACGCAGGTTTTATCGCAATGACACTTACATTTTAAACAGAAAATATGAAATCCAGAATAATCAAATATCGCTGGTGGATTATCGCAGCTTCCTTATTATTTACAGTGGGGATTTCCATGGCATTGCTGAAACTTGAAATCGATCCTGATCTAAAAAACTACTTCCCAAAAACCATGACCTCCATGGTGAATACAGACAGAATCGAAGAAGTATTCGGTAACCAGGACATCATCATGATGATTTTCGAGGCCGATGATATCCTGAACGAAGCCACTTTGAAACGAATAAAGGCAGTGGAGAAAGCGATTGACCGTATGGATGGAGTAAAGCGTACCTCCTCCCTGTTTGGTTCCAATCACATCTACGGCGAAGAGGGGGTCATGTACGTAGAACCAACCGTCCTTCGCATTCCCCGAAATGAGG
>Ga0209633_10003813_pt1 | contig 13797 bp, 16 predicted proteins | sample Cruoilmetagenom1_FD_187290 | JGI IMG/M metagenome (GOLD analysis project Ga0209633, IMG submission 187290) | Oil polluted marine microbial communities from Coal Oil Point, Santa Barbara, California, USA - Sample 1 (SPAdes) (version 2) | ecosystem: Environmental > Aquatic > Marine > Oil seeps ... | reverse complement strand
GGCAAGTGAGGTCCATTCATAACCGATCAGGGCGGTGAACCGGCCGGGGTCATTGTACTCCTCGGCGGCGTCGACCGTTTCCTTCCAGGCAGATTTGTAGGGCCGGGAGTCCGGGGTGTACTGCAATGCTTCTGGGAACTTCCCTTGCGAGAAGAGACCGATCAACTCTAGCGCCACATCGACGCCCTGCCCCGCCTGAACTTTCTCGTACCACTCCTTACCCTTGGGATCGGCGAGGATGTGGGGCGCTCCGGCAAACATGTCCGGGAAAAAGCCCATATTGTCGGAGTGATCCGTAACGGCCAGCCAATCGAGTGGACGCGACAGCTTCACCGGCAGGCCAGTGGCGGAGTTGAGCTCATCGCCGCGGGCGAACTGGTACGCCTCACGCACGCCGAGCCGGTTGCCAAAGGAGCCGGCGTCCATGGACATCGCGGTATGAAGATGCGTGTCGCCCCATAGAGGCCGCGAGGGGAAGCCGCGCTGGGCGTAAGGAGAGTAGGTCTTGCCTTTGTAAGCGCCGTAGAGAACCTCCTCGCCGTCCGGCGGTGGAGGGACCTGCGCAAAAGCCGCATGCGACCCGGCAAATAGAATCAGTGCCGCAGCGCTTGCCGTGACCGTGCATTTCAGCGTCATAGCTTCCTCCTCAAAATACTTTCTGCCGTCTCCCTGCGAACAGTCCCCCTATTTTGGAAAGAGCAACTGCGCTTGAAAACGCAGCTGCCAGTCCGCGCCGCCTGTCGGCGCCGTGACATTGTCGTAAGCCTGCAATGACATGTTGACCGGCTGCGCACCGATGTTGAAAACGCGCCCCACACCGCCGCCGAACGGCAGCGTCCACTGATCGCCTGAGTCACGCGTCCAATCGGCCGTGATGATCGGCGCGGAGACGAGGTACCAGCCGTTCGCCAGATTGTAGTTGACGAAGTACTGCAGCAGGAACTGATTGATGTCTTGGCGTTTTGAATCTCCGGCGAACGACCAAAGATTGCTGGCAAGCGCGCCGTAAACCCACTTGCCTTGCGTGACGACAATCACACCCGTCGGCCCCGCGCTCCACTTGTCGGTACCAAGACGTTTGTCGGTCGCCGTCGGCAGCAAGAACGACGGGCCCACACCCCAGGTCACGCCAGACCCGGCGGTCGTCGCGAAGAAGAAGCTCGGGTTGAAATCGCCGAGCCCGAAGTCGGCGTCGTCCCCTTCGAACAGCGCCGGCTGGTACGTGACCGGCAGGATCGAACGGGTGATCAGATTCCAGTTCTCGTTCAGCTCGAACGGAATAACGGGCTGGATGTTGAGAATGTTCTGATCGTTGCCCAGCGTGCCGACATTGAAATTGGTGTTGTTCTGGAACGGCAGAGAAATCAGATCTGCGATCGGATTCTGAGCCTGTTCGGCGAGACCAAGTTCGTCGCTGCGCGCGTCCGCGGACAGAATCAGCGCGCAGAACGCAGCGCCTGAGGAGACGACACAACGCAACCCAGTCATTTCTCCGCCCATCTCCGGCCTCGTCGAACAAAGCGACGGACCATTTTTGGCCTCGCCAAGGGGCAGCGACACCCAATGATTGCATACTTCAACCGTGGGGCTACACCGACTTTAGTATGAGGCAAGGCACGATGCGGAATCCGCCCAGACTGCTGAACTGGCTTATGCTCTACTAGAGCCCGTGAGACTCCTCGTTCTGACCCTCCAACGCTTGGCGATTCTGGGCCTCGGCGCGTTCAGCATTTGGCTGATCGTCTATGTCTTTGGCTGGGTCGACCGCGAACTGCCCTCCATCCTGGCGCTCAGCCTCACCTATGGCGTCGCCGCCTATGTCATCCTCCCCTACGCGGTGCGCATGGGGCTGAAGATTCTCCGGCACCGGCACGTCCCCCGCTTCACAGTGACCGGCGACGGCCTGCCCGGGGACCCCGTGAACCTCGTTTTGATCGGAACTTTCGACGAGCTTCGCGCCGCTTTCGCGAAGATCGGCTGGCCGGAAGCAGACCCATTAAGTCTCAAAAGCTCGTGGCGCATGGTCCAGTCCTTCGTGTTCAACCAGCCCTACCCGACCGCTCCCTTCTCAACTCTCTATTTGTTCGGGCGCGGCCAAGATATCGGCTTTCAGCTTCCTATTGGCGGTAGCCCACGCAAGCGGCACCACGTGCGCTTCTGGTCGAAGCGCCTCACACCGGCCGAAAGTGTCGATGCTGCCTTCTGGCACGACCCGGAACGGCCGGCGCTGGGCGAACGCGTTCTATGGGTCGGTGCCGGCACCAAGGATACAGGGCTCTCACTGACGCGCCTGACTTTCCAGATGACCCACGCAACGGATTCCGACACCAACGCCGAGCGTGACTTTGTTATGGCCTCGCTGCGCGATGCCGGCCTGATTAGCGACCTGATGGTGTACGAGGCGGGAGACCGGCTCAAGGCCGAGAAGGTCAATCACTACGTCACCGATGGTGACGTCGCTGTCGCTAAGCTTCGATAGGCTTTCCTTACTCGCCAGCGCCTTGCGTACGGTACGCAGGCGGAACAACACCTATCCGGCCCTGGACTTTTCCTAGGACAAATCGAGCAAGGCTGGCATCGCGCAATTGGCAGAGCCTCGTGTAGATGGGGATACCCTTCACCCCCTTGTAAGTGAGTAGTCCATGCCCCGCCGCCTCTTCTCCGTCCCTACCCTTGCTGGCCTCCTGGCGCTTTTCGCCGCAACTGCGTTTGCCACGACCACCCACGCTCAAGGCTTCGCGCCGGGCGGCTTCGATCCCGCTCAGATCGAGGAGATGACGGCCAACACGCGCCAAGTCCCGCTGACCAAGGAGACGATCGATCGGCTGATCGCGTCCTCGCCCGAGATGCGCGAGACCGGCGCCAAGTTCCCCGGCACCGAGCTGCCCGACGCGGACCCTACCCCCAGTGGTGCACGCTCGGATCTCGACGCTATGCCGGCTGACAAGCGCGCAGCACTCGAGGCCGTTGCCAAAAAGCACGACTTCAAGGACCTTCAGGATGGACGGACGTCGCCAACTCCGTGGTGATGAGCTACGTCTATGCCGCGCAAGGCAAGAAACCGGGCTCCGTCGAGGAAGCGGTACGGATGAACGTCGCCCAAGCCGAGCGCGACCCGAACCTCACGGCAGAGCAACGCAAGCAGACCGTCGCGCTCTATCGCAAGATCGGCGACGTGCTGCGGCGGCTGGAGCCTTACAAAGAGAACTACGCGCTCGTCGTCGAGATGAAGGACAAGCTCGCGCCCGTCATGGATCCGAACTGAGCGCATCGCCGAGCGCCCGCGCGGTATCCAGGATGAAGTCGCGGTTCGGCGCCAGCGCCGCCGCCGCACTCTGCTGCCACGAGGCCAGCGAATGAAACTCCGGCGGCAGACCGCGCTGCGCGGAAATGACGCCGACATATTGAAGCGTCCCGTCTGACGCTTCGACGAGGAGCGCACCGCCGCTGTCACCCGGCAGCACCAAGCTGTCGGTACACCAAACCGTGTGCGGCAAGCCAGCTTGCCGATCGAGCCTGCTCTTGAAGCAGACCGAGCCGTCCTTGATGGCCACACGCACGAAGCGACGGACCCCGGCGTCGGGGCAGCGCCCCGACCGAAGGCACTTCGTTCCGCCAAAGGCTACGAGCACACCGCGATGACCCCCTGGTCCCGCTGGCGAACTTGGCGTCAGCGCCGCGCCCTCAGCGAGCCCCGAGCCCGGCAGCGTCACGTCGATGGGCTCTTGCGTCACGAGTAGAGCTAGGTCGTAGGGCAGACGCGCGCTCGATTGCTGGCTTGTGCCCGACGCCAGCCAACCCGGCGAGATCGCAACCTCCGCCACCGCATACGACGTCACCGCGCCCCCTTGGACGACGCGAACCGACAGCGCCTCGGGCCGCACATAATCGTTCACGTAAAAGCGCATACCGCGCACGATCATCAATTGTTGCAGACAATGTGCCGCCGTCACCACAAGGCGCCGATAGAGCACTGTGCCCGAGCAGATCAAACGTCCATCGGCCTCGATTGCCACCACGAACGGAAAGCGGTCGGCGTCGTCGGGCACGGCATCGGGCGGCACATGGACCCCCGAACCCACCAGGCCGAGGGACACGAGAAACGCGAGACCACACGCCGCCGCGTGGCGCAGAGCAAGCTTTGGCATGGCGTGCCGGCTAGCCCGACGGTACGACGACGAGCCCCCGCGCGCCATCACCGGCCTCAAGCCGCTTCAACTCACGCCCGGTCTCACCGTCGAGCACGGAGATATCGCCCGACATCCAATTGACCACGTAGACCTTGCTGCCGTCGGGCAGCATGACGATGCTCTCCGGATAGCTGCCGACCTTGGCGCGATGGGTCGGTGTTAGCGACGCCGCATCCACCACATTCACCATGCCGGACTGCTGATTGGCCACGAAAACGCGCTCGCCGCCTGGCGAGATCGCAAGCCCATAGGGCATGGCCCCGACCCGCACCGTGCCATAGCGCTCCAGGCTGGTGGCGCTCCGCACCGAGACGTCTCCGCCTTGGACATTCGCCACGTAAAGGCGGTCACCGGCCGGGGACACGGCAAGCGCAAACGGTGCGCGGCCCGCCTTCACCGTGGCGATCACCATCAGCCGGTCCATATCGACAACACTGATGGAGTTGCCCTCACGATTGGCGACGAAGACCCGCTTGGCATAGGGAGCAATGGCCACCTGCGCGGGCGCCCGGCCAACCTTGATCTCGGCAAGTCTCTCGCCCGTCTCGCCGTCCAGCACCACAAGGACATTGCGGTTCCAATCGCTGACGAAGAGACGTCCATCGGGCGCCGCCGCGATCCCGAACGGCTCGCCGGACACGTCGACAACGCGCGGACGTCCCAGCGATTGCGGATCCAGGATGCTGATCTGGCCTCGCTCGGGATGCGTAATATAAAGACGCCGGCCACTTGGCGACACGGCGATCATGGCTGGCCCGGGCGCCACTTGCAGCGTTGCGAGTTCGGCATCGCTGCCCGTGTCGATGACGAGCACACTCCCCTCGCTCTGATTGGTCACATAAAGCAGGGGCGCTGCCGCCTCGACCGCTTGTGGGGCTACGAGGAGCGCTCCGAGAAGCACAGCGCGCTCGGCGAACGTCTTGACCGTCGCCACCATGGGTCAGCCTCCTCTATGGCGCCTCGACCTGTTCCTTCAGAGTCTTCAGGCCGGTCTGGAAAAACTTCGTCATGGCGTCGATTGCCGCCTTGTCGTTTTGCGTCTCGGACGGAAAGTTTCCGGTGTCGGCGCGATAGAACCGCGAGATCCAGGTGACGTCGCTGCCGCCATCCGCGCCCGGCTTCACTGATAGCGTGGCCGAGTAGAAGCTGACTGGGAATGCCTCGATGTTCGGCGTGGCAAGCCGGTAGGAGTAGCTCATCTCGTCGCCGAGATATTCATCGAGGCTGTCCACGAGCGTGCCGCCGGACTTCAGCACGACGTCGCGTTCGCCGCCGGCCTCATCGCCGCCCCGGCCCGTGCTGCTTTCCACATCCGAATTCCATTTGACGATGCCGTCGAAGTCTTTCACCACGCCCCAGACCTTGTCGGGCGGCGCGGCAATCGTAATGGTCTCCTCAATCTTTTTCGGTGTAGGGCCATGTGCGTTGACGGAACCCGCGCAGCAAGCAAAGACGATAGCAACAAGACACACGGCAAGACGGAGCGGACTCATGAATGCGCCTCTTTCATTGTGAGTTTGGATGGTGACGTGCGGCCGGATCGCGCGATCCTGGCCTGGCGGCCCGTGATGCGCTCACGGAGCGGCAGGACGCCGTAGAGAACGATAAGAAGGAAGAGTGCGAGCCCGGCCGGATAGGGCCGGATGTCCGTCGCGACGGTCACGCTGCGCGGCTGAGCGACGGCCTCGAACTCTTGTAGAAGCGCTCGCGCGCTGCCGAGATGCGCGTAGCTCAAGCCGGTCTGGCTCGCGAGCTCTTGCAGGTGCTCTTCTTTTACGGACGTCATGTGCTCGTTGTTGTCGATGCGTGTGTCGGAGAGATCGGCGCCTGTGAGGTCCGCGCCATTCATCACCACGGCGAACATGCTGGCGCCGTTGAAATCGGCGCCCGAGAAATCTGCCGCGTTGGCGACCATGCGATTGAGGTTGGCGTTCGCGAGATTGACGCCTTGCGCCTGCGCGCCACTTAAATTCGCCGCGAACAGATTGGCCCTCTTGAAGTCGATGCCGGAGAGGTCGAGCCCGGTCAGATCGCGGCGCGACAGGTCAGGGCGCTCTTCGCCCGACGCCGCGAGGATGGCCATGAGCTGCTCGCGCGTGATCTCCGCACCGAGAGCGGTCTGATGCGGAACGCCAGCAAAGCTGGCAAAGAACAGGATCAGCCCAAAACTTGCGCGCCGCGCGGCCGGTCCGGATACTTTGGCCTCCGCGAGCTTGGCCAGGAGCAAGAGCAACAGGGCGCCGCCGGCGATCCCATAGGCGAGGCCAGACAGATCCTTCTGCGGAATGCGCTCCTGATAGCGCATGGGCCGCCGCTCCAGCTTGTCGATGGCGGCAACCGCCTCGCCGACAGCGGCGGGGTTCTCCACCTCGAACGCCTTGTAAGGCGTCTTGAGATTCTCGAAAAAGAGGTTGAGGTGGCGCTCCGGCATGGCCTGGCGACCGCGCCGAGAAGCCGCAACCCAATGTCAACCGCCACAGAGAGCGGGTCGGCCTTGGCGCCACTGAGCGACGGGTAGCCCTCGACATCTTGCGCTGTTGCGAAAAGCGGCAGGAGCGCCAGCGGCAACAGCAGGAGAACAAAGAGATGACTGACAGCAAGGTTCATGCGGCCCTCCTCTCCGCAGCGCCGAGCTCGGAGCTCAGCGCCGCGACAGACGTCAGCGGCATGACCTTGGCCGCGCCCGCTACGTCATTGCCGAAAAACGCGCGACGGGAACTGGCGAAGAACCGGCCGATCTCCGGCGCGTAGGGTCGGTACTGTGTATGCGCCACGAGAAAGCGGGGCACGTCGTCCGCCAACAACCTTTGCCCCGCGGCCGCATCGAAGGCGCGATGAAGATCGAGCAGCCCCGCGCGGTAGGACCTGCCGTTTGGCTGCCGCGATAGACGCTGCAGAGAGCGCGCCGCATGGGTGAACGGCCGGGCGGGGCGCTTGCCGAACGGCCACCACGCCGCGTGATAGGCGAGAAGCGCGAGCGCGACGAACATCGTGACAAGCCCCACACCGAAGCGGATGCGGCTGGACCGCGTGGAAACGCCATGAGGAACCGCATCGGGCTGGAGATAGCCGGCCGGTCCCCCTTCGGGTCTTTGCGGCTGCACTTCGCGTAAAGGCGCCATGACAAAATCGAACGAGGGGATCTCGGCCGCTACCGTCTCGTCACCATCGGTGAAGCGAAGCGTCAGCGGCGGCAAGGTGCGCGGCGCGGACGACAAAGGCACGTAGAAAGTCTGATAGGCGAGCGTCAGCCGGTAGCGTGTGCCGCCCCGCTCCGCGGTTTCCTCGACCGCGACCGAGCGGAGATCGAGCCAGTAGGACAGACGCCGCGGCGCCGGCTGCGAGGCCTTCTCGAGGGTGAAGGGCTCGGCGACGGTCACGATCACCTCGCGGGTCAGGAGATCGCCGACGAAGTAGCCAAAACCGCGCGGCTCGATGGTCTCAATGGAAAGAACAGGAGACACGAGAGGCGACGGCAGCGCCTCTTGCGCCGCGAGCGGCGTCGTCAGCAACACCAGCGCGGCGAGAAGCGCGCTCACGCCGCTTCACCCATCAGATAGGCCCCGAACTTGTCCCAATCGACCGGGCCCATGACCTGGAACGGCGGCCGTCCGTAGCGCATGGCAAGCGCCCGCAGCGCCTTCGCCGCCTCCGCCGCCTCGCGCACCAGCGCGGCCCGCAGCGAGGGACGCATGGCCAAAAGCCGGCGCTGCCCAGTCTCCAGATCGGCGAGCGACACAAGCCCATAGCGCGGTAGGTCACGGGTTTCCCGCTCATCGCGCAGAACAATGGGGATGACATCGTGTTCCGACAGCGCCTCGAAGACACGCTCCGTCAGGTCGAGCGGAAGGTGGAAGTCCGAGATGAAGAAGACCAGCTTGCGCCGTCCGGCGAGATAGCTTGCGCCCTCGATCAAGCCCTCCGCGCTGTGACCGCGCGGCACGTAGTGCCGCAAGCGTGCGACCATGTCCGCCTCGCCGCCACGCGAGCGCGTTGCCTGCAAGAAGAAGCCGGGCACAATCTCCTCGGCGCAACCGATGAGGCCGAAGGCATCGCCAATCCGCCGGACGGATGCCGCGAGCGCCCCGCATAGATCCGCGACCACGTGCATCTTGTCGATGCTGCCGGCGAATCCCATCGACTGCGCATCGGCAATCTGCGTCACGTTCGCATCCTCATGGCTGACGCCGACGGCAAACTGGTTCAGCTTGCGCCGGCCCCTGGCGCGCCGCGCAATCCGGCCCTGCCGCCCCACGCGCCCGCCTGGTTCGAAGCGCTGGTTGAGCCCCATTTGGCCCCCAGAACATTGAGCTTGGTTCTGGCCCACCGGAGCGCCGGGTCCGTGATCGAGCAGCTTATGGCCGAGGGGCCAAAGACTTGGGACCTGGGCACCGTGGTGATTGCCGGTGACCCGACCGACGAAATCGCCGAGGTTTGGTACGACGTGTCATCGCTTGCCATTGTGCTGGCGGCTCTCGGCGTATTGGCGCTCGCCACGCTCTATGTCGTGCTCGGGCGCATGCTCGATCCCATGGCCAATGTCGCGCGCGGACTGACCAGCCTGGAGGATGGCGACTACGCCACGCGGCTGACCCCGCCCCGGGTCAAGGAACTCGGCACCATCACCGCCTGCTTCAACCGGCTAGCCGAGACGCTGGGCCGCACACGCGCCGAGAACGGTCGTCTCTACGGCCAGCTCATCACCGTACAAGAAGACGAGCGGCGCGAGATCGCCAACGAATTGCACGATGAGGCGAGCCCTTGTCTGTTCGGCATCATGGCCAACGCCATGTCGGTGCAGAAGCTGACCGAGCGCCGCCGCGACAGCCGCAGCGCCGACATTCGCGGCCATGCGAGCGAGATCCTGCGCGTCACGGAACGCCTCAAGATGATGAACCGGGTCATGCTCAAGAAGTTGCGGCCTGTCTCCATCGGCCGTATCGCGCTTTCTGATCGCCACGGACCTACTGAGCGAGCTGCAACGCCGCTATCCGGACGTCGACGTCACCCACTCCATCGAAACGCGGGGCCTACGCTACGGCGAGGCCACCGATCTGACCATCTATCGCTGCATTCAAGAGGGCGTCACCAACGCCATCCGCCACGGCAAGGCGGACACTGTTCGCGTGGACCTCTTCGAAAAGAGCGCTGCCCGCAGCACCAACGGCACATCGGCCTCGCCGACCCTGCAGCTCCTGATCCAGGATGACGGGCGAGGCATCCTGCCGGACACGCCGCTCGGCTTCGGGCTGACAGCCATGCGCGAGCGTGTCACGCACTTGGCGGCTCATGCGGGGTTCAAAGCGCGCCGAGCCAAGGCGCCATCCTGCGGGTGATCATTCCGATCACCGCAGTCCCCACGGACACGACCGGCCCGCGCCATACAGAGAGCCGCACTGACGGCCGGATTGAGGAAAGAATCGAGGCTTTATAAATGCAAGTGCTTGTTATCGATGACCACCCGATCGTGCTCGAAGGCTGCCGGCAGCTTCTCAAGTTCGCCGGCGTCAAGCGCATCGTGCAGACGGAGAGCCTCGCCGAGGGTTTCCGTCTCTATCGGAGCAAGAAGCCCGACGTGATCATCGTCGATCTTGCCATGCGCACGGGCGCTCTTAGTGGGCTGTCCTTCATCCGCCGCCTGCGCCTGCACGACACGCGCACGCCGATCCTCGTGTTCAGCATGCACAACGACGCCTTCATCGTCAGCCGCGCACTGAAGAGTGGCGCCAACGGCTACATCTTGAAGGACACGTCAGGCGATGAAATCGTCAAGGCCTTCGAACACATTCGCGACGGCACGCCCTATCTCAGCCATGAGCTCGCCTCTGAGGTTGCCTTCATGGAGGCCCGCGGGCGCACCAGCAACCCCTTGCGCTCCATCACCGAACGCGAGTTGCAAATCCTCTCGTTGCTGGCCGAAGGCAAACCCTACGCGCAGATCGCGTCCGACCTCCATGTCAGCTACAAGACGATCGCCAACACCTGCTCCCAACTGAAGGGCAAGCTCGGCATGCACTCCCTGCCCGAGCTGATGCGCATCGCTATCGAGTACCTTCCCTCGATGCCGAGCAAAGCCGTCAAGGAGTAAGCCGTCCACGACAGCAAACGCCGCCCCTCTCGCGCGGAGAGGAGCGGCGCCTGGCTCGTTTCGGCAGGGAGAAGCCGAGAGCATTCAGATTAGCCGCTGATGCGGGCGGTACCCGAGCGGCCGTCATTGCGCACCCAGCGCACGTTGCTGCCGCTGTTGCTGAGCTTGTAGCAATAGGTGTTGCCGTTCATCCAAACGTTCCACTTTTGGCAGAGCTGATCGCCCTCGACCCACCACTTGCCACGGTCCGAGGAGCCGTCGCCGCGGGACAGAGCGGCGGCAACCAGACCCATGCTGCCTTTCATGGTGCCGCGCGAGGAGTACTGGATCGGCAGTTCGAAACCGGAAATCTTCAAGAACACGGTCTTGCCGCTGACGGCAGTGCGAAGCTGATCGCCAGAGAGCGTGGCGCCGGCATTTGCGGAAACGACGCCAAGGGCAAGCGTGGCGATGGTGGCTGCGGTGATAAGAGTGGTCTTCAACATCGGATCATCCTCCAACTCTGATGCGCCTTCCTCACAAAGGCGCCGGTTCTTTCGGGAGCGGAAGCGATCCCCCCGCTCGTCAGGATGAGATCGTCGCAAAATCGCGCTGAACCGAAGCTGAGGGCACCATTCATCTGCCGTTCAGCGAAAAATCCCCGGAAGACAGCCGATAAACGGCGCGCACGGTTTCGCTTGCGGCCTGCTGCGCCGCCGGACGAACCGCCGAATTTGACAGTCGTGGTGAAAATAAAGAGGGCGCCCGCTAGCGCGTGGGCATAGGCTCATCGCCGCGATAGTCGTAGAAGCCGCGTTGGCTCTTACGGCCAAGCCACCCGGCTTCCACATACTTCACCAGAAGCGGGCACGGCCGGTATTTGGAATCGGCCAGGCCTTCGTACAGCACCTGCATGATCGACAGGCAGGTATCGAGCCCGATGAAGTCGGCGAGCTGCAGCGGCCCCATGGGATGATGGGCACCAAGCCGCATCGCCGTATCGATGGCATCGACAGAGCCGACGCCTTCGTAGAGCGTGTAGACCGCCTCGTTGATCATCGGCAGCAGAATGCGGTTGACCATGAACGCCGGGAAGTCCTCGGACACGGCAGTAGTCTTGTGCAGCGTCTCCACGAAATCCTTGGCTCGGGTGAACGTGACGTCGTCCGTAGCGATGCCGCGGATCATCTCCACCAGCTCCATGATCGGCACCGGATTCATAAAGTGCATGCCGATGAAGCGCTCGGGCCGATCGGTGGTCGCAGCGAGGCGCGTGATCGAAATCGATGACGTGTTGGTGGCGAGCACGGCGTCCGGCTTGAGGAACGGACACAGCGCGACAAAAATCTTACGCTTCACGGTCTCGTCTTCGGTCGCGGCCTCGACGACCAAGTCAGCGTCGGCAAAGCCTTCGAAATTCTCAATGAAGCGAATACGGGAGAGCGCCTTGTCACGGTCCTCCCCGGTGATCTTTCCCGAGGCCACTTGGCGCGACAGATTCTTCCCGATGGTCTCAATCGCGGCGTCGAAGCGGTCTTTCTCGAGGTCGTTGATCGCCACGTCGTAGCCGCCTAGCGCCACCACATGAGCAATACCGCTACCCATCTGGCCCGCACCAACAACACCGACTTTTTGAATGGGCTCCACTTTACGCTCCTGCTTCGCGGCTGGCTCGGCGAAGAGCATCGAGCCTTGCACTATGTCGTCCATCGCGCTCTTCCTGAAGCCGGCTACTGTCCATACCCGGCCTTCTTCAATTCCGCATCAAGCTCCGGCAAAACGGTGAATAGATCACGCACCAACCCGTAATCGGCCACTTGGAAGATCGGCGCCTCGCCGTCTTTATTGATGGCAACGATCACCTTGGAATCTTTCATACCCGCCAGATGCTGAATGGCGCCTGAAATGCCGACGGCGATATAGAGCTCCGGCGCCACGACTTTTCCGGTCTGCCCCACCTGATAGTCGTTGGGCATGAAGCCGGAGTCGACGGCGGCGCGCGATGCACCGATGGCCGCGCCGAGACGATCCGCGATCGGGGCGATGAGCTTCTCGAAGTTTTCGCCCGAGGCCATGCCCCGGCCGCCCGAAATCACCACGCGTGCCGAGGTTAGCTCGGGCCGCTCGCTCTCGGTGATGTCGGCGCCGACAAAGCTCGACGTCGCGTCGGCATCGGCGGGACTCACGGTCACGACCTCGGCCGAACCGCCCTCGCCTGCCGCAGAGAACGCAGTCGTGCGTACCGTGCCGACGACAGTCTTGTCGGAGGTCTGCACCGTCTCCAGGGCGTTGCCCGCGTAGATCAGCCGCACGAACGTGTCCGGCGACTTGACCTCGACGATCTCGGAAATCTGTCCCACGTCCAACAGCGCGGCGACGCGCGGCAGCACGTTCTTGCCCGTGGTGGATGCCGGCGCGAGGAGGACGGTGTAGTTCTCCATCAGCGGCAGGATCGTGGCCGCGGTTTCTTCAGCCAGGCGATGCGCGAGTTGCGGCGCATCCGCCAGCAGCACCTTCCGCACGCCTTCGAGCTTAGCGGCTTCATCGGCCACCGCCTTGCAGCCCTCGCCAGCAACCAGAATATCTACGTCGCCCCCAAATTCGCGAGCGGCGGTCAGCGCCTTCGCCGTGGCCGGCGCCAGCGCCACATTGTCGTGCTCGGCGAACAGCAGCACCGCCATCTAGAGCACCCCCGCTTCGTTCTTGAGCTTGTCGACGAGCGCGGGCACGTCATCGACCTTGATGCCGGCCTCACGCGCCTTGGGCTCGGTGACGGAGATCACTTTCAGCCGGGGCGCGATGTCCACGCCAAGCTCTTCCGGAGAAGTCTCGTCGATCGGCTTCTTCTTCGCCTTCATGATGTTGGGAAGCGATGCGTAGCGCGGCTCGTTGAGGCGCAAATCGGTGGTGATCACCGCCGGTTTCGTGAGCGCGACCGTCTCCAGACCGCCGTCCACCTCGCGCGTGACCTTCACCGTGTCGCCATCCAGCTCGATCTTCGAGGCAAAGGTGCCCTGCGGCACGCCAAGCAGCCCGGCCAGCATCTGTCCGGTCTGATTGCAGTCGTCGTCGATGGCTTGCTTGCCCAGAATAACGAGGTCGGGCGTCTCTTTGTCGACCACCGCCTTCAGAACCTTGGCCACGGCGAGCGGCTCCACTGTCTCATCGGTCTTGACCAGGATGGCCCGGTCAGCCCCCATGGCCAGCGCGGTGCGCAAGGTGTCCTGGGACTTGGCGCCGCCAATGGACACAGCCACGACCTCGCTCGCATCGCCCCGCTCCTTGATGCGAACGGCTTCCTCGACAGCGATCTCGCAGAATGGGTTCATCGACATTTTGACATTGGCCAAGTCGACTCCGCTGCCATCGGATTTGACGCGGACCTTGACGTTGGAATCGATGACGCGTTTGACGGGTACAAGTATTTTCATCCGGCTCTAAACGTTCCCCGCAAGGGTTGGTAGCCCCCAAAAAAGGCGTCTATCTCGCAGATGCGAAATGGCGGCGACCGTACTGCCCGGACCGGTTGAAGTCAATGGT
>Ga0209633_10003812_pt1 | contig 13797 bp, 10 predicted proteins | sample Cruoilmetagenom1_FD_187290 | JGI IMG/M metagenome (GOLD analysis project Ga0209633, IMG submission 187290) | Oil polluted marine microbial communities from Coal Oil Point, Santa Barbara, California, USA - Sample 1 (SPAdes) (version 2) | ecosystem: Environmental > Aquatic > Marine > Oil seeps ... | reverse complement strand
CGTTACAAAAGTGTTCTTTGCCATTTACTTTCTTAGCTGATTCAACAGCACTCATTACACCTTCAAGGCTTAGGTAACCAAGGGAATCAGACGTTATATATTTTCTTATCTCATCAGCTTCTAGGGAATTGGCTATTAGCTCTTCTTTAACTGGAGTGTCTATTCCATAATAACAAGAGAATTTTGTAGGAGGTGAGCTGATCCTCATGTGAATCTCTTTGGCTCCCGCTGCCCTTATCATTTTCACTATTTTTCTACTAGTTGTTCCCCTTACAATGGAGTCGTCAATAATAACAACCCTTTTCCCGTTAAGCACTTCTCTGATAGCATTTAACTTTAGCTTAACCCCGAAATTCCTTATTGATTGTTGAGGCTCAATGAACGTCCTTCCCATATAATGGCTTCTCAAAAGTCCAAGCTCAAGCGGGAGTCCCGCCTCTTCGGCAAATCCCATGGCAGCAGGTACTCCCGAATCGGGCACTGCCACCACAATGTCAGCTTCCATTGGGTGTTCTCTTGCTAGCTGTTTTCCGAGCTCTTTTCTGACCTGGTAAACATTTCTTCCGGTCATGAAGCTGTCGGGTCTTGCGAAATATATATATTCAAATACACAATAGGCATGTTTAACTTCGCCAAAGGGTTTAAATGATTCAATTCCGTCCTGGCTTACTACGATTACCTCTCCCGGTTCAACTTCCCTTACAAAATCCGCTTCTATCAGATCAAAAGAGCAGCTTTCAGAAGCAAACACAGGGGAATCCCCGATCTTGCCCATTACGAGAGGTCTGAAACCGTAAGGATCTCTTACCGCTATCATGTATTCAGGCGTCAGGAACATCAGAGAATATGCACCCTTACATCTCATAAGAGCCTCAATTATTCTTCTTACAAGTTTTTCTTCTTTGGATTTCGCTATTAGGTGTACTATAACTTCTGTGTCCGTTGTGGACTGGAATATAGCTCCTTCGCCTTCAAGTTCATCTCTAAGTGCTTTAGCGTTGGTTAAGTTCCCATTGTGAGCTATTGCCAGAGAGCCTCTGAAATAGTTTATTACAATTGGCTGCATGTTCTTTAGCTGGCTTGAGCCTGTGGTTGAATAACGGACGTGGCCGATAGCATTTTTTCCTGGTAGACCTGATAAAACTTCTTCTGAGAAAATGTCCGATACTAGACCCATCGCACGGTGATTATAAAGGTTGACGCCATCAGAAGTTACGATACCCGCACTTTCCTGTCCTCTGTGTTGAAGAGCGTGCAATCCCAGATAGGTTAAGTTGGAAGCTTCGAGGTTATTATAAATGCCAAAAACACCACATTCTTCTTTAAGCTTAGGCATAGCTTTTTAGTATATCCTCAAATCCGCAAGCCCACGTGTTATAGGCTTTAGATATGGGAATATCAATTAGGTCCTTTATTAATAGTCTTGTACCTTTAACTTTACCGATTATTTCCATAGGTAAGTCTAATTTCTCTACTAATTCTTTAAGCTTAGTAAGGTTTTTATCGTTTAGAGATACTATCGCTCTAGCTTGTGTCTCAGAAAATAAAATAGCGTCTTTTCTTATTTTATGCGGTACTACTATTTCAACACCCACTGGACCATTAGGCGTAAAACATGATTCGGATATAGCTACTGCCAATCCACCTTCTGAAATATCGTGCGCCGAATTAATTATACCCTTTTCAGAAGCTTTAAGTAAGGCCTTGATTAATATTAATTCCTTATCCAAATCAAGCTCTGGAGGGATCCCTGAAACTTTACCATGAATTTGCTTCAGATATTCACTGCCGCCAAATTCTTCTTTTGTAATGCCTAATAAAACGATTAAATCCCCTTCGTTTTTAAACCACTGAGTCATATGTTTATCGGTGTTTTCAATTAACCCGACCATGCCCACTGTGGGCGTAGGGTAGATAGCCGTTCCTTCGGTTTCATTATAAAAACTTACATTACCGCTTACAACCGGGGTATTTAATTTTAAACAAGCCTCACTCATGCCATTTATTGCCTGATCAAATTGCCACATTACTTCAGGGTTTTCAGGACTTCCAAAGTTAAGACAGTCTGTAATGGCAAGAGGTTTTGCTCCAGAGCAGGCAAGGTTCCTTGCACTCTCTGCAACTGCTATACCGGCTCCGATATAAGGATCTAGATAACAATACTTTGAGTTACAGTTTACTGTCATCGCAACTGCTTTTGTTGTATCTTTGATTCTGACCACCGCAGCGTCAGAACCCGGCATTGTAAGGGTATTGGTTCTTACCATATAGTCATACTGCTCATATATCCATCTTTTACTAGCAAGAGTAGGGGTGGATAAAAGAGTTAAAAGCACCTCTTCAAGATTACTGGGTATAGAAATCGTGGATATATCAAAATTTCTTGTATTTTTGAGGTATTGAGGTTCAGCTAGGGGTCTATTATATAAGGGGGCTTCTTCAGATATGAGGTTAATGGGGATTTCTGCTGATAGAGTGTCTTTATCTGTAATAACTAGTTTGCCACTCTCTGTAACTTCTCCTATTACACTAAAATCAAGATCCCATTTTTTAAATATTTCTTCCGCTATTTCTTCTTTTCCTTTTTCAACCACCATGAGCATGCGTTCTTGTGATTCTGACAACATGCATTCATAAGGAGTCATGTTCTCTTCTCTTCTCGGAACTTTGTCTATTTCTATTCTGAGGCCTGTTCCTGCCCGTTCAGCCATTTCAGTTGAAGATGAGGTCAATCCTGCAGCACCCATATCTTGTATGCCAACTACTATTCCAGTCTTAAAGAGTTCAAGGCACGCTTCTAAAAGAAGTTTTTCCGTGAATGGGTCACCGACTTGAACCGCGGGTCTCTTTTCTTCAGCTTCTTTTGTAAAAGTCTCAGATGCCATGACCGCACCATGAATACCATCTCTTCCTGTTTTTGATCCTACATAAATTACGGGGTTCCCAACACCGGTAGCATAACCTTTAAATATTCCGTCTGTTTTGGCGATTCCAAGAGCAAAAGCATTTACGAGAGGGTTGCCGTCATAGCAGTTGTCGAAGTAAACTTCACCTCCGACAGTGGGGATGCCTATACAGTTACCATATCCCGCTATTCCATCGACTACTCCATCTACTACAAATTTGGTTTTAGGCAAAGAAGGATTGCCAAATCTAAGTGAGTCAAGTATTGCAATGGGTCTCGCTCCCATAGTGAAAATATCTCTTAGTATCCCACCAACTCCCGTAGCTGCGCCTTGGTATGGTTCTATAAATGAAGGATGGTTGTGGCTTTCCATTTTAAACACGGCACATAATCCATCTCCAATATCAACTATTCCTGCATTCTCCCCTGGACCCTGGATTACAACTTCACCTTTGGTGGGGAGTCTTTTCAGATGGATTTTAGAACTCTTATATGAGCAATGTTCTGACCACATTGCAGCCAGAATCCCAAGCTCTGTTATATTAGGCTCTCTTCCTAACGTGTTTACAATCTTGTTATATTCTTCTTGTGTTAACCCATGATCTAGGGCTGTTTCTAGGTTAGGCATATTCAGTTTATTCCACTCGCATTTAATATACCTGTAAATTACGTTAGATTATATTGTGAGAGCATTATTTTTTGTTTGAAAAAGATATCAAATATGACATTATTCTACTCCATGCCAAAAGTCGTTACTTTATTAATCTTTTTAGCTATTGTTGGAACATTATTTTCGCAGAACTACGTATATTCTCAAGATACGTCGGGGAAAAATTGGTCAGATCTTTCAGAAAAGGAAAAAATTAATACCTCTGGAATCTAAAGGGCTGAAATCGCTTTCAGATTGCTTAATGTTTAGCGTTGTTTCACTTATCTCTCTAGGATACAGCACTCTATATTATAAGCGCCGACTAAGCCTATATGGGATTGTGATTTTTGATTATAGAGCTGTACGATTTGTAAGAGTTTTCTCCGCACTTGAGGCCATTATAGGAATCTGCCTTATTGTTTTCTTGCTGCTCTCGGTTTTGTGGCCACCGGTTGTTTTCTTTTAAACATTCATTGTCATTGAATGTTTCCTGTAATCACAATTCAAAAAATCCTTCTAGTCCTTTGTAGCAGGATATGTAGTCTGGTTGTGTAGGTATTGTATAATAGTTTTTCGCCTTGTATCATTACTTGGATTGAAAATATATGGATTAACATATGCCAGATAAACACTCTATAAATATTAAAGATTTAAGTCCTCAAGAGATACAGGACTTTGTTCGTGATAACAATTCGCAGCCTTTTAGAGCTCGGCAGATAAGCAAATGGTTGTATAAAAAAGGTGTTGCAAGCTTTGATGAGATGTCTGATCTTTCGAAAGAATTTCGGGATCTTCTAGAGTTTTCGTTTTCTCTTGAACCTTCACTTCAATTAGTTCAAGAGCAAGTGTCTGAAGACGGAACCAAAAAATACTTGTTTAAATTATCTGATTGTAATCAAATTGAGAGCGTTCTAATTCCTGATAAAAAAAGAAATACTCTATGTATTTCTTCACAAGTAGGTTGTGCTCTTGGATGTACTTTCTGTATGACGGGTACTTTAGGGAAGTTGAGGAATTTGAGACCTTCAGAGATTATAGACCAATATACTTTAGTGAACAAATACAATGAAAATAGTATTACCAATATAGTTTTTATGGGTATGGGAGAGCCGCTTGATAACTTGGATAATCTAGTAAAAGTTATTAACATTTTGACGGATCCTCACTACTTAGCCCTATCACCTAAAAGAATTACAGTATCAACCTCAGGACTTGTTCCTCAAATTAAAAAACTAGGAGAGCAGGTATCTGTTAATTTAGCGGTATCTCTGAATGCCCCAAGGGATGAACTCAGAGATGAGATAATGCCTATAAACAAAAGATATCCGATAAAGACACTCTTGGAAGCGAGCGTGAAATTTCCAGTTCCTAATAGAAAATACTTGATGTTTGAGTATGTGCTTTTAAAGGACAAAAACGATTCTGACAGCGATGCGCATACGTTAGCAAAGCTGCTTCGTGGAATAAAGTGTAAAATCAATATCATCCCTTTCAACGAAGCATATCCACTACCTTATAAATCTCCAACCTGGGACAGGGTTCTAAAGTTTCAAGAAATTTTAGTGTCATATAAGATAAATGTGAGAATAAGAAAAAGTCGGGGTAGTGATATTCTCGGCGCATGCGGACAATTGGCCGCAACATATCCATCTATAAAAGTAACAGAGACGCAAACACAAAATTAGGAGTATGTAATAAATAATGACAGGCTCAGAAATCAGAGAATTATTTCTAAAATATTTTGATGACAATAATCATAATATTGTAAGAAGCTCATCGTTAATACCGAGCAATGATCCAACTCTGCTGTTTACTAATGCCGGCATGGTCCAATTCAAGGATGTTTTTCTAGGATTGGAAAAACGTTCATACAAGAGAGCAACTTCTGCTCAAAAATGTGTCAGAGCTGGAGGGAAACACAACGATCTTGAAAATGTAGGCCGTACAGCAAGGCATCATACCTTTTTTGAGATGCTTGGGAACTTTTCTTTCGGAGATTATTTTAAAAAAGAGGCGATTGAATTTGCCTGGAGATTGTTGACTGAAGTTTATAAACTTCCTATAGAAAAGCTATGGGTAACGGTCTTCGAGGAAGATGATGAAGCTTCAGAATTGTGGCAGAAAGTAATTGGGCTTCCTCAAGACAGAGTCCTTCGAATGGGCGAAAAAGATAATTTTTGGTCAATGGGGGATACTGGTCCATGTGGACCATGTTCCGAAATTCTGATAGATCAAGGTGAGGAGTTTAGCTGTGGCAAGAAGACTTGTGCTCCTGGTTGTGAGTGTGACCGCTATCTTGAGCTCTGGAATCTTGTATTCATGCAATATGATAGAGATTCAAGTGGTAACATGACCCCACTTCCTAATCCTAGTATTGATACAGGTATGGGTCTTGAAAGAATTACAGCAGTACTTCAAGGTGTAAAAAGTAATTATGAAACAGATCTTTTGCGCGGAGTAATTGCAAATGTAGAAGAGATATCGGGAAAAACCTATGGGCAAGATGAGGATGCAGATGTTTCTATGCGAGTTATCGCTGATCATGCTCGTGCTGTAACTTTTCTGATTTCAGACGGCGTATTCCCATCAAATGAGGGTAGGGGATATGTGTTGAGAAGGATACTAAGACGGGCAGTGCGTCATGCTAAAATGCTTGGAATTGAAGATCCGTGCCTTTATAAGATTACAACAAGAGTGAAAGAAATAATGCAGGATGCTTATCCTGAGCTTGAAGAGAGAATAGATTTTGTAGCAGACGTAGTTAAGAATGAGGAAGAGAGGTTCTTTGAAACAATAGACAGAGGGCTTGAACTCTTAAAAGTAGAGATAGATAAGCATAAGGGTGAGAAAGTTATTCCCGGAGATGTTGTTTTTAAGCTTTATGACACATTTGGATTCCCAGTTGATCTTACTGAGGATATTGCAAGTGAAAACGGACTTACTTTGGACCTTAAAGGTTTTGAAAAGGAGATGGACCAGCAGAGAACACAGTCTAGGCAAGCCTGGAAAGGGGATGTTAACGGAGAATTGGAGCCTTTATATAGAGAGTTTATCTCAGGCGGCATGGTAGTAAATTTTACAGGTTATGACAGGACTAAAGATACTGGCAGAATAACTGCATTAATAAAAGATGGAATGCTTGTGGATAGTGCTGGAGAAGGAGACAAGGTTGAGCTAATTGCTGATCAGACGCCTTTTTATGGCGAGTCAGGAGGTCAGGTTGGTGACCGGGGTACAATTGAAGCTGAGAAAGGAATAGCAGAAGTAGTTGATACTAAAAAACCTCTTGCCGGGATAATAGTCCACTATGCAGTAATTAAGAAAGGCACTCTTTTGGTGGGTGATAAGGTAGATCTAAAAGTTGATGAAAAACTTAGATTCGGAATCGAGACCCACCATTCAACTACCCATATATTACATGCAGTACTTAGAGAAGTACTTGGAACTCATGTTGGTCAGGCAGGCTCTCTAGTTGCGCCGGGCAGGCTGAGATTTGATTTCACTCACCATTCCTCTATCGATAGTAAAGATATAAGGAAGATGGAGGATATAATCAATGATAGAATCAGATGGGATGATAATGTGATTATTGAGACTGATGTTTCCTATGATGACGCTATAAAGAAAGGCGCTATGGCCTTTTTTGAGGAAAAGTATGGCGATAAGGTCAGAGTAGTGAGCATTGGTGATTATAGCGTTGAGCTTTGTGGGGGTACTCATCTAGATAGCTCAGGCGAGGCAGGGCTTTTTAAGATTATATCTGAAGGTGCATCTTCCGCTGGAGTTAGACGAATAGATGCCCTTGCTGGGAGATCAGCCTGGGATTTCATGAGGGGGAAAGAGGATACACTTACTCAAGCCACGGATATTCTCAGAGTATCTGAGTCTGACCTCATATCTAGGCTCAAAAAACTTGTTGAAGAGAATGAGTTAGTTAAGAGCGAACTTGATACTTATAAAAATAAAGTGCTTAGCGAAAGAGCTGGGGATTTGATGGATAACATCAAAGAAGTTAACGGTACTAAGGTCTTATCAGCAGAGGTATCAGGAGCTGATGCAGGGCAACTCAGAAAAGTCTGGGACGATGTGAAGAGCAAACTTGATTCAGGTGTTGCGGTGCTTGGTAGTAGAGATAATAGCAAGGCATACATTTTAATAGGAGTAACTAAAGATTTAACTAGCAAGTATCACTCTGGGAATATAGTCAAAGAGCTTGCACCAATTATTGGGGGTAGGGGAGGTGGTAAGCCTGATTTGGCACAGGCGGGTGGAGATAATCCGGAAAATTTAGATAAGGCGCTAAGTAAAGCTTGCGAAATGATAGGCGCTAGTTAGAGGAATCTACTTTATCTATTATTAAGAGTCTTTACTAATACCTTTTTCTTTCAAAACAGTTTTCATTTTCTTAAGTGCAGCGGTTTCAATTTGCCTAACTCTTTCCCTTGAAATGTTATATTTCTCTCCAAGCTCCTCAAGTGTAAGAGGCTTGTCAGTTAATATCCTGTTTTCAATTATAAAGCGTTCTCTATCCTTTAAAACTTTAAGCGCAGCGCCCATTCCACTTTTAACTCTTTTGTCTTCCTCAACCTTGGTAATTAAATCTTCCTGGTTTACATCATCGTCCGCAAGAAAATCCATATGCGATAAGTCGGTATCTCCTTTAATCTCGGCGTCAAGGGAAAAATCTTTGCCCCCCATTCGTTTATCCATCTCTATTACCGCTTCATTAGAGACGTTAAGCTTATCGGCTAATTCTTTATAATCCTCTGAACTTAAATTTCCATCACCCAATTCCAATTGGTTTTTGGTGGAGCGTAGTTTATAGAATAATTTTCTTTGAGCCTGGGTCGTACCAACTTTAACTAAACTCCAACTTTTAATAATATAATTCTGGATATATGCCCTTATCCACCATACGGCATAAGAGATAATCCGGTAACCTTTTTCCGGATCAAATCCCTTTACTGCGTGCATAAGTCCTATATTTCCTTCTTGTATTATATCCATCGTATTTAACCCGTAGTTTTTATACTCATTTGCTACTTTTACAACAAACTTTAGGTTTGATGAAACGAGTTTCCTAGCGGCGTCTAGATCGCCATCATTTTTATATTTCATAGCCAGTTCGTACTCTTCTTCTCGGCTTAGGACTGGATAATTGCTGATTTCAGTCATGTATCTTTGAAGAGAAGTAGTATGTGCGGGAAGTAAGTTTCCTTGTCGCTTTTTTTCTTTGGTTTTCTTATTTTTATCAGGTTTTTTAGACATTTTGTGAGCCAAAAGAGTTTTTACACAACTTTAGTATACGTTTCGAGTGGATTCTAATCAACCTGCTAAATTCTAAATGCTCTCCAGAGTCTCTAATATATCAATATACATGGTATTTAATCCTTGACTCATGATGTTCTTCTGTTAGAATGTTGTGCTTAAAGTTCTGAGCTTAATTTTCGGTTCCGGAGTAGCTCAGCTGGCAGAGCGGGTGACTGTTAATCACTAGGTCGGGGGTTCGAATCCCTCCTCCGGAGCCAATCGTTATAAGTAGTACAATCAACCATCAAATCAAAAGGTTTTTTCAAAGAATAACGGAGGGTTGCACCTTCTAATTCCAAGTTCGAAAACACATAGTTAATAAGTTTTCTTTTTTGGTCAATATTCGAACTTTCAAATAATTCATAAGCTCTTGATGCGATAGAAAGTACAGCGTTTACAGTAATCTTAAAGTTTTGGTCAGCTTTGAGATAGTTTTTCATTATCTCATTATTCTTGAATTGTTTGTTCTTTAGTTCCTGACATTTTTTGTCATAGTCGTCAGTAGTAATACTCTCATCTAAAAGAAGATCCAATAGCTTATCTAGTTTACTTTGAAGCTTTTTATTTTCTTTCTCAAGTTCAATTGTAGCAGAATACTGAAAGTTTTTTTCTGATTCATGACTCTTTTTTAATTCTTCTGTTAAAGCTTCTAAAATGTTTTGTTCAATTCTAATTGATCTGAATACGTCTTTTATCTGATCTAGCACCATTTCTTCTTTAATAAACATGTTTTTGCTCGGATTATCAGGATTTCTACATATTAGGTATATGTATTTCCCCTTTTTAATGTCGCTAGTTACTATCCTGCCACTTATAGCACATTTTATCAGACCTCGAAAAGTAAATGGTTTATTACTCTGTCTGGGAGCCTTAGTTCTTGATCTGCCAGTCCTAATTTCCTGACATTTATCCCAGGTTTGTTTATCTATTATTGATGGATAAATATGCCTATATAATTTGCCCTTCACACGCATTTCGCCATAATAGAATGGGTTTTGTATCAGCCTATGTAGTTGACTACTTGAAAGTGATCTTTGTCCTTGGTAATTATTTTTTAAACCCCATTCTCTGGATATTTTTACCATTTCGCTTAGAGAGTAAGAACCGGTTGAATATTCGATAAAAATTCTTTTTACAAGGAATGCCCTTTCTTTGTCTAGAATTATAGTACTTTTACCAGTTAATTCGTCTCTATGGTTCTTATACCCTATAGGGGCTTTACTGGTCCATTCCCCATTTTCACGCTTAGTGTGCAAAGCACCTTTTACTTTTTCGCTCAGGACATCTGTGTAGTTTTGTGCTACAGCAATACCAATATTCCACATCAATTTGTCACTTGAGGAAGAATTTTTATTAATAATCTTGTTTTCATTAACGAAATGTATTTCGATTTTCTCGTCTTGAATTAAACTGTCTAAAAGTGAATATTCTCTGAAGCTTCTTTGTAGCCTATCAATGTTTGAGGTTATTAAAGCAACTGTTTCAGCTTGCTTATTTGCAAATTCCAGCATTGCTTTAAATTCCTTTCTGTCACCTCTGGTTGATGATTCTACTATTTGAAATGTCTCGATGATTTGAAAATTCTTTATTTGGCAATATTGGCTCAATTGCTCAGTTTGAGTTTGGATACTATATCCTTCTTGTTGTTCTTTACTTGATACTCTTGCTAGAATTATTGCTCTCATCTTATAACCTCTAGACATTTTAACACTAATTAATAAAAATTTCTGATTTCTTTACACTTTCAAATTTTTCTAACTCACAGCATAAAGTTTGGAATAATCTATAGTTGCTTATGCTTTCCAATTCTAGACCCATTATTTCTGATTTAATTCTTTGCCATGTTCGATCACTCATTGAAGAAAAAAGGTTTCGTAATCCTTGAAAACCTATAGAATCCACTAAGTTTAAAGCCCCTATTAAGTGTAATATCTTTGTTGGTTTATAATGCTTTGATTTCTCTATTTCCATAAACAAGTCTTCCGGTTTGGTATCCTGAGAGCAGTCAAGGTGCCAATTATCCCAGATCAAATTAAAATAATGAATTAATATGCCCTTCGATATTCGAGAATTAAACAGATTCTGAAATGTGGGTTCAATATACATATTTATTTTTTTTAAATTGCTAAGAATGGTTCTTTTGTTATTGAGTCGAATTTCCATTCTTAAAATGTTAACTTGACTGTGCTTGGTGTTTTTATTAAAAAGATCGAGTTGTAACCAGTTATCTTTTTCAATACATCTCTTTTCTGAAATCTTTGATCTATCCAAATCTTTCACTTTATCATAGAAAACTATCTCATAAGAATTTGTGTGGTATCTAACAGCATGACCATAATTTCTATAATCACTGCTAGATAGATCGAGCTTTTGATTTAGATTCACTTTTTTTAATTCGTTCAATATGTATGAACACTTTGTATATTTATCCAAAACTATATTTTTTGAATAGTGAATAGAAGATATATTTGCTTCTATTAACTTATGCTCACAGGTAATTACTCCCATAGTCTTGAGTTTATCTTTTAGTTCTGCAATTAGCTCATAGAAATTGCTGCTTTTAAGTTCATCAAAGTTGTTTTCATAGAGTATTTTAGGTGCTGAAAACTCTATTCTTAACTGGATCGTGTAACTCATTTTGTTACTTCTTCTTATTAATGTCAGTCTTGGTAAATATCCATATTTCAATTTTTCATATTTGGATGGATTCTTTATACACTTCATGAAACCTAATTTGGTCGATGACAAGGATGGTTCATTTATAAGCCCCTTAGCATTAGGAATAAACTTGTCTGGTTCTGAAATAATGAAATCATCTCTATTTAATATTAAAACTGTAGTATCAATCATTATAATCTTTAATGTTTATTATCCATTTCCTTATTATTCAAAACACGATTTTCTGTAATTAGTTCTGGGTTTTCTTTAGCTATTTCGATTAAGGTTTCAAAAAATTGTTGTAATCTGGTTTTTGCCTCATTGTTTTCAAGGCTTTTATTGAGCTTTAATTGTTTAGAAGACCTGTCTTCATCATGCATAAGCAGATGGTACAGGATCGGGACCTGCGCAGATCTGCGCAGGTTTTAGTTGAGGTCTATATAATTGGGGTTAACCATTACTTTTTTGTTGCTATACAAAATAAATCTTTCAAGACCAGTTACCGATTGAATTTTATGATTTAAATGTCTTACAGTATTGTATATAATTTCCTGCCAATCATTGAGAATAGTTGTATCCTCACCAAGAGCTTCTACTATATCGCATATCTCCCAGTCTTTTTTGATGCTGGTTTTGCTATTGAATAAGATTTTGCAAAGATAATGTTGATTAGTATCAGCCTGTATTTTAATACTTTTGTTATCAATGATAAGTTCAGCAGATTTCTTGTTATATTTAAGTTTTTTTATTCTGACGAGGCTATTACCTCCTGTTCTAGCAAATTCGAGAAGTTCTTCTAGCATTTCGTCTTTCTTTTTCCCATCCTCGACAATTGTTTCCTTTATTTCTTTTACTTCACCTTTAAGACTTTGTACATGCAGATTAGTTTCTTGAATTGTTCTTAATTGAATTTTACCTATTTCTATACTCTCTTGAGTTCTTGTTTTTAATAGAAATTCATTTCTCATATTCTTTATTGGTTGAATTTCTTTAAGTTCAATATCAAGAGTTCTGTGTTTATCTATAGAAGTATGGAAGTTATCAGTAGGAATATTCATGAGTGTTCCTTCTAACTTCTTCATGTCTGCAAATCCTATAGATGATAGGGAATTTTCAAATACTTTTACCGAATCTAGAATAGATTTTGAATTACCTAATTGTTCTAGTAGATATATTTTAGATACTTCTTGAAGTTTTATAAGATCATCATAAAGATGCATAGTGCCTATAGATTGATCAGTAATAAGTTTAACGAAATTGTCAGAATTCAATTTATCCAGATCAGCCAGTATGCCTTGTGATATATCGTTTAACTCAATTATTTTTTCAAGATGAGATTGTGTTTCAATGGACCTAATAAATTTTTCAAATTCTTTTTCCTGATTTTCAATAAGTTTACTGAAGGTAGATACATCTCTCCTTCTGGTTGGGACTTTTTGTTTTTCACTTTTCTTTTCTTTGTCAGTCATTACTTTTTCTTTTATCACATTGTCATAAACATTACAATTTGTACTTTTCCTAATCGCTGTAATAGATATAGTGGTAATCCCTAACGGAACGGGTTCTGTCGTGAATACAGCTACTGTCTCGGCAAGTCAGAACGATCCTAATACATCAAACAACGCAGCAACTGTGATTGTACAGGTAAACGGCCAAACTACTAATCCTAATCCAGACCCTGATCCTAATCCTGATAATCCAGGCGCAGACAGTGATGGAAGCAATAACAGTGGTTGTTCTTCTTCCCTAGCTGGGGCCGCAAATAACAAAGATACAGCATTTAATCTTGGATTATTGTTGCTTCCGTTCTTTATTATTGGGCTTAGAGCTGTTAGGAGAAGACAATCAACTGATTAAAAAACAACATAAACTATAGGGGAGCTAAGGCTCCCCTATCTTGATTTCTAAAAGATCTAAATTAGATTATTATTGCAGTCAGTTAATTTGAGCGCATCACTTCTATGAACGGATGTTTTCACCTCAGCAATAACTGCGAATCGTTGTTTTGAACTATTTGTTGTACGTTGACTATATTATAAGACTTATTTATTTCTAATACTTTCGTTCGGAATGAGTCCAGTAGGGGACCCCATTCCGCACTTTCATTCATTTCTGCTAGTAGATTGAAGAGTTCTTTGTAATCATATCGAAGACTTACGCCATCCCAAGTAGCGTTCAGAAGTACAGTATTAATTAATACCCTTCTTTCTTCGTATTTTGAACATTCAAATAATTGACCACACTGATTTTCTTTTCTTAGATTTTTTGGATCGTT
>Ga0209633_10003811_pt1 | contig 13798 bp, 14 predicted proteins | sample Cruoilmetagenom1_FD_187290 | JGI IMG/M metagenome (GOLD analysis project Ga0209633, IMG submission 187290) | Oil polluted marine microbial communities from Coal Oil Point, Santa Barbara, California, USA - Sample 1 (SPAdes) (version 2) | ecosystem: Environmental > Aquatic > Marine > Oil seeps ... | reverse complement strand
CGCAGGCTGATGGTTTTAGCAAAAGCCTCCCGTTTGGTTTTATCCGCCATGTGCGGGAAACCGTTGGATGAGAATACCGGAATGGTTTCCGGATGATTCTCGGTAATATCGAAAAGTGTCGCGTCACTGTTTATCATTTTTTTCCCTTCAAGTCTGAAATTGTGGTGTCCTTCATGATTCTGTAGATTTCCATGGAAACTTTGTGAATGCGGCCTTCAAACAGGCAGCTGTTAAAAGGGCAGTAGCTTCTGCCCATGGGACAGGATTCAGGATTTATCGGAGCTTCAAAAATCTCATATACATCCATGAAGCTGATATTCCGAGGTTCTTTCTCCAGGGCGAATCCTCCGGAGGGTCCCCGGGTGGAAGATACCATTCCGCTTTTCTGTAGTTTTCCGAACACCTTGGCCAGATGAGCCTCTGATGCTTTCAGGGTTATCGCAGCGGATTTCACGTTAATTCGCCCGGGTGCGATGTTCGCCAGCAGTCCCAGGCCGTGTATAGCCAAAGAGGTGCCTTCTGAAATATTAACAAGGCTGTTCATCATTTCTCCGGTATATGCGTATTTAGGTACTAGAATACTGAAATAGAGATTTGAGGTCAATATGAAGGCTCTAAAAAAAAGCCCCGCGGCAACGCCGGGAGCTTTTAATAAAAGGAGAGATGAAAGAAAAAAGTTATCTAAGAATGGTTTGTCCCTGATGACCGACTCAAATATAAAGATGAATTGTGAAGCTTTGGTGAACAGTTGGTGTCTTTATCACGGAATCCTTCATGGTATTACTGAGGTTTATTCAGGCTTATCCTGTATTTATGAGCCATCTGCTTTGGTCTGTAGGACTCTTTGTTCTTCCTTAAACCCTCGGTTCCCAGGTCCTGCTCCAAATTCATGTATTCAAAATCAGGGCAGAAATCCACCGCAAACCGGCTGAAAAGAAATTGATAAATCCCATTGAAACGGACATCCGCTTTGGCAAAATGAATAGTGAAGGTGTCGTCGTTCAGCGCTTCTCCCAAAAGAAATCCCGCAGGCTTGCCGTCGGCAAAGGCCAAAGCACCGGTAAGGTCGAGTTCTTCCTGCATCAATAGAGCCTCTTTGCACTGGGCGTAATCACTGGTTTCCATTTCCTGAGAAGAGAATTCCTGCCAAAGGTCCAGAATTTTGATGGCCTCGCTCAGAACCTCCGGGGTAAGAGGGACAAGGAGAGCTTCATAATTTTTGAGAAACTGGTTTAATCGATTCTTTTTTTTATGCAGCTTCTTTCCGGGATAGGTTTTAAATTTTTCAGTAAGAAAAAGGTAGTCTGAGTCATTTGGATTGTAGGTTCTGGTGAAATCTTTTTCGTTAAAGCACTCCAGCCATGCTTCAGGTACCGGAAAAACGAAATCCCATTCTTCGCCGGCCATAAGTTCCTTCATTTCGGTAAAGCAGTCTTCTCCGGCTTTCTCCGGGTTGGTCATAGGCATCAGAAAACGCTTTTTATCATAGGTTACTCCAGAAAGAAAGAAGCCATGGGGAGTTGTAATTATTTCGTATTCATGGGTATTGCGGAATAGAAAGAGGTTGGGAAAGGAGAATTCGGAAAGATGCATTCCGATGGCATCGAGCTTTTCAGTTATGATTTTTTTATCTTTCAGGGTGAGTCTTGATTTCTTCATTATTAGTAAAATACTGATAGTTGGACAATCTGGCAATGAAAGTCGGGTAGTACTCTCGCTCTTTTCAGAATAATTTACTATCTTTATGGTGGTATTTAAATATGAACAGAATTTATCTTGATAATAATGCGACGACAGTTGTGGATCCCCGGGTGAAGCAGGCCATGGAAACCTACTGGCTGCAGCAGTATGGAAACCCGAACTCTCTCCATCAGTTCGGTACAGAGACTCACCCGGATATGGGCATTGCCATCGACCGGATTTATTCGGGTATCGGTGCCTCGGATGATGATGATGTCATAATTAACGGCTGCGCCACCGAGGGTAATAATACCGTTCTCAAAGGTATCTGGACGGATTATATTCTCAACGGAGATAAAACCCGTATTGTTACTTCCTTAGTAGAGCATCCCAGTATTGCCCACACCCTGGACTGGCTTGAGACTCAAGGAGTGGAAGTTGTCCGCCTGGCACCGAACGCTGACGGTCTGATTACCCCGGAAGTACTTGCCGAGGGATTTGAAGAAGATAAAACGGCTCTAGTGTCCATTATGTGGGCCAATAACGAGACCGGACTGATAAATCCGGTTAGGGAGCTTGCTGTGTTCTGCAGGGATAATGGTGTACTTTTTCACACCGATGCTGTGCAGGCTGTGGGAAAGGTGCCGGTGAATCTTAAAGAAGTACCGGCAGATTTTCTTACGTTCAGTGCCCATAAATTTCATGGCCCTAAAGGAGTCGGCGGATTGTTTATCCGGGAGGGCCGGAATTTAACGCCCCTCCTTCATGGTGGTGAACAGATGGGTGGTAGACGTGCAGGAACTGTGAATGTGGCCTTCATGGTGGGTATGGGACTGGCCATGGAACTGGCTGTGGAAGCTCTGGACTTTGAGGATTTAAAGGTTCGGGTATTAAGAGACCGCCTTGAAGATGCCATTGCATCCCTACCTGATACGCTGGTTCTCGGGAAACGGGAACACCGGACACCGAACACCATACTTGCAAGTTTCAAGGGTATTGAGGGAGAGGCTTTTTTATGGGACCTCGACCGAAAGGGTGTTGCCGCCAGTACCGGCAGTGCCTGTTCATCTGAATCTCTGGAAGCCGATGCAACCCTGCAGGCCATGGTAACTGATGTTGATCTGGCCCATACCGCGGTGCGCTTCAGTCTCTCCAGGTTTACCACGGATGATGAAATTGATACTGCAATTGATGCAGTGGAAGCTGTTGTAGAGAGGCTTCGTTCTATCTCCAGCACTTATTCGAACAAGAATAATTAAGGATATTGCTATGGCAAAAAGCGATCTTGTCGGAGGATCACTCTGGCAGAACTACTCTCAGAAAGTGGCAGACCGTATGGATTCTCCCCGATTTCTGGGGGAGATAAGCGAAGAGGAAGCCGCATCGATGAATGCTGACCTCATTGTTGCAGACCACGGTGCTGAATCCTGCGGTGATGCGGTGCGTCTGTATTGGGCTGTGGAAAAGGATTCCGGAAAGATTTTAAAAGCCACATTCAAGAGTTTCGGCTGCGGAACGGCAATTGCTTCCAGCGATATGATGGCAGAGCTCTGTATCGGACTCACCGTTGATGAAGCGGTAAACATTACCAATATAGACGTGGAAAAAGCTCTCAGAGACAATGAGGATACCCCGGCTGTACCTCCGCAGAAAATGCACTGTTCGGTAATGGCTTATGATGTGATTAAAGCGGCAGTTGCCGTTTACAAGGGTGTGGATATTAAAACTCTTGAGAATGCTGAAATGGTTTGTGAATGTGCCAGGGTAACTCTTTCCACTATAAGAGATGTTATCAGGGTTAACGACCTGAAAACCGTTGAGGAAATAACCGATTACACAAAGGCAGGTGCTTTCTGTAAATCCTGTATTCAACCCGGCGGGCATGAAAAACGGAAATACTATCTGGTTGATATACTTGCTGAAACCAGAGCGGAAATGGAGAAAGAAGCTGCAGGATCGGAAGGCCCTCCGTTCCAGGAGCTCAATTTTTTTAAAAGATTTAAAGCCATTGAACGGGTTCTTGATGCTGAAATTCGACCAGCTCTTCATCAGGATGGAGGAGATGTTGATGTGGAGGATTTTCACATGGACGGTGATGTGCCTGTTGTGAATATTTCGTACAGGGGAGCCTGTTTAGGTTGTGTAAGTGCAACTGTGGGAACACTTGGATTTATTGAGAATATTCTCAGAGAAAAGCTCGATCCTCTATTCAAGGTTGAAATCGGCTGATAAGTTTTTTTAGTTTTCGATTGCGGGTATTGGTTGAAAACGGAGGGATAGAATCCGCTGGCGCCGGGTTTTCAGAATGGTATAGGTGCCTTCCTTCAGGGTGAGAACAGTTCCTTCTCCCGGGATGCGTTCCAGTTTTTCCAGCAGATACCCGCCGATTGTATGGGTTCGATTGTCGTGTACCAGTTCCAGCCCAAGGGTGTCTGCAACATCGTAGAAATCAGTATCCCCCTGAATAATCCACGAACCGTCAGGCTCCCTGTGGATCGGGTCTGCAGTTCTGATTTCCCTCTCATCGTACAGTTCTCCGAAAATCTCTTCCATAATATCTTCCCGGGTAACAATACCATCCAAACCTCCATATTCATCCAGTACTACAGCCATGTGAATAGGGGTGTTTTTCAGGCGGAAAAAGAGCTCATTGGCCTTCATCGTTCCCGGCACAATATATGGGGTGGCGGCGAAGTCCTTTATAGCTGCCCCGGGAGAGTCGCCTATTACTTTTGCCAGATCAAACAGGGATAAAACACCGGTTACCTGTTCAATGTTGTTTTTCAGGACGGGGGCTCTTGTATGGCCGGATTCTATAAACAGATTCAGCGCATCCTGAACGCTTGTCTCTTCATTAATGGAAAAAAGTTCTGTTCTGTGAGTCATAATGGCTTCTACAGGGGTGTCGTTTATCCGGAAAACATTCCTCACCATTTCTTCCTCATAGGATTCCACAACACCCTGTCCTTCGGCGGCCTTTACATGATGCAGCAGATTTTCCAGGGTGAGTTTCTGTTTCTCCCTGCCGGCAAGCATTAACGTGATAACCCGACTGACAGAGGTAATCATCCAGATAACAGGTTTCAAAATCCATGATAGCAGCAAGACAAACCGGGCACTGTAAAGACAGAGCTTTTCATTGGCGACAAGGGCAATCTGTTTTGGTGAAACCTCGCAGAATACCAATATTATCAGTGTCAGTATTCCTGTTGCCGCTGCCACATAGGTATTGCCGAACATTCTGATTGTTGTGGCTGTTGTCATAGCTGAGGCGCCGATATTTGCCAGATTGTTTCCAATCAGAAGGGTAGTGAGCAGGATATCCTGCCGTTGAGTGAGTTTCTGAACCAGGCGACCCCGTTTCCCTTGGTTTTGAGCTAGAGCACTGATCTGTCCGGGGGAAAGAGAGGTGAAAGCAGTTTCCACAGAGGAAAAAAATGCAGAGATAATGAGTAATATTATCAGAAATACCAGGGACCAGATAATCATCAGGCGGCTGCACACCGCCTGGTAGATAATGGATCTTCCATGTGTTATATCATTCACAATTTGAAACAAATCCGCAAGAGGTGAAGAATAACTTGCCGTCTGATATTCATTATGAGTATTTTTACCGTCGAAATTCCATCCTGATAAGGAACAACAAATGGCCAAGAAGAAATTCAAAACTGAGGTGAGCCAGCTGCTCAACCTCCTGATTCATTCGCTTTATTCTCACAGTGAGATATTCCTGAGAGAATTGATTTCCAACTCCTCGGACGCACTTGATAAGCTCAAGTATCTCACCCTGACCGATGATACTCTTAAAAATTTGGATTTTACTCCAAAAATTGATATCAGGATTGACGGTGCCGGAGAAAATACTCTGGTGATTGAAGATAACGGAATCGGGATGAATGATGAGGATCTAGCAAGTTCTCTTGGAACCATCGCCCGGTCCGGAACGAAAAATTTCATGGAAAAGCTTTCCGGAGATGCCCAAAAGGATTCGAATCTTATCGGCCGTTTTGGCGTCGGGTTCTACTCCTGCTTCATGGTTTCAGACTCAGTAGAGGTAATTTCAAGAAAAGCAGGAGAAGATAAAGCCTGGAAATGGACCAGTGACGGTAATTCAGGTTACAGCATTGAAGAGGCCGAGAGAGCAGGTCAGGGAACTACTGTTATTCTTCATCTCAATGAAGCCGGGAAAGAGTACGATTCTCAGTGGCAGGTGAAGTCTGTTATCAAAAAGTATTCTGACCATATCGCATTTCCCATCCATCTGCATTGGAGTGAAACTTCCGATGAGGATGATAAAAAGAAAACAGAAGAAAAAGAAGAGCAGGTAAATGCCGCCAGTGCTATCTGGAAACGTTCCAAGTCTGAACTTAAAGATGAGGATTATAACGAGTTTTACAAAACCATCTCTCATGAGGGTGAAGACCCGATGTACCGCATTCACGTGCAGGCAGAGGGAACTCTGGAATACACTACGCTGTTTTTTATCCCCAAAAATGCTCCTATGGACATGTTTCAGGCGGATTACAAACCCGGGGTTAAGCTATATGTGAAACGGGTATTTATTACCGATGACGACAAGGAACTGCTGCCGGTCTACCTGCGTTTTGTCCGGGGTGTGATTGACTCTGAAGATCTTCCCTTGAATGTGAGCCGTGAGATTCTTCAGCAGAACAAGGTAATGGCCAAAATCAGAGAGGCTTCTGTTAAGAAACTGCTCAGTGAATTCAAGAAACTTTCGGATAACGAAGAGAAGTACGCCGAGTTCATCGATCAGTACAACAGGCCTCTGAAAGAAGGCATGTATTCCGATTGGGCTCATAAAGACGATCTGACAGAACTGGTCCGCTATAAATCAACAGCAGTGGATGGCTGGACGAGTCTTGCAGCTTACAAAGACCGCATGCCTGAGGATCAGAAAGCTATCTACTATCTGGCCGGTGAGAATGAAGAAGCTCTGCGTAAGTCTCCTCTTCTGGCGGCCTACAGGGAGAAGGGTTTCGAAGTACTCATCATGTCAGATGAAATTGATGAGATTGTTACCCCGATGATCGGACCTTTCAAGGAGAAGGAGCTGAAGGCCATCAACCGTTCAGGGGCTTTGGACGATCTGAAAACCGATGATGATAAAAAGAAAGAAAAAGATGCCAAACCGGTACTCAAGAAGATTAAAAAGGCCCTGGGTGAAGCAGTAAAAGATGTTGTAGCATCGGCCCGGTTGGCAGATGCACCGAGTTGCCTGGTTTCCGATGATGCCGATCCATCGGCACAGATGCGGCAGATGCTCCAGGCTATGGGACAGAAGGATATCCCCGAGGCTACTTTTATTCTTGAGGTAAACCCCGATCACCCTGTAGTTAAAGGCCTTGCTGATACATCTGATGACGATCTGGTTGAGGATGTGGCCCATCTGCTTTATGAGCAGGCACTATTGGTTGAAGGTGTGGCACTGAAGGATCCTGTGGCATTTGCCTCCAGGTTGAACAGGGTTACTTCCAGAGCTTTTTAAGCTCTGAAATTTGTAATCATCAGAGAAATCCAATATCCTTCGGGGTGTTGGATTTTTTTATAACAGGAGGTTTTATTGTGAAAAAAACTGCATTACTGATTCTTCTGGTTGTTTTGTTGGCGATGCCGCTTCTTGCAGAGGGAAACAGTCTTAAAAATGACAGGGAGATTAGAACCCTGCAGGTACCACAGGATGGGCGGGCCAAAATAGGTTTACTGATGGGGATGCCCTCGGGAGTGACTTTCGGTTACAGGTTTTCCAACTGGTTTGAAGGAAATGTGACCGCCGGATACAATTTTGCCTTTGCTCAATCTGCCATTATCAGCGCCAATGGGCTGTTTACCCTGGTAAATATCCCTATCGGAGATGCGGGAGTTATGCCTTTATCCCTTGGACCACAGATGAATTTCATACTTGGAAATAACTTTTATATGGATGCTGTAGCCGATTTGCGGCTTGAGTATTCATTTCCCGACATTCCTTTGAATCTTTTTGGAGAATTCGGATTCGGATTCCGGTTTTTTAACGGGAATGATTGGATTGCATGGAATGGTGGTGTCGGTGTGAGGTATATATTCTAACTCATGATTGCTTGCTATCCGGAAAATAGCGACATAAGCTTTATTGAGCAAGCTTGAATGAGGTGGTACTTGATGAGGGGTAACTATTAGAAGGATCAGTCTTCTTGTGCAATAATAAATTGAAATGATTTAATAAATGGTATATTCTGATAGGTATCAATGATTCTATGGAGAGAGTATGAAAAAGTATTTGTTACTGGGAGTTCTGGTATTGCTTCTGACTTTGCCTGTAATGGCCGATGAAAACGGTTTTAAACTCGGTTTGATGGGTGGGCAACCCACTGGTGTAACAGCGGGGTATCGTTTTTCTGATTTAATGGAACTCAATGGTATAGTCGGATTTGGATTTGGCTGGTATGGTAGCTCCGCGATTACGGTTGGTGCGAATTTGCTGTTTACTGTTTATACCTTTGATTTTGGAGGACATAAGTTTCCTCTTTCTATCGGACCCCAAGCTACAGTCAGTTTTGGTTTAAACAATTATTACGATATCTTTGGGTTTGATACTGTTGCTGATATCAGATTGGAGCATACATTTGAGGATTTCCCGTTAAATCTGTTCACTGAAATTGGATTTGGTATAGAGTACTATTCCTACAAATGGGACGTCTTAGGAACAAATTACAAAGATGACTACATGGGATTCCAAATCACTGGAGCTGTCGGGGCCAGATACGTTTTTTAAAAAAACTTTTAAATAAAAAACATGATAAGAAGCCGCCGGTCCCGGCGGCTTCTTGCTGATTTATACCTGTTCATGTAATATATCTCTATGCGAGTAACGACAAAGGGCCGGTATGCACTCCGGGCCATGATTAACCTGGCCGTAAACAGCGGTGAGAAGCCTCTCTCAATCAAGAAAATAACCGAGGTGGAAGATCTTTCCCCCATCTTTCTGGAACAGATTTTCACTAAACTGAAAAAGTATGAACTCATCAAATCTATTCGTGGTGCCGGCGGCGGGTTTCTCCTTGCCAGGGAGGCTTCAGAAATCAGTGTAAAAGATATTCTGGAGGCTGTGGAAGAAGGTATCAGAATGACTCCCTGCTGTGCCAGCGAGAGTGTTCCTGCATCCCAATGTGTGAAACAGCCAGTATGCAGAGCTACCGGCTTCTGGAACAGTGCAAACACTTATATTATGGATTTTTTCGAAAGCTACTCACTGGCCAGAGTTATTGAAGAATTCGGCCCTGGGAAGCTCTAAAGTCCTATAAATCAGGCGTCGGAAGGTTCAGTTTCTCCAGGTACTCCCTCACCTCAACCAGTGTTCCGAGTGTCGGAAGGATGGCTGCATCCTTCTGTGCCTGCTTTATATCCATTTTTGAAACGGCATACTGAATTCCCGGTAGCTTTCCCGGTTCCATTGAGAACTCGTTGATACCCAACCCTATCATATAGTAAACCGTCTGGGGATCCTTGGACATGAGTCCGCATATGGACAAAGGACAGTCAGCTTGCCGGGCCGCGTCGTTTACTCTTTTAACAGCTCGGAGAACGGCAGGATGCCGGACGTCAAAAAGATCAGCAACTTTTTCGTTTGTACGGTCGACTCCCAGCATGTACTGAACAAGATCATTTGTACCCAGAGATAAAAAGTCGGCTTCTCTGGCTAATTCAGGGGCCATCTCAACAGCAGAGGGGAGTTCTATCATAGCTCCCAGTTTCGGTACCGGGAATTGTCCCAGACCGTCCCTTTTAAGAAAACTCAGGCTCTTCATCACTATTCTTCTGGCATTCAGGAAGTCATCCAGAGAGGATATCAGGGGGAAAAGAATACGAATCGGCCGATCACCCCCCGCACGTATCATGGCTTTGAGCTGGCCGACAAAAACCTTTTTATTTTCCAGAAGGAATCGGATGGCTCTGAGGCCGAGGAAGGGGTTGGCTTCTTCAGAATCGGGAATGTAACTGAGTATTTTATCTCCGCCGACATCCAGAGTTCTCAGGGTAACCAGCGGGTTATCAAGCCCGCCGACAACCTGTTTGTAGATAAGATACTGTTCTTCTTCCGAGGGAAAATCGCTTCGTATCAGAAAGGGAAATTCGCTGCGGTACAGGCCTATCCCTTCTGCTTTCAACCGTTTAGCAAGTTTGAGATCCGAAAGCAGATTCACTGTGGCCCGAAGATAAATTCGCACACCATCAGCGGTGAAAGATTCCGGCAGTACGGTAGCTTCCAGTTTTTCTACCTGATCAGAGCCTTCTATAAGCTGTTCAATTCGTTTTCTGGCAGCATCATCTGGATTCACAATTAACAGTCCCTGATGGGCATCCAGGGCCAGAGCTGTATTAGAAGGTATCTGAAAAATGTTGTCATCTTCTGTGAGTATCAGAGGAACACCCAGAGATCGGGCCAGAACACTGACATGAGCCGTAATACCCCCGCCGAAAAGAACCAGACCTTCAACATTCTGAGTTGCCAGTTTCAGTAGTTCAGAGGGGAGCAGTTCATTACTGAGTATTATCTGACCACTGTAATCGCCGTGAAGGCCTTCTTCTTTAAGCAGGTTTTCCAGGATACGGTGTCCAAGGTCTTTTATATCCTGTACTTTTTCCCGCATTCTCGGATTATGGCTTCCTGCAAAAAGAGTGATGTAATTGTCGGCAACATGAACAATGGCGTCTTTCGGGGAGGAACCTTCATGTATCCTTTTTTCCATGGCCCCGAAGAAACCCTCATCCCGAAGCATCAGCAGATGGGCACTGAAGATAAGGGACGCTACATCCGCCAGTTCTTTTTCCAGCCGATTCTGCAGCTCCTCCAGCTGTTTTTCGGTACTGTCGATGGCCGAATGAAAGTCCTCCATCGTTTCTTTGTAGTTTTCGTCAATTGAAGATATAAGTTTATCGTGGTTTCCCGGGCCCTCCATCTGGTATGCCTGTCCCAGAGCAACACCCTCAACTACCTGAGTACCCTTGATAAGATGACGGATACCCATATTTATCACGGATGGTTCGTTCTGTTCGGGAAGGGTCATGATAAGCTGAGCATTCTCCAGTGTTGCGGCCAGTTGAGATGCAATAGCCTTCAATGCCTGAGCGTCAGACTTACTGAACCTGGAACTTCTCTCATCCTGAAGTACCAGTACCCCAACCCGCTTAACGCCCCTGATAATTGGAACGGCCAAAAAGGACTCGTAGCGCTCCTCTCCGCTTCCAGGAATGGATTTGTAATATGGGTTGTTATTACCGTGGCCTTCTCTGATAGGCCGTAATTCCCGTAATGCCAATCCTGTAAGACCCTCTCCCGGTTTGAGGGTTAATTTTCCCACCATATCTGAATAAAGACCGGCTGTTGCCTCCAGTACAAGAATATCTCTTTGTTCCTTATAGAGAAATATAGAACAGACATCAGCCTGCATATGACTGCTGACAATCTGAACCACCTGGGTAAGAAATCCTTTGATATCCTGGCCCTGGCGGAATAGGGTGGCAAGTTCGCTGACTGAGCAAATCATGTCGACGCTGGAATTAACGGCCTTGTTCATTTACGCTCCAAGCTTCCCGGCCTTGGCTGTACAATCAGAGACTGCCTGAATGATGGCTGATCTGAACCCCGCTTTCTCCAGTGTCGCCACAGCTTCGATAGTAATACCTCCTGGGGAACATACTTCATCTTTGAGAACACCTGGGTGCTTACCGGACTGGGCAACAAGTCTTGCAGAACCTATAACTGCCTGGGATGCGATTTCATAGGCAAGAGCGCGGGGAATCCCGTCTTTAACGGCACCATCGGCCAGGGCTTCGAGAAACATAAAAACCCAGGCAGGACTGGATCCGGCCAGTGAGGTAAAGGCATCCATAAGATGTTCCGGGAGTACAACAGTTTTGCCAACAGCGTTGAAAATATCTTGTACGGCCTTGAGTTCCCCCTCCGCCACTTCGGTTCCCGGGCAGAGGGCTGTCATACCTTCAGAGATGAGTGCCGGAGTGTTCGGCATGGTTCTGATAATTTTTCTTTTCCCCCCGAACCATCCACTGACTTTTTCCAGGGTTAGGCCGGCGGCAATGGTAACAACAATCGTTTCTGGTTTAATTTGTTCACGGATCCCCTGAATTACCGCTTGATACACCTGAGGTTTCACCGCTAGAACGAGGATAGAGGCCTCAGCTGCTTTGTTGTTATCCGTATCGGTTTGGATTCCCGGGAAAGATTCTGTTAATTCTTGAAGTATACTCTCCCTTGGTTCGCAGATAATCACATCGGATGATGAACGGGTTCCTCCTGAGAGAAGTCCTTTGATAATTGCCCCGCCCATGTTCCCTGCACCGATAAATCCAATTGTATTATTCATTCTACTACCCTATTCTTTTTATACCTGTTTTATTCTACCCGAATTCCTGGATTTTTACCGTACCATATTTCCAGGCCGAAAAGGGTGTCTTCTGATAAATAATCAGGATGCGGTCCATCCAGGATTCCAAGTGATTGTCTATAGTTGTTCACCAGCTGCCAGAGCTCCGGCAGCATAATCACTTTTTCCGGTTGTCTTCCCCGGGATTGTATCTCGGTAATCTGCCTGTACACATCCGCAATAATCTCTTCTGCTCTTTCCATTAGGTTTTTAATGCCTGATACCGGAGGCGTGCTTCCTCCATCCCTTCCAGGTCGCCAGTCTCCTCACAGCTGTCTGCAAGATTGAACCAGGCGTCTGCTAATTCAGGATTTGCTTTGACCGCAGATCTGAACATATCGGCAGCTTCCTCATATCGTCCACAAAGAAACTCAACGACTGCTCTGTTGTTCAATGCACCGGCGTGTTCGCAGTCTCTTAACAGGGCTTCATCCAGGTATGCAGCAGCAGAATTGAGCCGCCCATTATTAATTCTCAGTCTGCCGATTTCACAAAGGGCATCGGCATCTTCAATATCTATATCAGAGGCCTTCAGCAGCTCTTTTTCAGCTTCAATTGTATTGCCTTCAGCGATTAAATCCAGGGCGTGGTTGTAACTCAAGGCTGCGGATTCCCGGTTAATTTTTGACACGGTTTGACGCGGCAAGCAGGCTGCCGCCCACGATGAAGAGCAGTAGAATAGCTCCGACACCGAAACTGTAGGCCACCTGTTCATTAGCAATTCCCAGTAGAAAGGCCAATCGGGGAAATGCCCCCATTAGAAAGGGACCGAGAATAGCGGCAAATTTTCCCATTGTATTGTAGAACCCGAAGTATTCTCCCGATACATTTTCATCGGGTATAAGGGATGCAAAATATGAACGGCTGAGGGCCTGTATCCCTCCCTGACTGGTGGCTACCAGGAATGCCACTGCGATGAAAATAGGAACAACTAAGCTGACAGGAACCAGGGGCATTACCGTTCCGAGGAATGTGATTACGGCATACACCCCGATACCGGTAAACAGCAGGGGCCGGGCACCGAATCTCTGTGCCAGATGTCCATACAGCAGGGCAAAGGGGAATGCCAGAATCTGTATCCCGATTACTGCAGCTAAGAGAACCATCATGCCCACACCGATACTCGAGGCAAAGTTTGTTGCCATCTTGATAATGGTGTTCACCCCGTCGATGTAGAAAAAATAAGCAATGAGGAAGAGAAATATCTTTTTATGTTTTCGAAGATCCCGAAAAGTCCGTCCCAGTCTTCGAAAGCTTTCGACAACCGGAGAGGGAACAGGATCGATTCCGTTTTTTTGTTTAACATTCTTTAAATAAGGGAAGGTAAAAAAGAGCCACCACAGAGCAGTCAGTCCAAAACTGATTTTTACACCAAGGACAGGTAAGCCGGCAGAAAAATCCATTCCGGAAAGTACAGCTATGATTACCAGGCTTATAAGAAAAGGTATAGTACTGCCGCCGATATATCCATACCCGAAGCCCTTGGATGAAACCATGTCCATTCTGTCCACCGAGGTGATATCCGGAAGAGAAGCATCGTAGAAGATATTGGCACCGGCAAAGCCTATAAATGTAAGAATGTACAGTACCAGAGCGATAACCCAGGCATCAGCGCCAACCAGAATCAACCCCCCTGTTGCCACCACACCCAGCAGCCAGAAAGGTATAAACAGCTT
>Ga0209633_10003810_pt1 | contig 13798 bp, 13 predicted proteins | sample Cruoilmetagenom1_FD_187290 | JGI IMG/M metagenome (GOLD analysis project Ga0209633, IMG submission 187290) | Oil polluted marine microbial communities from Coal Oil Point, Santa Barbara, California, USA - Sample 1 (SPAdes) (version 2) | ecosystem: Environmental > Aquatic > Marine > Oil seeps ... | reverse complement strand
GGCAACCACAATTTAAGTCAATAATATCAGCCTTAAGCTTAACTATTTCTCTTACCGCTTTACCAACTATAGAAGGATCATTGCCTAATAATTGTACTCCAATTGGTTTTTCTTTTCTATTAAAAGTGAGTAACCGTAGAGTATTGAAATTATTCTTTACAATTCCATCGGCACTAACCATTTGAGTATAAATTAAGCCGGCATCAAAATCTCTTGCAATTGTTCTAAATGCATAATCAGTAATTTCTGCCATTGGAGCTAAAATTGCACTACCATTTATTTTTAGATTTCCAATTTGCATTTTTCTAATTTATTTTAAAGAACAAATAATAAGCTAAACTTATAATAATATGTCATTCCGGTTAGCAAGTCTTTTGGGATACCGGAATGACAATTTAGAATAGCTTACTCAAAGCACTTTTTATCCTTCTTTTTCTTCATCTTTTTTCAAAAGTACTTTTCTAGATAAACTTGCTTTACCTCTTTCCATCTTAATAAGTTTAACTGTAATTTTTTCACCTTCTTTCAATACATCTTCAACTTTATCAACTCTTTTAGAATCAATTTGAGAAATATGTAATAAACCTTGTTGACCAGGCATATATTCACAGAAAGCTCCAAAATCCATAATTTTTACTACTGTTGCTTCATAAACTTTACCAACTTCTGGTTCAGCAACTAATCCTTGAATCATGTTTTTGGTTTTCATTACATTTTCTTTAAGTTGACCAGAAATAAAAACACGTCCATCTTCTTCAATACTAATATCAACACCAAACTCTTTTTGCATACCTTGAATTACTTTTCCACCAGGTCCAATAATGGCACCTATTTTATCAGGATTAATTTGAGTTGTTAATTGTTTTGGAGAATATTTAGAAAGTTCACTCTTAGGTTCTGAAATAACTTCATTCATTATTCCAAGAATTTCAAGTCTTCCTACTTTAGCTTGTCTTAAAGCTTTTTCCATAATTTCAAAAGAAATTCCTTGAATTTTTATATCCATTTGAATTGCTGTAATTCCATTTGAAGAACCAGCAACTTTGAAATCCATATCTCCAAGGTGATCTTCATTACCAGAAATATCAGAAAGAATTGAGAAATCTTCTCCTTCTTTAATAAGTCCCATTGCTATTCCAGCAATAGCACATTTAGAAGGAACACCACCATCCATAAGAGCTATAGAACCTGCACATACTGTGGCCATTGAAGATGAACCGTTTGATTCTAAAACGTCAGAATGTAAACGTAGAGAATAAGGGAAAATATCTTCTCCAGGTATAACAAATTTTAAGGCTCTTTCTGCTAAGTTACCGTGACCAACTTCTCTTCTACTTGTAAAACCAAATCTTCCAGTTTCACCAACACTAAATGGAGGAAAATTATAATGAAGAATAAAACGTTTTTTATATTCAGCATTCAATCCATCAATAATTTGCTCATCCGATTTAGAACCAAGAGTTAGAGTTGTTAAACTTTGAGTTTCACCTCTTGTAAACAAAGCAGATCCGTGAGTACGTGGAAGAAGATTATGTTCAACAGTAATTGGTCTAATTTGATCTGTTACTCTACCATCAAGACGTTTTCCATTTTCTAAAATTTGTTTACGCATTAAATCTTTTTCAAGATCGTGTAGAATAGTTTTGATAGTACCAGTATCTTCTGGATATTTTTCAGCTAAAGCGTCAAGCACCTCTGTGTTTAACTCTTTATTACTACTTGATCTTTCTTCTTTGCCCATATCTGCAGCAACAAGTTTAGCATATTTATCATAAGCTAGTTCATTAACATCGTTGCTAAGTTGTTCATCAATTACTTTTTCTTCAGAAACATATTTTTCTTTACCGCATTCTTGTTGTAATTCATTTTGTGCAGCAACTATTTTTTTAATTTCAACATGAGAAGCATTGATTGCATCTAATAAATCATCTTCACTAATTTCTTCTGCTTCACCTTCAACCATAACAATTGAACTTTCTGTACCAGCTATTGTTAGTTCAATATCAGATTCTTTTATTTGACTCATTGTAGGGTTAACTACATATTTCCCATCATTTCTACTAACTCTAACTTCAGCAATTGGCTCAAGGAAAGGAAGATCAGAAATTGTTAAAGCTGCAGAAGCACCAATAGCAGCAAGTACATCAGGGTCATTTTCGCCATCATAAGAATATACTTGCGCAACAATTTGAGTATCATTCTTAAAAGATTTTGGGAATAATGGTCTAATTGGTCTATCAATTAATCTTGCAGAAAGTATTTCTTTTTCTGTAGGTTTTGCTTCACGTTTGAAAAATCCACCAGGGTATTTTCCAGCAGCGAAAGCTTTTTCTCTGTACTCAACAGAAAGAGGGAAAAAGTCTATATCTTCTCTTGGTGATGATGACATTGTAACAGCAACAAAAACCATTGTTTCACCACATGTAACCATAACAGCAGCATTTGCTTGTTTGGCATATCTACCGTATTCAATCGTAATAACCTTTCCATCAACTTCAACTTCTTTTGTATAAATCATTCAATTTCCTCTTTACTTTCTTATTTTAAGTTCTTTAATTATTTCTCTATACCTTTCAATATCTTTACCTTTAATATAGTCTAACATTCTTCTACGTTTACCAACCATTTGCATAAGTCCTCTTCTAGAAGCGTGGTCTTTTTTATGATCTGAAAAGTGATCTCTTAAATCATTAATTCTTGCTGTTAATATTGCAACTTGTACTTCGGCTTTACCACTATCTTTATCATTACCACCATATTTTGTTACAAGTTCTTGTTTCATTTCTTTAGTAACTGACATTGTTGTTACTCCTTATTTTATGTTGTTTAATATAACCCCAGAATTAACCGAAGTTAATTATTTATATTTTTTATATTTTTTTTTGCTTCTTTAATATCTGCTCTAATTTGATCTTTCAATTCTTCTACTGAATTAAATTTTTTCTCATCTCTTAGTCTTTGAATAAAATCTATTGTAATATCTTTACCATAAATATTATTTTCAAATTCTAAAATGTGAACTTCTGCAATTGGTTCTACTCTATTATTAAAAGTTGGTCTTAGACCAACATTAAGAACACCATAATATTTGCTAGAATCAACTTCAGCTTCAACAAAATATACTCCATTTTGCGGAATTAATTTATTGTCATCTTCAACTTCTAAATTGGCTGTTGGAAATCCAAGAGTTCTACCTCGTTTACTTCCTTCAACTACTTTCCCACTAAGTGAATAACTTCTACCGAGCATTTTATTTGCAAATTCAATATCACCCTCAAGTAAAGCTTTTCTTATTTTTGTACTACTTATAATTGTATCCTCAACTTCCTTTGCACTTACAACAGTAATTCCAATATTTTTTTCTTTTCCTAAATCCAACAAATTATTTTTATCACCATCCCTGTCTTTCCCAAATTTATGATCATAACCTACAATAATATACTGAGCATTATTTTTTTCTACAATCACATTTTGTACAAATTCTTTATACGTTTGCTTTGAGAATTCTTCAGTAAAATTGATTATATAAAGTTGATCAATACCAATATCAGCAAGTACTTTTTTCTTTTCATTTATTGTAGAAAGAATTTTTATATCAAAATCATTTGAAACTACAGTTCGCGGATGTGGTTCAAATGTAATTACAACACTTTTACATTTTTGTTCTTTTGATTTCTCAAGCAATTCATGGATAATTTTTTTATGACCAATATGTAACCCATCAAAAGTACCTATTGTTATTACACTTGGTTCATCACTATTATATTCATCAGTATCTTTTACTACGATCATTATCTATTTAATTCGTTTGAATTGTTTCTTTAACTAAACTTTCTAATCCCTCAATTGTTAGAGCATCATCAACTTGATAATTACCAATTTTTGTTCTTCTTAGTTCACTGAGATAAGCACCACACCCTAACTTATCGCCAAAATCGTCTGCTATAACTCTAATATAAGTTCCCTTTGAGCACTCAATCTTGAACTTAACTTCCGGTAAATTAATTTCACTAATCTCAAAATTATAAATACTAATTTTCCTAGCTTCTCTTTTTAAGTCAATTCCTTTTCTGGCATATTTATATAAAGCTTTCCCTTTATGCTTTAATGCAGAATACATTGGCGGAATTTGTTCAATCTCACCAAGAAAGGAATTTCTTACTTCATTAATCTTTTGTTCCGTAATGCCATCTATATTTTTAATTTCACTTGGTTCGGTTTCACTATCCATTGACGGAGTTTTAACTCCAAGTGTAATTGTGCCAGTATAGGTTTTGGGCATATCTTGATATTTATAAATCTCTTTTGTTTTTTGTCTACCAAGGCAAACAATTAACAAACCTGTTGCGGCTGGATCTAAAGTTCCAGCATGTCCTACTTTTTTAACTTGGAAAATTCTTCTAATGTTTGCAACCACATTAAACGATGTTTTACCGAAATCTTTGTCAATTAAAAAAACTTTACCTTCTGACAAATCAGAGGTTACAATTTCACTCGTTTTCCGCGTTATCATTGTTTTTTATACTTTTAAAAATCTCTTCCATTCTTTCAACATAATCTTGCGTATCATCAATGTAAAAATTAAGTTCTGGAGTACTTCTTAAGTTAACTTCCCTTGCTAATTCACCACGCAAAAAACTTTTCATTGAATCTAAATGTTCAAGAGCATATTCTCTATTTTCTTTTTGATAAACAGAAATATATACTTTTGCAATTTTCAAATCAGGACTAACTTTAACATCTGTAATTGTTACAAATCCTAATTTAGAATCGCTAATTTTATGAATAAATATTTTACTTAAAGCTTCTTGAACTAAGCTTGATATTTTTTTTTGTCTAAACGACATTCTATTTAAGTATTAAATTTCTAATTTCTTTTTAGTTTCTACTGTTTCATAAGCTTCAATAATATCAGAAACTTTGATATCATTAAAGTTAGCAATATTTAATCCACACTCATAACCAGCATCAACTTCTTTGACATCATCTTTAAATCTTTTAAGAGTAGCAAGTTGTCCCTCGTAAATCACTATACTTTCTCTAAACAATCTTATTTTATGATTTCTATTTATTTTACCTTCTTGCACATAACAACCAGCAATAGTACCAACTTTAGGGACTTTGAATGTATCTCTAACTTCAATTGTAGCAACTAATTTTTCAGAAATTATCGGAGCAAGCATACCTTCAAGAGCCGATTTAACTTCATTGATTGCATCGTAAATAATATTATACAATCTAATATCTACATGCTCAGTTTCAGCTAACTTACGTGCACTAATATGTGGACGAACTTGGAAACCAACAATTATTGCTCCAGATGTTGCAGCTAACAATACATCACTTTCAGAAATTGCACCAACACCTTTGTGTATAACTTGAACTCTTACTTCGTCATTTGTTAGTTTCATTAATGAATCAGAAAGGGCCTCAACAGAACCATCCACATCACCTTTAACAATTATTGGAAGATCTTTTATTTCTCCTTTACCAATTCTACTAGCTATATCATCAAGGGTTATCATTCTAATTTGTCTGTGACTTTGTTCCCTATGTAGTTGCTGACGTTTAGTAGCAACTTCTCTAGCTTCACGCTCGGAAGCCACAACAACAAAATTATCCCCCGCTTGCGGAGCACCTTCAAAACCTAGAACAAGAACTGGAGTAGATGGACCAACTTCTTTTACCTTTCTATTTCTTTCATCAAACATTGCCCTAACTCTACCTTGGTAATTTCCAGCAACAAATGGATCTCCAATTTTTAATGTCCCTTTTTGAATTAACACTGTTGATGTTATTCCACGTCCTTTATCAAGTTGAGTCTCTACAACTGTTCCTCTAGCAACTCTATTGTGGTTTGCCTTCAGCTCTAATATTTCAGCTTCAAGTAGAATTTTTTCAAGTAATGAATCAACATTTAACCCTGTCTTTGCGGAAATTTCAACAGCTTGATATTTACCACCCCAGTCTTCAATTAAAATATTTCTATCAGCTAATTGTTGTTTAATTCTATCAGGATTAGCTCCAGGAGTATCAATTTTATTTATCGCAACTATGATAGGTACACCAGCCGCAAGTGAGTGATTTATGGCTTCAACTGTTTGAGGCATTACTGCATCATCTGCGGCAACAATAAGAACTACTATATCTGTAACACTAGCACCTCTCGCTCTCATCGCAGTAAAAGCCTCGTGACCAGGAGTATCAAGAAATGCAATTGATTTTCCGCCTTCAATTTCTACTTTATAAGCTCCAATATGCTGAGTAATTCCACCAGACTCACCAGCAACAACATTTTCTTTTCTTACATAATCAAGCAATGAAGTTTTACCATGATCAACATGACCCATTATTGTGACAATTGGAGCACGATGTTCAAGGGTTGATTCATCATCTTCAATATCTGCTAAAGCTTCGGAAGCTAACTCTTCTATAAATTCAACTTCAAATCCAAAATCTTCTGCAATTAAGGTTATTGTTTCAACATCAAGTCTTTGATTAATTGAAACCATCAATCCAAGAGTCATACATTTAGCAATTACTTCACTAACCGATACACTCATAAGATTTGCTAATTCATTTACTGCAATAAATTCAGTAACCTCTAACTTAGTTTCTCTTTCAACCTGCTTTTGTTCTTCAATTACCTCTTGAATTTCTTTTTTCTCTTTTCTTTTTTTCTTTCTAACAGCAGCTCTTCCGCCATATCCAGTTGCTGCAGCAGCGCCTCCGTGCAATGTTCTTCTAATAGTTGCATCAACTTGTTTTTTATCAACAACAAATTTCTTAACTCTTTTCTTTTTCTTAGCTTTAATTTCGTCACTTACTTCAATTGCACGTGATTTATTTTTTGCTTTAAGTACTTTTTTCTTTTTCTTATTTGATTCAGACTCATCTGTAGAATCTTTTGTTTTTTCATCTTTGGCTTGTTCTGATTTTGCCTTTCCCTTCTCAACTTTTTTAACTGGTTTTTTCTTTTCCTTTAGTTCAATTTTGCCAAGAACTTTTAGTCCAGTTTTATTCCTTTCAATTTGTTTTTGACCTTCAGTCTTAAACACTTCATCTTCTTCAACAGGTTTTTCTTCAGGAATTTCTTCAATTACTTCTTCTTCAGAACTAACTGGGGCTTCTTCAACTGGAGCTTCCACATCATTTTCTATTTCAACTTCATCGCTTACTTCCTCTTCTACAACTTCAACATCTTCTTCTTCTGTTTTCTCTTCAGCAACTTCAACTGTTTCTACAATTTCTTCTGGTTCTTCTTCTTCAGGAACTTCTTTTCCTAAACTTTTTTGGAAGTCAGATATTTTTCTATAGTGTCGTTCAGATTTCTCTATATCTTTTTTAAAATGATCTCTTATAGCTTCAATCATTTCTTCCGTAAGCGGGGAAGAATGAGTTTTCACTTTATAATCTTTCGACTTTAGAAAATCAACTATTGAATCTGTTGGTAGATTATACTCAGATGCAAATTTGTAAATTCTTATTTTTTTTGGTTTTGATGTTTCCGACATAGTTTAAGTACCGTTTTTTATTCTTCTTCTTCAAATTGACTTTTAATTACTTCAAAGATCTCTTCTGCTTTTTTATCATCAAATTCTTCAATTTCTTTAATTTTATCTATTCCTGCTGAAAGAACTTCAACAGCTGTATCATATCTGTTATTGATAAGGGTGTCAACAACTTCAGAACCAAGATCCTCTCTAAGACTTACTAGTTCTATATCATCTTCATATTCATCAAATTGTTTTTCTTCTCTAATAATATCAATATGATACCCAGTAAGTTTCATTGCTAATCTTATATTAACACCATTTCTACCAACTATAAGTGAAACTTGATCACTATCAGCAGTAACTGTACAAGTTCCTTCCTCTTCATCAAGTTCTAATTGTTTTATTTTTGCTGGTGCAATTGAACGTTGGATATAAATTATTGGATCATCTGAATAATTTACAACATCTATATTTTCATTGCTTAATTCTCTCACAATAGCGTGTATTCTAACACCTTTCATACCAACACAAGCTCCAACTGCATCTATTCTTGCATCGTTGGATTCTACGGAAACCTTTGCTCTTTCTCCCGGCTCTCTTGCAATATCTTTTATTTCAATTATACCATCAAAAATTTCAGGTATTTCAATTTCAAATAATCTTCTAAGAAAAAGATTATCCGCTCTTGAAACAACAATTACAGGTCCATTTGGTGTTTTCCTAATTTCTTTAATTACTGCTCTAATAGTATCGCCTTTTCTGTAACGTTCTCTCATTATTTGTTCAGATCTCGGTAATACTAATTCATGTTTATTATGATTAATTAAAATATCGTTTCTTCTTATTTGATAGATATCTCCAACAATAATTTCACCTAACATTTCAGAATATTCTTTGTGAATGATCTCTTTTTCAACTTCTCTTATACGTTGATTAAGACTTTGCTTTGCAAGGTTAATATGTCTTCTACCAAAAGATGCAAGTTCAATTTTTTGAATAAATTCTTCGCCAACTTCAAGTTCGTCTTCGTTTCCAATTTCATTTACTTCATCAATACTTACTTCCTTTTCAGGATCTTCAACTTCATCAACAATCATTCTCTCAAGGAAGATTTCAATATCTCCTTTATCCATATTAACAATAACTTCATATTCACATTCTAAGCCGTATTGTTTCTTAACTAAAACACCAAATACTTCTTCAATAATTCCACCAAGAACATCTTTATCAAGTCCTTTTTCACGAACCATACTAGAAAACGATTCAACAATTGAACTATTCATTCTGTTAAGCCTCCATCAGTCAAAAACTTAGTTTTACTTTTGCTTTTTTTATGTTATTAAAATTTATTTTTTTTTCTTCATTCTTAAAAATGAATATCAATTCATTTTTATTTACAGATTTTAGTTGAGCTTCAATACTTAAAACATTTTCATCTTCAGTTAAAAAAGAAATAGCTAGTATTCTGTTTATATGCTTTGCATATTGTTCAACATAAACTAAAGGTTTATCAATACCAGGTGAGGATACAACAAGCATATAATCGTATTCTGCAAATTCAGTTTCGTTAATTTCTTCTTTAATCTCTCTACTTACTTCAGTACAAATTTTAGCGTTAATTCCTTCAGAGTTATCAATAAAAACTTCAAACTTAGGACTATTATTTTTTCCTCTAATTACAACATCAACTAATAATAAGTTTTTTTCATCAACTACTTTTTCAATTATTTGTTTAACTCTGTCTTTCATAATAATTTATAATTTTCACAATTCTAATTTTGCCAAACGCTTACATAAATGTAAACAAATAAAAAACGCCCTTACGGGCGAAATAGAGAATGCTAAATTTACCATTTTATTAGCCTATTAGCAAGGTTTTGCTTATTCGATTTTATCAAAACTCCTAATGACAATTAGACTTAGACTTAGTTATGTTATAAAAATGATATTAAAATTGAATGGTTCGGAAATGATTCTACCGCTTGTTAAAAAATGTGGGATTGTAAATATTAGGAAGTGCAAAATTTAATTTACACTTCCTAACCTAATAAACAAAAATTATAATTTAACCTTCTGGTGCTAAAATTTTGTAATACTTAAAACTTTGTTGCTGATTTGAAAATTCTAAATAAAAATTTGATACATTTTCATTCTCTTTTTCTTTTTTTTCAATAACCTTTGATGAAAATCCTTGTGCAGAGTGACGATCTATTAATAACTTAAAGTACTTTGAAGCTATTTCATTCGCCTCTTCTCTTGTTAAACTCGTCATTATTCTCCTTAATTTTTAATTAAAAAAATTGTTCTTCATGTTAGATAGAGTATAATTTTTTTTATTTTCCCTCCAGACAAATTAAGAAAGTACTTCCTTCATTAAGGTTACTTTTAATTTGTATTATACCATTGTTTAGTTCAACAAGTTCCCTTGTTAAAATTAAACTGATTCCAGCTCCTTTATTTTCATTTGGGCCAATTAGGGATGGGTCTTCTGTAATATTAAAAATTTTAGCAAGATCTACTTTATTAATTCCAATACCATTATCGGAAATTTCAATTTTAACTTTATCTTTTCCTTGAATTATTTCAGCACTAATTTGAATTTTAGGATCTTTAGTAGAAAATTTTATTGCATTTTCTACTATGTTAAAAAACACTTTTCTAATTGAATTTTTGTCAGCTCGGATTGCAATACTTTCATCTATTTCAAGATTTATTCTAATATTTTTATTAGAATTTTGATTCATGTCTTCTATTACATCAACTAAGCACTTTCTCAGATTTATTTCAACAAAACTTAGCTTTATTTTGCCAGATTTATAATATATCCACTCAAAAAACTTTTCAACATAATTGTATGTGGAATCAGCAGATTTTTTTATCTGACTAACATAGAATTTTCGCTCGTCATCATTTAGGTCATCGAAATCATTAAATAAAAGTTCGGAGAAGCCCAAGAGTGAAGAGAAAGGATTTTTTATGTTATGAGAAACAATTGAAAAAAAGGCGTGGTTTTCATTATTAGCTTCAATTCCACTTGATCTGTTTTCAAGTTTATTTTTAGCAGTATTTGAAGTATCGCTTGCAAATGAAGATTTTAAACTATTTGACATCATTGTAACTTCTTAATTTCTAAAATATAAACTAATCTTGATTGTTTGATATTCTAATAAACTACTTTTTAAGTATGTTGCAATGATGTACGGCACAACAATAGTTTAATATTGAATTAAATATTGGGTCTAATCTTGAAAGAAAATATTTTCGATATAAGTTTTAAGCTTAATTTGATGTTCTTGATTAGGATATCTTTTTTCAATTATACGGTTAGAATATTTTAAAATTCTTCTGAAGTTTCCATTTTTTCTTGATTCTTGAGGAGTTTCGGTTATGTTAAGATCAGTTTCTACTTCTTTCAATAAAATATATGCAGATAAAGATGTTTCATAGTTAAGTTCCATTGTAATCTCCCATTAAAAATTGATTTGAAGAAAGTATTTATTTTTCTGTTCTTTCTTCCAACTTATGTGCCAATACAAAATCAACTAAAAATGTAGATTACTAATGTTTTGAGGATACAAATATGTAATTAAAGTGAGAATCATGTATAAATATGATTCAACTAATAATTAAATTTTTCTAAAATTCTTGCATCGAAATTATTTTCTATTTAACGAAAAGGGATATTTTATTCCAATCCCATATTCTTTTAACGTATCTAATGTTATATTTTCTGGAATTTTAAATAGGTTCTGCTCAGTTAAACTTTCCACTTCATAATCAAATAATGTTTGATTCCACTCTTCATCGTATTCAGCAGATTTAACCGTAAAGATTTCTAAAGAAGCTTCGCTCAAGGAATCTTTTGCAAACACATGTATCAATTTAAATTGATTGTAAGAACCACTAGTAAGCGTCCAAGGTTTCAAATCATTGTTGTCTCTGGGAGCTGCTCCCCAACTACCTTCACCTAAAAAAATGGTTCCCTTTTCATCATCTCTAACAAACCCTTCAAAGCTATCATCCCCATTACTTGGACGTAAAGGATATGTGATTTTATGAATGTGAGCATCTGCCTCAACAGCAATATCTAATCCATATTTATAAAATAGATTTGTCCATTGCTTATACTGGTATATGTTTTCGCTCTTTTTAAGTGTATGAGGATGAAATGGTTTGTGATAACCCGCAATTTTAAAAGTAACATTTTTATGCTTTCTTAAATCTTGTTCCAGCCAATCATGCTGAGTTCCGCCTTCATCAATTTGAGTATTTAATCCGATAACATGAAAAAAGTTATTACCAAATGTAAGTGAATAATATACATTTGTACTATCACAACCTTGGTAAGGAGCATTAAATATTTTATTTAAAACACTTTTATCACCATCTTCATGATTGCCATGAACAGGAATAATGGGTATCATTCTCCCATCTTCAGTCGTTGTTAAATTAAACCAGTCATTCAACCATTTATGCCATCTTACAGCATAAGTTCCGTTTCCAGTATTAAAATCTCCATTAAATAGAACAAAAAGAGGTCTTAATTTTGAAACTAATCTATTTGAAGCTTGTCCAGCTTTTAATGTTTTACCCCAGCTTTTAGTATCTCCACCAGTTATAAATGTAAAATTTTGAGGTTTATTTGGAGCTGTCTTAAACCAATATCTTTCACCTGAACCTTTACTATCCTGGATAACAAAATAATATGCTTGATCAGGCTTCAAATTTGAAATTTCTGCAAAATGTGTATTCATTGCATAAGAATTATTTAGTATTCTCGTAGGTTTTTGAGAATAAGGATATTTTTCCCATTCATCATCAAAATCAACTTCACCATAATAAACAATTGGATCTTCTCCCTCAACTTGATCCCAGCCAATAGTTACATTTGTGGCAGGCCCTTTATTCCAAATGATTCTATACTTATCGGAACCACTAGCTAAAATATCTTCCGCACTAATTAGGATCAAACTGTTTACAATAATGTAACTTACAAATATTTTTTTTAATTCTTTTCGTATCATAATTTTTCCAATCTAAAATATAAAATTTATTATCTGTTAAAAATTTCTTAATGATTAACTCTTAGTAATAGTAAAGATTTATTCAAAACTCTTATTTCAATTATTATAAAATACTAAAAAGTCTCACCAAGATCTATTATACATAATTTTGTTTTTATTTAAAATAAAAAATCCTTATAAGATAGTATCTTATAAGGATTTAACTGTGAGAGCGGGTGGTCTCGAACCACCGACCCTCTGCTTAAAAGGCTTGCTGGAGTATTAAAAAGTGCGTTTTTATCCCATGCTCAAGGTTTTGAAAATCAAAAATACCTTGTTTTTTAATGAAACTACTTCAGAAACTACTTCAGTTTTTATTAGTCTTTTTGTGGTTTTGAGATAAGTTTAATTTTCTTTAACTCATCGATCCGTTTAGAAATAGAAAGTTGATTGTAGTGTATTTGAGTTTTAGTGATCTGCTTATGTCCAACTAATTTAGATACTGTTGCTAAGTCAATTCCACTATCATGTGCTAATGAAGTGAATGTCTTTTAATAATTATAAGAATAACGAATATAACTTTGCTACTTCAAACTTCTAAACATCTCCTTTAATTCATCCAAACCTTTATAAACAACTTTAACTGACATATAGGTAAACGAAACTATTGAAAAAGAAATTATTACTATCCAAAAATATTCCCATAAATTCATTATACACTCTCCTTTTCAATTTGTGGTTGTAAAATATTTTGAATTGTTGAACCAATTACCATTCCCAACAAAGCGACTACAAAACCGCCCCAACCTATTTCAGATGCATAGTCTTGGACTTCTGTTGGCCAAATTAAATAAAGCATTGGTAAAATAGCTCCAAAGGTTATTGCTAAATATGCACCAAGTGTTCTTGATCTTTTCCAGTAAATTCCAAAGGCAACGCAAATTAGAACTCCGGGAATAAATAACATTCCAGTCATATTGAGATAAAAATATAGGTAGCCTTCCATTTCATGGAACAGCGACCACCAAATAATAAATATCATTACAGCAGCCATTGTTATTCTACTAATTAATAATTGTGTCTTCGAACTCATTTCTTTTTTTGTCACTAAAGTTACAACACTACCAATAATATCTTGCGAAACTACTGAACTCCAAGAAAGCAAATAACTTGCATAAGTTGACATCGAGGCTGCCAAGAGTGCTGCAAAAATAACTCCTAACAATCCGGATGGAATAATCTCCACAAGTAGTAATGGTAATGCTTCAAGCGAATCGATTTCAGTTCCCACTACTGCTA
>Ga0209633_10003809_pt1 | contig 13803 bp, 16 predicted proteins | sample Cruoilmetagenom1_FD_187290 | JGI IMG/M metagenome (GOLD analysis project Ga0209633, IMG submission 187290) | Oil polluted marine microbial communities from Coal Oil Point, Santa Barbara, California, USA - Sample 1 (SPAdes) (version 2) | ecosystem: Environmental > Aquatic > Marine > Oil seeps ... | reverse complement strand
GAGTACGTTTTGCTAAAGGTGCATTTGCTCCAAAAGGGCACATGTATTATCCAATTGAATACCCGGAAAAGTTAAATTTAGAAAAAGCCATAAAGAAAGGTATAAAAAGTACTTGTAGAGATATGTTAGCTCCTGTGCCTATTGTTGGTATAAGAGGTATGCGAATGATTGCTAGATTGATACGAAAATGGCCAATTAAAAAAGGGAAAAAAGTGGCAAATCATTATTTAGGTCAAATTGTGAGAATGCAAGAGGAAATAGGAACAGGTGGTGGTGGTTTTAGATTTATATATGGGGCTTTTTTACAAGAAGCTTCTGTTATTTTAAAGAATCCTAAATTGTCTGATCTATCGGTTGAAATCACTGAAATTGGTAATTCATGGAGAGATTTTGCCATTGATGCTTCTAGAATTTATAAAAATAGAAGTTCTAAATTAGACGCTTATAACAAAGTAGCAGATCAATTGGTGGAATTGTCAAATAGAGAAGAGGTTTTTTTTAAAAAATTAAGAAAATCTATATGAATACTGTGGTAATCCATATTAAAAGCATATCCAAAAAGTATAAGGAAGCCGATTTCTTTTCTATACAACAATTGAATTTAGAAATTACACAAGGTGAAATTTATGGATTGTTAGGGCCAAATGGAGCCGGAAAAACTACCTTAATTTCTATGCTTTGTGGATTATTAAGACCAACTTCCGGTCAAATAGAAATCAATGGATTATCATTTAAAAGAAATGCAACAAAAATTAAGCAATCCATTGGTGTTGTGCCACAAGAATATGCATTATATCCAACTTTAACTGCACATGAAAATTTAATGTATTTTGGAGCAATGTATGGTTTACATGGTCCAAAACTAAAGGCAAAAGTAGCTGAAAGTCTTGAGTATTTGGGATTGACAAGCTTTGCTCATAAAAAGATAGGTACTTTTTCGGGCGGTATGAAACGAAGAGTAAATTTGATAGCAGGAATTTTACATCAACCTAGTATATTATTTTTAGATGAGCCAACAGTTGGCGTTGATGTACAATCAAAAAACGCCATTATAGAGCATTTAAAAATGTTGAATAAAAAGGGTACAACCATAATTTATACTTCTCACCATTTAACAGAAGCACAAGAATTTTGTACTAATGTGTCTATTATAGATAAAGGATCAATTATAACAACGGGTACACCTGAAATGCTCATTAAGAATACAGATAATGCCCATAATTTAGAAGAAGTTTTTATAGCTTTAACGGGTTTAGCTTTAAGAGATTATGCGTAAATTACTAAGCTCTACATATAAAGAAATGCTGTTGCTCTCTAGAGATATGGGCGGATTGGTCATTCTTTTTGTAATGCCCTTAGTTTTAATTATTACCATAACTTTAATTCAGGATAGTTCTTTTAAAACTATTAATAATGCCAAAGTGCCTATACTTTTTGTAGACAATGATAAAGGAGATATTTCTAATAGTATTTTTGAAAACCTTAGCAAAAGCAATACGTTTGAAGTTGTAACCAGACTTGACCAAACAGCATTTACAGAGACCAGTGCTAAAAGAGCTGTTTTAAGTGGAAAATATCAATTAGCAGTGGTGATTCCAAATAATTTAAGTGTTGAGTTACAAAAGAAAGTCGATCAGAATGTAGCTAAAATACTAAGCGAATTTGGTGTAGAAGAAGACACGGTAAATTATAATAAACCCATAGTGTCTAAGCAAATTAACTTATATTTTGACCCGGCCGTACAGCATTCTTTTAAAAATGCCGTGATGAACAATATAGATAAAATGATTTCAAAAATTGAATCGAAATCTATTTATGAAGCTTTTCAAAAGGAACTAAGTGATGATGAATCTGACAGCAATCCTTTATTGGAAGAAAATAATTTTGTTTCCTTTAAAGAAATAAATCCCAAACAAGGAATAGCAGAAATTATTCCTAATTCAACCCAACATAATGTTCCGGCTTGGACATTATTTGCAATTTTCTTTATTGTAATTCCACTTTCTATCAATATAGTAAAAGAAAAAAGTCAAGGTACTTTTGTGCGTTTGAGAACAAATCCAGTTTCATATTTGACCGTATTGGGAGGGAAGGCCATTACCTATCTTATGGTTTGTATGATTCAATTTTTATTAATGTTGGCAGTAGGTGTATTTGTATTACCTTATTTAGGGCTGCCCGCATTGACGGTTGGTAGTCATTTTATAACATTATGTGTTGTTGCTTTATTTTCAGGATTAGCAGCTATAGGTTTTGGTATATTATTAGGTACCTTGGCTACAACACCTGAGCAATCTGCTCCTTTCGGAGCGACGGCTGTGGTTATATTAGCAGCGATAGGTGGTGTTTGGGTGCCCGTATTTATAATGCCAAAATTTATGCAATGGATTTCAAATTTATCTCCAATGAATTGGGGATTAAATGCATTTTACGATGTATTTTTGCGTGACGGTGGTATTATAGAGATTTTACCTGAAATAGGATTGCTCTTACTATTTTTTATAGTAACCACGATTATTTCAATAATTTATGATCAAAAGAAAAGAGCAGTTTGAGTATGAAAAAGATTAGTTTTACATCAGAAATACGTGTGCGGTTTAACGAGACAGATCCCTTAGGGATTGTTTGGCATGGTAATTATATCACTTATTTTGAAGATGGTAGAGAGGCCTTTGGGATGTCACATGGAATATCATATTTAGATGTTAAATCTCAAGGTTATGCTACGCCAATAGTCAAATCTACTTGCGAGCATAAATTGCCATTAAAATATGGTGATATTGCCAGTATTGAAACCACTTTTATAGACTCTCCAGCTGCAAAAATGATTTTTGTATATAAAATTTTTAATTCACAAGGTGTATTGGTTTGTACCGGTGAAACCATACAGGTTTTCACCAATAACGAAGGAGAACTATCCTTAACGACTCCCCAATTTTTTAAAGATTGGAAACGAAGTGTTGGATTGATTGAAGCATGAAACAAGTATTTGCAACATATAACAATATAATTTCTGCCTTAGGTTTTGATACGAATACTAATATTGAAAATATCTCAAAAGAGATTTCCGGTATTAAAAAGATCAATGACAAACACTTATTACAACAACCATTTTTCTCTTCTTTAATTGATACTGATCGACTAGATGCGAGTTTTAAAAAAATTGGTGATCCAATAAAATACACACGCCTGGAGAAAATGATGATTTTATCTTTAAGTGATGTCATTAATCAATCTCAGGTGCCTTTAGATCATAAAACAGGACTCGTTATTTCTACTACTAAAGGGAATGTTGATGTGTTAGATGAAAATTCAAAATTTGCAAGTGAAAGAGCTTATCTATCTGAGTTAGGAAAACAAGTTCAGCATTTTTTTGGAATTCAAAATGAAGCAGTTGTAATTTCTAATGCTTGTGTTTCAGGTATTTTGGCAGTTTCCGTAGCCAAAAGATTGATAGAAAGTGAACTTTATGATCATGTTTTAGTGCTTAGTGGTGATGTGGTTTCTGAGTTTATTTTATCAGGATTTCAATCGTTTCAAGCCATTAGTAATACACCGTGTAAACCATTTTCAAAACATAGAACTGGTATTAATATTGGTGAAGCGGCAGCTTCTGTTTTAGTAACTTCTACATCAACAAATATTAGTGATGATGCTGTTCAAATTTTAGGAGATGCCTCGTGTAATGATGCCAATCATATTTCCGGACCATCGAGGACGGGAGAAGGATTATATAAAAGTATGGCATCAGCATTTCAAGAAGCTGGCATTAAAACGGATGCCATTGACTATATTTCAGCACATGGTACGGCTACCAACTATAATGATGAAATGGAGGCGATTGCTATCAATAGAATGGATTTAGCTGAAGTACCACTTAATAGCTTAAAAGGTTATTACGGACACACATTAGGTGCGTCAGGATTGCTAGAGACTATTGTAGGCATGCAATCACTATTCAATAACACCTTATATGCCTCTTATGGTTTTGATGAATTAGGAGTTTCAGAATCTGTAAATGTTATTGAAAAAACAACAGCTAAAACGTTACAGTATTTTTTAAAAATAGCATCTGGTTTTGGAGGTTGTAATACAGCGGTAATATTTAAAAAAGTTATGGAATAATTACAATGATAAAATATGAATACTACTATGTATTTAACCTTAGAAACTCATATAAAAAAACATAATAACAATAAGATTAAATGTTTTGAAAATATTGTATAGTTAGCACCAATAGAAAAAATGAAAATATATTACTTCACATCAATATTAATTCTATTCTTTTCCTGTACTGGTAAGAAGTCCTCTTCTGATAAAAATAAAGATAACGTAACAAAGCGTGAAATAGTGGTTCCAGAATTTAAAACAATAATTGATTCTGCAAATGTTGAAGGTGCAATTTTAATCTACAATCTTGAAGAAGACAAGTACTATTCGAATGACTTTCAATGGGCTAAAAAAGGGAATTTACCAGCTTCTACATTCAAAATAGCTAATTCAATTATAGCACTTGAAACAGGAGCTGTTGAAAACGATAGTACACTTTTCAAATGGAATGGAGTAAAAAGAAGAGTTAAAAACTGGGAACAAGATTTAATCTTTAGAGATGCTTTTCACTTTTCGTGTGTACCTTGTTATCAAGAGGTAGCTAGAAAGATTGGAACAAGAAGAATGAATGAATTTTTGGATAAACTTGAATATGGGAATATGATAGTTGATTCAACTAATATTGATCTGTTTTGGCTTGAAGGAAAATTCCGAATTAATCAATTTCAACAAATAGATTTTTTAAAGAGATTCTATACATCTGAGCTACCAATTTCTGAACGGACTGAGATAATAATGAAAAGAATGATGGTAATTGAGGAAGGTAATGACTACAAACTTAGTGGAAAAACAGGCTGGTCAATCAGAAATGGAAAAAACAATGGCTGGTTCGTAGGTTATATCCAATACAAAAACAAATCATATTTTTTTGCTACAAACGTTGAGCCTAAAGAACAATTTGATATGAATATGTTTCCAATGATTAGGAAAAATGTGACTTATAAGGCATTTGAACAAATGAGAATATTAAAATAAAGGGGTGAACAATAGCTATTAATATAGATTTTGGTGCTTAACCTAAGGCTAAGTGCTTAATCAAAAATTAATTGCTTTTTAACCCAGTACTAACCATAGCCGAGACAATTTGTAATTATGAATGTTTTATATGCTAATATCAAGTATCAGATCAATATAGTACAGAAATAAGTTGAAAATATTTATAAATCCATTAAATTTATAGTAAAACCATTATATAACTCTTAAATTTGGCGGATTAATTAACCAAAATAAGTATGTCAAGAAAACCATTAAAAGCTATAGAAGCATTAGAAGAAGCACAAAAAATAGCTTTTGCTCCATTTATATTTCAAACTACTGTTTCACTTAGAAAACTAGGCGTTTTAGACTTGATTTTTGACAAGAGAAAAAAAGGAGGTATTTCTACAGAGGATATTGCTAAAGAATTATCAGTTAGTAAATACGGAATTGGAGTATTATTAGAAATAGCAGAAAGTTCTGATATTGTTTTTAAAAATATAAATGGTAAATATGAGATAACCAAAGTAGGTTATTTCTTAAATGCTCATGAAACAGTTAATGTAAATATAAATTTTACCAATGATGTTTGTTATAAAGGTTTGTATCATCTAAATGATGCCATAATAAATGGAAAACCCGAAGGGTTAAAGGAATTAGGAAATTGGAATACTATTTATGGAGGTCTATCCGCTTTACCCCTTGAAATAAAAAAATCTTGGTTTGAATTCGATCACCATTATTCTGATGGAGTTTTTAATGATGCTTTAGAAATTGTCTTTAGAAACAATCCAAAAACAATCTTTGATATAGGTGGAAATACAGGTAAATTTGCGTTAAGTGCTTGTGGTTATAGCAATGATGTTAATATTAAGATAATTGATTTACCCGGGCAATTAAATGTAGCACTGGCCAATACCCAAAAAGCGGGCTTTGAAAATAGAGTATCCGGACACGAAATTGATTGGTTATCAGACAATCCGCAAATTCCTAACGGAGCCAATACCATTTGGATGAGTCAATTTTTAGATTGCTTTTCTGAAGAAGAAATATTGAAAATCTTAACTACATGTGTTCAATCTATGGATGATAATGCAGAGTTGCTAATCATGGAAACCTTTACGGACAGGCAAAAATTTAAGAATGCAAAATTTATTTTAGAGGCTACCTCATTATATTTTACGGTAATGGCGAATGGAAACAGCAAAATGTATCCTGCAGAAGTAATGATTAATATAATTGATAGGGCAGGACTAACAATTAAAGAAGATATAAATATTGGCGAATACCATACTATTTTGGTATGCAATAAAAAATAATAATATTGAGTGAAAAATTATATTCAAAGCTATTGTATAATTAAAAATAATACGGTTAGGCTTAACGGTCAACCCAATTATACAGAAAAAAATAACTTAGGTTTTTCTGATTTTTCTAAAAAATTGTATAAAGAACTCAATTTAAGCTATTCAAAATTTTTTAAAATGGATAACTTAAGTAAATTAGCCTTTTTAGGAGCGGAATATATTTTTAGAGACATCGAAACAAGAGCCGACAAAAATATTGCAATCGTATTGTCCAATAGAGCATCGAGTTTAGATACGGATAGAAAACATCAACATTCAATACAAGATAAAGATAGTTATTATCCTAGTCCGGCGGTTTTTGTATATACATTACCCAATATTGCCATTGGAGAAATTAGTATCAAGCATCAGTTAAAGAGTGAAAATGCCTTCTTTATTTTTGACACTTTTAATCCACAATTTTTAAGTAATTATGCGGATATTTTAATTGAAAAAAATAAAGTGGAAAGTGTACTTTGTGGATGGGTTGATTATGACAATGACCAGTATGAAGGTTTTATGTATCTGGTATCCCACAAAGGAAAATTAAAACATACAGTAAAACAATTAACAAACATATATCAAAATAAGGAATAGATGGAAGTATTAAAATTGGAATTAAAAGAAAAAATTATTGAGCAATTAAATTTAGAAGACGTATCAATTGAAGAAATAGGAGATAATGATCCTCTTTTTGGTGATGGATTAGGCTTGGATTCAATTGATGCATTAGAGCTTATCGTTATGTTAGATAAAGATTATGGTATTAAATTATTAGATCCAAAAGAAGGTAAAAAAATATTCCAATCAATAGAAGTCATGGCTGCGTATATTACGGAGCATAGAACAAAATAAATGAGTAAGAGAGTTGCCATAACAGGTATGGGTATTATTTCTTCAATAGGGACAACTGTTGAAGAAAATTATGCAGCTTTAATCCAAGGTAAATCCGGCATCTCTATAATTTCTCATATAGACACCCGTCATAAAAATGACATTATGGTTGGTGAAATTGGACTGAGTAATGATGCCTTGGAAAAACAGTTGAATTTACCCGAAATCAATTGTTATTCCAGAACGGCTATGTTAGGGGTGTTGGCAGCAAAACAAGCTGTAAAAGATGCTCATATTACAGATATAACGGATTGTAAAACAGGATTGGTTTCAGCGACTAGTGTCGGTGGAATGGATATGACCGAAAAATATTATTATGAGTATTTAAAGGATGATACGCATCATAGATATATAGCCGGTCATCATGGTGGTGATGCTACTCAAAAAATAGCACAGCAGCTTGGTATTACTGATTTTGTTACTACAATAAGTACAGCATGTTCTTCTTCTGCAAATGCAATTATGTTGGGGGCAAGATTGATAAAAGCAGGAAAGTTAGATAGGGTAGTCGTTGGTGGAGCGGATTGCTTGTCTAAGTTTACTATTAACGGATTCAAAACATTAATGATTTTATCTGATACGTATTGTATGCCTTTTGATAAAAATAGGAAAGGGTTAAATCTAGGGGAAGCAGCAGCATTTTTAGTATTGGAGTCTGATAAAATTGTAAAGCAAAAAAATAAAAAAGTATTGGCTTATGTTTCAGGATATGGCAATGCTAATGATGCCTTTCATCAAACTGCATCTTCTGAAAATGGTGATGGAGCAACATTGGCCATGCAAAAAGCATTTAAGGTAGCTCAATTATTACCTGAACAAATTGATTATATAAATGCCCATGGTACGGCAACACCAAATAATGATCTGTCAGAAAGTAGGGCAATACAACGTGTATTTGGTAAAAAAATACCCGATTTAAGCTCTACCAAGGCTTTTACCGGTCATACATTGGCCGCTGCTGCTGCAATAGAAGCAGTATATGCGGTGTTGGCCTTGCAGCATGACAAGGTTTTTCCGAACCTTAATTTTAAAACCGCTATTGAAGAAATTGGCATTGTACCTATAACCTCAGTAAAGGAGAAACAGATTCAACATGTACTATCTAATTCCTTTGGTTTTGGTGGGAATTGCTCAACATTAATATTTTCAAAAAATTAAATGGAAGCTTGTTATATTAACGGTCTCGGTTGCATTTCTGCTCAACATACTGCTGATAATCATCAGTTTTTAGAGCAAATAGTTACCTATGATAAAAATATAATATCAGCTATCAACCCAAATTATAAGGAGTATATACCACCTGCTGCCGCAAGAAGAATGGCCAAAGGTGTTAAAATGGGTGTTGTAGCGTCTAGTATGGCCTTAAAAGAGGCAAAAATTGATATACCTGATGCTATTATTTCAGGAACGGGTATGGGTTGCTTGCAAGACTCTGAAAAGTTTGTAAGTGCAATGGTTGATAATGATGAAGAGTATTTAACGCCTACCTCATTTATCCAATCTACACACAATACCGTTGGTGCTCAAATAGCATTAGGATTGCAGTGTAAAGCCTATAATTTTACTTATGTGCATGCAGCTGTTTCATTTGAATCTTGTTTAATTGATGCACAACTGAAGTTTAATGAAAATGAAGCCAATCAAATATTAGTTGGAGGTGTTGATGAGCAAGGGGCTCATACGTATGGTCTACATGAAAAAATTGAACATATTAAAAATGAAAAGATCAATACTTTTGATATAAAAAATGCGACTTCCAGCGGAGCTGTTTTTGGAGAAGGAGCATCGTTTTTTGTATTGTCAAATACAAAACAGGAAAATACCTATGCAAAGCTGACAGCTGTTGAAATTGTAAGTCAATTAAATCCTGAATTGTTAAACAGTCGTATTGAAGAATTTTTAGAAAGTAACCAGCTTTCCGTTCAAGATGTTGATGCCATAATTTTAGGGTTAAATGGCGATGTAGATTATGACCATTACTATGCTCATTTACAAAATAGTATTTTTTCAAACACCCAACAGTTGTATTATAAGCATTTATGCGGTGAGTACAATACGGCTTCATCTTTTGGGTTTTGTTTAGGAGCTCATGTGATCAAACATCAGCATACACCACAAGCAGTTGTCTTGAATGATGTTGATTCTAGAGAATATAAAAATGTACTCTTGTATAATCAATATAGAGGGTTGAACCATAGCCTAGTTTTAATGCAGTCATGTTAAAATTCCGTTGGATAAATAGCATTTTTATTTTAATAGTCATTTTATTGTTCATTTTTGAGGTACCCGTTTATATTTTTATGTTAATGATTTTGGGATGGCTAGCCCTAACTATTATTGGATCATTTCATATGAGATGGAATTATCATGTCAATGCATTAAATTTTAATGCTCAAATTAAGCAAAATGCAATCGCCATTACTTTTGATGATGGTCCTCACCCAAAATATACACCTCAAATATTAGCCATTTTACAACAATATAATGCTAAAGCTACGTTTTTTTGTATCGGGAAGGAGATAGAAAAACATCCAGAGTTATTTAAAAAAATGGTTAAAGAAGGTCATGTTGTGGGTAATCATTCTTTTAACCATTCTAATCATTTTGGTTTTTTCACTAGCAGTAAAGTGATTGATGAATTAAATCAAACTAAAAAATTGATAAACAGTTTAATAAATAGTAATATCACATTATTTAGACCACCATTTGGTGTGACCAATCCCGCAATTAAAAAAGCGATAAGGCACACCAATTATCATGTAATTGGTTGGAATAAAAGATCATTGGATACTAGAATTAAAGACCCAAAAAAAATATATCATAGAATTAGTAAAGGTTTAAAAGCCGGTGACGTTATTTTATTGCATGACACCAATGAAAGAGCTGTTAGTGTTTTGGAACAATTATTGTTATTTTTACAAAAAAATCAATTAGAAACAATTACTATTGATAAATTATTTGAAATTGAAGCCTATGATTAAATATTTTTATATTGTATTTTTAGTTGTGAGTATAGGTGCTGTAACTGCACAAGAAACCGCACTAAGCAAGGCTGAAATTGTAGCGTTTAAAGAAAATGTTAAGGTGGTATCTACAAAAACAAAGACCATAGAAAGTAGTTTTACGCAATATAAACATCTTGAATTTTTATCTGATGATATTAAAACATTGGGTAAAATGATGTATAAGTCCCCTAATTTGGTGAAATGGACATATACTGACCCGTTTAAATATAGTGTTATATTTAAAAAAGATAAAATATTGATCAATAATGAAGGCAAAAAAAGTGATGTCAATATAGGATCAAGTGAATTGTTTAAAAAATTAAATCAACTCATCGTAAATAGCATAAGTGGCAATATGTTTAATAACAATGAATTTGAAATAAGCTACCATAAGACCGATGGTTACTACCGCGTAAATTTTCTTTTTAAGGATAAAGATATCAATACCTATATCAAGCAGTTTGTATTAAAATTCAACAAAAAGAATTATAGGGTTTTTGAAGTAAAAATGATAGAGCCATCTGATGATTATACTCAAATTATTTTTGATGATCAAAAAGTAAATCAACCAATTAAAGATGAGGTTTTTACTAATTAAGGCATTGATAATCGCAAGTTTAACTTCTTGCACCTTAAGCACTACCAAGCATTTAACTGCAATAACACCTGACGTCATAAATTATCATAACGGGTATTTTTCAGACCTTGAAAAAGATTATATATACAAGGCAAATATTGAAGCCTATGGCCATCATTTTGGCGGACTTATGATTATTAAAAAAATTAAAAATAATCATCATAGGGTGGTGTTTACGACAGAATTTGGCAGTAAAATGTTAGATATAGAATTGATAGATCATAATTTTAAAACCAATTTTATAGTTGATGAGCTCAATAAAAAAATGATACTCAATACATTGAAAAATGATTTTAGATTGATCTTGCAAGAAGTGCATAATGTTGAAAAGATGTATAAAAACAAAAATTTTATAGTATATCAATCAAAAACTGATAAGCGTTATAATTTTTTCTTTGTCAATGATTGTAGTCGGCAGCTTGATAGCATTGTACATGCTTCTAAAACTAAAGAAAAAGTTATGGTTTCTTTTAAAAATGTAGAAGGTCAGTTGGCAAAAGAGCTGTCTATTGAACATAAAAATATAAAGCTGACAATTGATTTAAAATATGTAGGAAAAGCTGACAAAACTTTACCTTAAAAAGATGTTTTATTAAGATTTGGTACGAAGTCAGGGACTTCGCACAGCTTGGGAAATATTAATTATTATTTTTGATGAGTTGCATAAAATCTTCTAGAAATTCCTTTAAATAAATGAAGTCATCTTCCAAATGCACGTGATTTTTATCGTTTAAAGTCAATATTTGTATTTTACCACCTTCTTTTAGTTCGAAATATATTGTGCCTTGCCCAGAACGATCTTTCTTTTTGTCAATTTCGTAAATAATATCATTAATATTTTCTTTGTCATACTCATTATCTCCATCTTTCGAATTGATAATAAAATACTGTGGAGTTATAAACTTCTTATACTTATTAGCCGCAGCATAGTTAAAATATCTGATAATTTCGCTTATTCCAATTACACTAAGGAAGATGACTATATATCTAAGAACCTTTTCTAAAAAAGGAATATTAACCAAACTGATGAATGCAAGAAGAAAAACAGATATACATAGTATAACTAATCCCTTAATCAACCTGCGTTTTACCTTTGTAACTTTTCCGAAAGTAAGATACTTTGACTTTTCGTCATATTCAAATTGTATATTGTATCTTTTAAATTTTAAAGCTAAGGTGTAAAGTTTCTTTTTGTCCATTAATACTGCTTTTGATCTTTTTAAATAACCACAAGTTATCTAAAATATTGCCTTTATAATTAATTTGCTACTTTTCCGAAGTAAAAACAATAAACAATAGAGTTGTAAGAACATACCTAGACTTTACAAAGCTTGTTTTATTAGCAAAAGAGCTGTCCATTATACATAAAAATATAAAGCTGAATATCATTTTATAATATTTAAATTCCATTTAAAAAAGAAATTCTATTTTTGCAGAGTAAATTCTATTTTTATCAAAGAAATAAACATGAAAGAAATAATTTTGATTCTTTCACTAGTCATAATTAGTGTAAAATCTTTTTCACAAGTAACATTTAAACCAGGAGTTAGAACAGGATTTAATATTGCATCTATAACTGAAACTAAGGATGGTTCAAAAACTACATTTTATATAGGAGCATTTGGTGAATTAAGATTTGGAGGTAAATATGCATTACAACCTGAAATAGGATATTCTAGTCAAGGATCTAAAAGATATAATTTGGAATATTTGAGTATTAAAATCACTAATAAATTTTATGGTTTTAAAGGGATTCCAATGTTTTTATTAATTGCACCTGGTATAGATTTTAATCTTCATGGTAATACACAATCTAATAGTGGAGATACATATTATAGTGTTAATTTTGAAGCAGATCTTAGTTTTTCTGCTGGACTTGGTTATGATTTTCCAAATGGGCTAGGTGTTGAAGCACGTTACAAACGAGGGGTTGTTGATGTACATGTAGATAGTTTTTATGAAGAAGATGGTTTAAATAATAAAATGAACTCTGTAGTTCAGATTGGTGTTTTTTATAAATTTGGAAAGAAAAGAAAATAATGCTATTAAAAAATTTATATAAAATAAAGTCCTTTACATACGTGGATAATTTAGTAAATGCTGAGATTATTATCAATAAAGACCATGGAATTTTTAAAGGTCATTTTCCTGGAAATCCGGTAATGCCAGGCGTTTGTATGATACAAATTATCAAAGAACTGACAGAAAAGGCCTTAGAAGTGACTTTATTTATGGAAAAATCTAGTAATATAAAGTTTATGGCGTTGATAAATCCGGAAAAGAATCCCAATTTAATTTTGGCATTAAATGTTGTTAAGGAAGCGGATAAATATAAAGTGAAAAATATCACTAAAATGGAGGATACTGTGGCCTTGAAATTTAATGGAATTTATAATATAGTATGATCTTAAAGTATATCTTCTACATATCGTTTAGCTCACTATTGTTCTTTAACCCTTCAATTACAGAAGTTAGAGAACTATACAAAAAAGCAGTAACATCAGAAGAAGTGGCAGATCAGTTCTATAATGCATTAGAAAATGTAAAAAAAACTGATAATGCGGTGTTAGTGGCTTACAAGGCAGCATCATTGACTATAAAAGGAAAATATGCTGAAGGTGCAAAAAACAAAAAAATCTATTTTAAAAATGGCGTTACTTTATTGGAATATATCATTAGTGAAAATCCTAATCTTATAGAATTACGCGTAATACGGCTAAGTATTCAAGAAAACGCCCCAAAAGTGTTAAAATATAAAAAGAATATGAGCGAAGATGCATCCTTTATTTATCAACATCTTAAAGAAGTTAAAAATAAAGATAAAAAAGCTTATATC
>Ga0209633_10003807_pt1 | contig 13812 bp, 7 predicted proteins | sample Cruoilmetagenom1_FD_187290 | JGI IMG/M metagenome (GOLD analysis project Ga0209633, IMG submission 187290) | Oil polluted marine microbial communities from Coal Oil Point, Santa Barbara, California, USA - Sample 1 (SPAdes) (version 2) | ecosystem: Environmental > Aquatic > Marine > Oil seeps ... | reverse complement strand
CTGCCAGAACAACCAAAATCAAATTCCATATACGGTCATATTGATTTTCCAGGGCTTCAAATCTTCGATTCATTTCAGAACGAAGAGCTTCCTGGCTGGATTTCATTTCAGAACGAAGAGCTTCCTGGCTGGATTTCATTTCAGAACGAAGAGCTTCCTGGCCGGATTTCATTTCAGAGCGAAGAGCTTCCTGGCCGGATTTCATTTCTTTACGAAGATCTGTAATGCGTTGATTCAGAGCAGACTGGCCAGCCTCCAACCCTGCAAGTTTTTCTATGATTTCCCGGTCTGATATACGCGGCGCAACTTCAACTGCCTGGATAGAGACCGGCAGGGAGAGCATAAGAGAAAATAAAATAAATAAAGTTATTTGCTTCATAATTAAAAAATAGTTTCTTTTTTGTTGAAAATCAAGCTTAAAAAATAAATTTTCTCGGGTTTGGTTCTAATTTCGGCCATACACTGAGCTATAATAAAATTTGAAAACCTCTTGAACTCGCTGCGCTCAAACAGCCAGAAATTTTCAAATTTCACCATAGCTTAGGAACGGGGACGAAATAAATTTATTGCAGGTATCAAGAATCAACTTGCAGTAAAAAAAGTTTCCCTCAGCCTCTCAAACAGTGCCATAAGATGGCTGGCCAAAAATGGCCATGACCCGCTGTATGGAGCCAGACCTATGGACAGGCTGCTCCAGAAAGAAATCAAGGACGTTCTCTCCGACCAGATTTTGTTCGGTCACCTAAACAAAGGGGGTAACGTTTATATAGATCTTCAAGATGAGAAGCTTGCGTTTTCTTATAACCAGTGATACATATTTTGGGAAGTTATTTCGTCGTCGTTCATAGGGGTTCGCTCAAAAAGAACTTTACATTTTAAGCGCCGATGTATCCCACCTGGCTACGTTCCGAAAGCGCAGAAATATCTTGTATTCCTGCGCTTTCGGAACGTAGCCAGCCATACGCTTCAACACTTAAAATTGCCAACTTATTGTTGAGCGAACTTTAAGGATAAATATTTTGATTATAAAATATTATATGATTATTTGTGCTGTTTTAGTTGTTTTTTTATCCGGCTGTTCAAACGACCCTCCTGTTTATTCAAAGCCGCCCCCGGCTGTTTATAATTTTCCTGTTGTGCAAGTTAAAATTGAAAATATACCTGTTTATTATTCGACTATCGGTTCGGTTATATCCGATGCCAGGATTGAACTTTCTTCCCGCATAACCGGTTTTATCAACAAAATAACTGTGCATGAAGGGATGACGGTCTCTACTGGACAATTATTGATTAGCCTGGATGATTCCGATGTTGAAGGAGCTATCAATCAGACTATGTCAACAGTTGCCAAGGCTAAGGCGACACTAATTGATGCGGAAACAGATGTTAAACGTTTTGATGCCCTTTTTGCCCGTGGAAGCGCATCCGATAATGCTTTACGCAAGGTATGCCTTCAACGGGATATCGCACGAGACAGTCTGGGCGAAGCAAAGGCCGCTTTAAAGACTGCAATATCACAGCGTAAATATACACGGATTCTGTGCCCGGTCAACGGAGTAGTGATAAACAGAGAAAAACGGGTTGGCGATCTGGCAACTTCCGGTATCCCTATTTTAACAATAGAATCAGATCAGGCATTACTCTTTAATACTTATGTTCCAGAATCACGCATGGCTAACATTAGAGTAAATGACATTGCATCCGTTGATATCGATGCACTTGCAATAAATTTTGAGGGCAGAGTCTCCCGGATTGTTCCTTCTGGAGATCCAGTCAGTCGGCGTTATCAGGTTAAAATCACAACACCTGTACTTGACGGGCTTTTACCCGGTATGTTTGGGCGTTCAAAATTTTTGATATCCCATCATAAATCTCCAGTGGTTAAAAAATCAAACATTTATGTCAGGGGTGGTTTAACTGGTGTTTTTTTACTTGACCAGAAAAACAGTGTCAGATTCAGATGGTTAAGAATTGCCAGGCAATGGCCTGACAGGCTTGAAGTAAGTGCAGGACTTTCAGGCGGTGAAAAAATTATAGCCGGACAATTTCCTGAATTAAGAGAAGGAGATATAGTCAAAGAGGCTGGTAAAGATGAAAAATAGGGCTTTTAATCTGGCCGGCAAATTTGCGGAATATTTTATTATCTCAAAGCTGACTATTTTATTTGCCAGCGCCGCTATTCTTCTGGGTGTACTTTCGGTTCTCCTGACACCCAGAGAAGAAAATCCTCAAATACTTGTTCCCGGTGCTGAAGTATTTGTAAGCATACCTGGTGCTTCCTCACAAGAAGTTGAAGAATTAATTCTTTACCCGTTAGAGGCTGCCATTAGTGAACTTACAGGCATTGACCATATTTACGGAAATGCCATGAATTCCGCATGCCTGATTGTGATAGAGTTTGACGTAGGCCAGGATAAGGAAGAATCATTAACAAAGCTTTATGATAAAGTCATGCGAACACAGGATAAACTTCCGCCGGAAGCAGGGCAGCCTATTGTGAAAAGCGTTGATGTTGATGATGTTCCTATAGTTACCATAACTCTTGCTTCAGAAATTTATGACGACTACGCTTTAAAACGTCTTGCCGATCGTATGGTGGAACGATTGCATAGCCTTAATGATATTTCTCTGGCTTATGTAAAAGGAGGACGCAATCGTGAAATCAGGATCGAACTCGACCCGGAACATCTCCAGGCCTTCGGGATTACAATGGACACTATTCATGCTTCCTTGTCTGCATCCAATCTTGCCAGCCCACTCGGTACAATTGTAATCACCAGTGAAAACCATCCTCTTTTTTTAAAAGGATTTCTGGAATCAGCAGAAGCTGTAGCTCGCCTTATAGTCGGGATTTATAATGGACGCCCTGTTTATATTGAAGATGTCGCAAATATAATTGACGGACCTCCGGTTGAAAGAAAAAGAGTCTCCCGTTTTGCATTTGGTCCGGCTGATCCCAGGTTTGGAAAAAGTCATGATCCTGAAATGCCGGCTGTAACCATTGCAGTTGCAAAAAAAAAAGGCAGCAATGCAGTTTTTGCCGCCAATGATATCTGTGAACGTATTAAACGGATGAAAAACAAGTTTTTACCATCTGAAGTTCAGGTTATAATCACAAGAAATGATGGTGTAAATGCCAACGATGCTGTTAACATACTTATTGAACATCTTGCCATTGCAATAATTATTATTTTTTGTGTTATTGCTCTCTTTCTGGGGTTTAGGGAGGGTGTAATTATAGGTGCTTCAGTACCATTGATTTTGTCTTTGACTCTGGGTGGAGACATGCTTTTCGGACTAACAATAAACCGAATGACTTTATTTGGAATAATTGTTTCCCTGGGTTTGATGGTAGATGCTTCAATTGTAGTGATAGAAAATATAAATCGCCATTACATAAATATGGAAAAAGGAGATAAAAAACTTGCAACGGTGCTTGCCACGAATGAAATAGGCAACCCTACCAATCTTGCTACAATCGGAATTATGCTTGTTTTTTCATCCTTAATCATGCTGACAGATATGACCGGACCTTATATTTTTCCAATTACCTTTAATGCACCGACAGCAATGCTGGCTTCGTTGCTGGTAGCCTATATAATAACTCCCTGGGCGGCATATAACTGGCTTAAAACCGGAGTAAAGCATCACCCTGCTCAATCAAAGGATTATTTGAAAAAGATGTATTATAAAATCATTACGCCTTTAATTGACAAACCTAAAGCCAGATGGATATTATTTTTAATTATAATTTTACTGACCGGAGCGTCTTTTTTGCAGCCTCTCTGGCAGTTTATTCGTCCACAGGGACCTGGCGGGCCGCTTTCCTATGGAGGCGTTGGGGTAGATATAATGCCAAAGGATGATAAAAACACCTTTAATATAACCATTGATATGCCTGAATTTACTCCTATTGAAATGACAGATCAAATTACTCGTGAAATCGGACAATTATTGCGGCAACAGCCAAGGATAACAAATTATCAGATATTCCTTGGCAGCTCCGGAATAATAGATTTTAGTGGTCTTTTACGAGGTGCCAGTCATAAAGCAGGTTCCTATGTAGCAGAGATTCGGGTTAATCTGGTTAATAAACAATTACGGCATGAATCTTCCATGGCAATTGTTCGGGAACTACGCCCGGCAATAGAAAAAATTCGTTCCCGTTATCCGGGATGCACTCTGAGAATATTGGAAGATCCGCCAGGTCCACCTGTTCATTCCACTATTAGGGCGGAAATATATGGGCCTGATTTAGTTGAATTGCGGCATCTTAATGAAAAAGTAACCCGTGAATTTCAAAAAACATATGACATTATAGAGATAAATGATTCGGAAGCAGAAGATGTTCACGAATATCAAATTGTAGTTGATAAAGAAAAAGCCGCTTTATCAGGTATTACAACCTCACAGATAGCCCGTGTACTGAAAAGAATTGTTGATGGTGATATTATAGGACGGGTTCATATACCTGAAGAAAAAAATGCCGTTCCGATTTCTTTGAATATTCCCAGAAAATATCAGATTGATCCTGCTCTGTTGGCAAAAATTTATATAGCAAATGCAGCGGGTACAAAAATTCCGGTTTCCGAATTAACCAGGACAATTCCTGGCTGGCAGGATCGGTTGATTTGCCATAAAGATAATGAAAGAGTTACATATGTAGGCGCAGCCATCTTGAAGTCATCTCCATTTTGTGCAGTCGTGGATCTTGATCAGCGGATTGATGGAATGGCGGTGGGAGATGGAAGTAAATTGACAACCGGTAATTTGTCTCTAAAGAACGAAGACCCTGATACAATTGACGGCTACAGACTTCTATGGGATGGTGAAATGCGCCTTAGCCTTGATGTTTTCAGGGATCTTTCTTTTGCATTATTTTTATCACTAACTACAATCTACCTGTTTTTAGTTGCATATTACCGTTCCTTCATAATACCTGTTATTGCAATGGTCGCAATACCTTTAGGCTTTATTGGCATATTTCCGGGGCACTGGATAACCGGTGAATTTTATTCGATGCCTTCCAATATTGGACTTGTGGCATTGACGGGTGTAGTTACAAGAAGTTCTTTGCTGATTATTGATTTTATAATCGGTTATCTTAAAGAGGGTTATACTCTGCGTGAAGCTGTTTGTGAAGCTGGCGCAGTCCGCCTGCGCCCGATCTTGCTGACAGCACTTGCAATAATTGCCGGAACTTCTGTAATGATGGCGGATTTTGTTTTTAGAGGAATGGCTATTTCCTTAATTTTTGGCACAATTACTTCTACTATTCTTACTGTCGTGGTTGTGCCTGTTTTAATGTTTCTTTTTTTAAAAAAAGAATAAATTATTCCTTAGTATAAAATACCAAAAAGAAAAAGGCCTTTCTTCCAAAGAAAAAAGGCCTTATTGATTTTTTGGCTCCCCAGCACGGACTCGAACCGCGGACATGGTGGTTAACAGCCACCCGCTCTGCCAACTGAGCTACTGGGGAATGTATAAAAATGTGTATTTAGTAAAAGTTGTGTTATAAGTCAAGTAAAAAATATTTTAATTTTTTTTGTTTCTGTTCCTGAATATCATATATCAGGGAACCATACCCTCACCCTGCATAGACGGAACCAAAAAAAATTATCATGGAAACACGAAAGTACCAAAACACGAAAATCTGAATGTTATTGTATTTCGTCCCCGCTCCTAAGGTACTAATGATTGACAGCTAATAGCCAGCATCCGTCAATGTTGAAGAAGTTTAACTGTAAGAAGTGTAACTGCAAAAAGTGTAACTGCAAAAAGTGTAACTGCAAAATTAAGGATGCCAAAAATTTGATTGATTTTTTTTCAACAAGCATATAAAAAGTTAATGGTAAGGAAAATATAGATTTTCAAAGTTATTTCGTCCTCATGCCTAAGGGGAATTGAATATTTGTAGAATTTTAATCACAGGAACAGATAAAGCCTTTGAGGGAATTAAATGGAGAAAATGGGTAAACTTAGAAATGTAGCTATAGTTGGCCACGGTGGATCCGGTAAAACCTCTATTGCTGAAGCTATGCTTTATAATGCCGGCATTACAAATAGACTCGGACGTGTGGAAGATGGAAATACTGTAATGGATTTTGAGCCGGAAGAGCTTAAAAGACAAACAAGTTTAAGCAGTGCTTTTTATCAGTATGACTGGAAGAAAAATATAATAAGCCTTATAGACACACCTGGTGATCAGAATTTTTTTTCCGACAGTAAACTTTGCATGCAGGCCGCAGATGGAGCAATAGTTGTAATAGATGCTGTTGATGGTGTGAAATTCCAGACAGAACAGGCTTGGGAGTTTGCAGATGAATTCAATCTGGTTTCCGTAATTTTTATAAATAAGCTGGATAGGGAAAGAGCGGATTTTTTACGAACTTTTGAAGATGCGTCAAAATCATTTAAGCCCAAACCTGTTATTCTTCAATTGCCCATAGGAAAAGAGGCCAAATTTAAAGGTGTAGTGGATCTTGTCGCCATGAAAGCTTTTACATATGATGCTAATGGCAAAGCTGTGCAATGTGATATACCTGAAGATATGCAGGAAGAGGTTGAGATTGAAAGAGAAGCCCTTGTTGAAAATATTGCAGAAGCCGATGATGAGCTGCTGGAACGGTATCTTGAAGGAGAAACTCTTTCTGATGATGATCTGAATGCGGCCTTAAAAACCGGTATCTTGACACGAAAATTTGTGCCTGTTCTCTGCGGTTCTGCAACATTGAATATCGGTCTGGATCTTTTAGCCGATTTTATCAGTAATTGTATCCCTTCACCATTGGAAAAAGCGACGATCATATGTACAGATCCGGACGGGAAAGGTGAAATAGAGTGCAAGCCTGACCCTGATGAGCCCTTTGCAGCATTTGTATTTAAAACAGTAGCAGACCCTTATGCCGGACGTTTAACCATTCTTAAAGTGATTTCAGGAACATTGGGCGGTGACGGCAATTTTTTAAATACAAGCCAAAATGCCAAAGAAAGATTTAGTCAGCTTCTTATGATAACAGGCAAAGAACAGAAGCCGGTGAATCAGGCTTTGCCAGGATCAATAGTTGCTATAGCAAAATTAAAAGATACTGCAACCGGAGACACAATATGCGATCCCTCACGTCAACTTAAGATTAAGTGCGCAGAGCCTTTGCCGCCTTTAATTTCGTTTGCGATTTCTGCAAAAAATCAGGGTGATGAAGATAAAATTTATATTTCCCTTAGCAAACTCATGGAAGAAGATACTGCTCTTAAGCTCGACCGTAACGCCGAAACTAAAGAGATTTTAATTTCCGGAAGAGGTCAGGTGCATATTGAGGCTATGACTGAAAAACTGAAGAGAAAATATAATGTTGAAGTTCTGCTCGAGACCCCTAAGGTGCCATATAGAGAAACCATAAAGAAAAAGGTCAGAGTACAGGGTAAGCATAAAAAACAATCTGGTGGTCATGGTCAATTTGGTGATTGCTGGATACAGATGGAACCTGCGCCAAGAGGAACAGGGTTTGAGTTTGTTGATTCAATTGTTGGTGGATCAATACCGAAAACCTATATACCGGCTGTGGAAAAAGGTGTTATTGAAGCATCTCAAAAGGGTGTACTGGCAGGTTTTCCATGTGTTGATTTTAAGATAACTCTTGATGACGGTTCATACCATTCTGTCGATTCATCTGAAATGTCTTTTAAAATTGCAGGCTCTATGGCTTTCAGGAATGCAATCAAAGATGCCGGGCCAGTACTCCTGGAACCAATAATGAAAGTAGCCGTTATTGCGCCAGACGATTTTATGGGTGATATTATGGGAGATCTTAATAGCCGCCGCGGCAGGGTGCTGGGAATGGATACTAAAGGAAAAAATCAGGTTATTAATGCTAATGTCCCTATGTCTGAAATTTTGACATATGCGCCTGATATGAGATCTATGACAGGTGGACGAGGTATGTTTACAATGGAATTTTCACACTATGATGAAGTTCCTGCCCAGATTGCGGAAAAAGTTATAGAAACAATTAACAAGGAAAATGAATAATTATAAACGGAGAAGAAATAATTTTGCAGAAGTTATTTCTTCACCATTTTTTAAATTTATAAATAAACACTAATGCCTGTATATATCGGCAGGCTTTTTGATATTTCGAACATATCTTGCAAATTTCAACAATCTATATTGATAAACAGGTTGCCGATTTACCTCTGGTAAACACGATACGCGCCAATATGAACGCCCCTTCTATGGTTGTAGAAGACGCCTCTCAGGTTTATAATCTTCTTTCCCGTTCTAACGATCCTGTGCAAAAAGGAAAAGAAATCCTGTTTTTAACCAGGAACAAAGGCGCTTTTATTAAAGCATGCCCTGGAACCAGTCATTATACCTGCTGTGGCTATAAAATCCTTCATATAGGAACATTTTGTGTTATGGATTGTTCCTATTGCGTATTACAGTCTTATTTTCATCCGCCTCTGCTTCAGTTTTTTGTAAATCATGATGAGATGCTTTCAAGTCTTGATACTCTTTTTTTAGAAAAGAGCATAAACAGAATAGGAACAGGCGAATTCACGGACAGTCTGATATGGGAACCATGGATAAATTTATCTTCAATCCTTGTGCCTAAATTTGCCGAACAGACGAGCAATATTCTGGAATTGAAAACCAAAACAACCGCCATCCAAAATCTTGAAAAGCTCAATCATAACCGAAAAACAATAATTTCCTGGTCGCTTAATACAGAAAGAATTATCCGTACTGAGGAAAAAAGAACAGCATCTTTATCATCCCGTCTTGCAGCCGCAGCCCAATGTGAATCATGGGGCTATCCACTTTCATTTCATTTTGATCCTGTTATTCTTTATAAAGGATGCGAAAAAGAATACAAAAATGTTCTGCAAAGGCTTTTTTCCAGCGTATCGGCTGAAAATATAGTATGGATAAGTTTGGGAACATTTCGTTTTATGCCGGCACTTAAATCAATAGTGGAACAAAGGTTCAAAAAATCAAAAATTGTGTATGGTGAATTCATTTCCGGCATTGACGGTAAAATGAGATATTTCAAACCGCTAAGGTTGGAATTTTATAAAAAAATGGTCTCATGGATCAAGGAACTTGCACCTGGTGTTTTAGTATATTTTTGTATGGAAGATGAAGAGGTATGGGAAAAGGCCATCGGTTTTGTACCCCCGGAAAACGATGGCCTGGCGCATATGCTTGATGAAAGCGCTGTTCGTCATTGCGGTCTTGAATGTGTAATTCCCTCTCCTCCGGATGGATTTCAGGTTAGGATCGAAAATTAAATAAATTGGACAAAGATTATGAAGGATTTTGGTTCATCTGCAAGGCGCATTAAATCGAAGTATTCGGCCTTTAATGCAACACAGCAGATGGGCCAAAAGACAAATAATATTGTTCAAGTTATTTAATTTGCGATCCTTAATGAAAAGATCAGAAAAAATTCCCAGTAAACGACAAGAATAAAAGGTATGGTGAACAGACCAAAAAGAACTTTTGTTCTTAGCCTTGTGTTAAACAGGTATGTATTGGAGTACACAAGAATTATTAGTAGTGAAAAAGTTGTGAGCAGATATTTAGCCAAAAAAAATACAATTGGACCATGAGTAAGAAAATAAGCCATAACAGGATTAATTTCTGTTGCTCCCTTATCAAGGAGAAAAAGAGTCAAACCTGCATCAATTATGCTGAGAAAAATAATTAAAAGTATGAGAGCAAGCAGCTTATAACTATAACGATCAATTAAATACTCATTTTTTTGATCATCCTTGCGTCTGACATGTCCGCGGTTTCCCATAAAACGATGTTTATTGAATAGCTGTTTTGTTTTTGTTCTGCGATCTACTTTACTTCTGCGTTCAACTATGCAAAATTTATTAGCATCGTTTTCATGCTTCATTTTTTATGCTCCATTTTTTAATTTCCGTTCCTTAGTTTCTGTTTCTTAATGTCGCAAAAAAAGTGCCACATGAAAATAATATTAAATCTGTTTGCATTTCAAGTAGTTATCTGTTTAATAGGTTTTTGTTTCTTTTTATTCTTAAGAAAAAAAATTTATAATATGGATATATTTATACACACATTGGGAAGTTATTTTGTCCTCGTTCCTAATTACCCGATTTTAAAATTTGCCACAAGGCCAGAGGGAGGAAGACGAAATACAATAACATTCAGATTTTCGTGTTTTCGTACTTTCGTGTTTTCGTGATAATTTTTTTTGGTTCCGTCTATGCCGGTTTAGATACTCCCCGTTCCTTAGGGCTGGGCATGGGACTTGCCTTGACTTCCATCATTGTAAAGTATAGGCTCATCATTAAGAAACGGGGGCAAAACAGTCCTTACATTATCCCAGAAGCTATAGTCAAAAGTATAAATGAAAATAATAGAGACAATATCATCAGCCGATACCTGCGATCCACTGATAGAAGTTATCAATTTGATAGAAGTTATCAATTTGACCAAAAAATTTGACGAGGTAATGGCCGTTGATAATATATCATTTAACCTGCAACAGGGAGAGTTTTTTGGTTTTCTTGGTCCTAATGGAGCAGGAAAAACAACTACTATTAACATGCTTACCGGCCTGTCCAGGGCGGATTCAGGAATGCTTCGAGTCGCCGGCCATGATTGCAGCAAAAATCCGAAGGCTGCCCAGTATATGATTGGTGTCGTTCCAGACGAAAGCAATCTTTATCCCGAGTTGTCTGGTTTTGACAATCTCTGTTTTTGTGCCTCACTTTACGGCATATCTAAAAACGAGCGGCAACGACGGGCAAGAGAATTGCTAAAAACATTCAGGCTAAAGGAAGCCGCAGATCGAAAATTTTCTACTTACTCCAAGGGAATGAAACGTAAACTTACAATTGCAGCCGGTATTATCCATAATCCGCAGATTTTGTTTCTTGATGAACCAACAACCGGCATTGATGTAGCAAGTGCCCGCCAAATTAGACAGCTTATAGCCGATCTTCATCATAACGGAACGACAATTTTTCTTACCACACACTACATTGAAGAGGCTGAAAGACTGTGTGAACGTATTGCTTTCATCGTTAAAGGTCAAATTGTACACATTGACACTGTCAAAAATCTTTTACAACCGCTGCAGCAAAAAAAAATAATGTTGATTTCCGTATCGAATTCAGCGCACGAGCTATGCAACAAACTTGCCGGCGCCTTTCCTGATTTTGAGTTTCTGCCTGTTTCTGCCGAACAATTACGGATTGAATCTGAAAAACCGATCCGCCTTAGCCCGTTTTTTCGGTTTATTGAAGATCATAACGCTGAAGTTACAGAGGCCCGCCGTTTAAGCCCATCACTGGAAGACATATTTGTGCGCATCACCGGCATTGGAGCAAGCATTTTGAGAAAAGAAACCGAAAAAAAAGGCGGTGCCGCATGAAAAAATGGCTTCCTTTCTGGAACATTCTATTAAAGGACATGCGTGCTTATTATCTCAAACCGCCAAATATCAGTTGGGGATTAATTTTTCCTGTAGCCTGGACAAGCATGTTTTTTATCAAATCGGGTAGTGGTCCGGAAAGCATTCCTACCCTGCTTCCGGGGGTAATTGCACTCTCTGTTCTGTTCGGTACAACCTCCATGCTTGCAGTAACAATTACATTTGAGAAAAAAAATCGGTCATTCGAACGTTTACTTCTTGCACCTGTTTCCCTGGAACTTCTTATGCTGGCCAAGACGGCTGGGGCAATCTTATTCGGTTCAGTCAACGCTCTTGTTCCTATTATTTTTGCTTTTTTTCTAACAGATATTTCTAAAATTTCATGGATAATAGTATTGCCAGGCATCCTGTTGATTGCGATTGTTTCCACATTTCTTGGGCTTTTTATAGCGGTTTCTGTAAGCGAAGTTTTTGAAGCTCAGACTTTTTCCAATTTTTTCCGTTTTCCTATGATTTTTCTTTGTGGTCTCTTCTTTCCTGTTGACTCTCTTCCAGTCTTCCTGCGACCGCTCTCCTATTTGTTACCATTAACATACGGCGCTGACATTCTTCATGGCGCTATCAATAAAAAAAATATGATGCCGTTTGGTTTAGACTTTCTTGTTATTACATGTTTTTGTGCAATTTTATTTTACATAAGCTTAAGGAACATAAACAAAAAATGGATTACATAAATGCCTGGAAAAAAATATTTATTAAAGTGTTTTTTATTAAAGTGCTTTTTATAGCCTTTTTATTTAACGCCAACATATATAATGTTGCATGGGCATCTGACAATAGAATGAAAATCGGAGTCCTTGCAAAAAGAGGACATGAGTTTTGCCTTGCAAAGTGGGCACCTTTGGCTGAATATTTGTCAAAGGAAATTAGCGGTAAAACATTTGTTATCATACCCCTTGATTACAACCAGATTTTAAAAACCGTTGAAAATGAGGAAATTGATTTTGTTCTTACCAATTCCTCTACTTATGTGGAGATTGAATACCTGGGCAAAGCAAACAGAATCGCCACGGTGAAAAATAAATATAATAATCGTGGCTGCGTCACATATGCCGGGGTGATTTTTCGGAGATCGGATCGTATTGATATGCAAAGCCTTCATGACCTGAAAGGCAAAAATTTTATGGCTGTTGATGAAATGTCTTTTGGCGGCTGGCTTGTATCATGGCGGAAATTAAAAAAAACTGGAATTGACCCGTATCGTGATTTTAAAGAGCTTAAATTTGCAGGTGAGCAGGATATTGTTGTTTATGCGGTTCGAGACGGCATAGCCGATGCAGGATCTGTAAGAACCGATACATTGGAACGTATGCATGATGAAGGAAAAATTAATTTATCCAATTTTTATGTATTTTCTAAAAAAGACAAAAAAGATTCGACTCTCCCCTTTGTTCATTCAACCCGTGAATATCCTGAATGGCCATTTGCAAAAGTAAGACACATCCCTGATAAACTTGCAGTAAAAGTTGGCATTGCCCTTTTTAAAATAAGCCCTGATTCCCAGGCTGCCATTGCAGGAAATTTTTACGGCTGGACTATTCCGCTAAACTATCAACCCGTTCGGGAATGTTTAAAAGATTTAAAAATAGGCCCGTACAAAGATTTAGGAAAAATAACAGTTAAAAATATAATTGAACGCTACTGGTACTTGCTGTTATCCATCCTGTTTATATTTTTTATCATACTATCTGCTTTAGTTATTATTTTTAACCTTAACAAAAATATTAGAATATCCCATAGAAAGTTGCAGAATGAGTTTGAAAAACATAAACAGATGGACAAAGAAATAGTTGAAAACGAACGAAAGTTTCATGCTATTTTTGATAATGCATTTCAAATGATAGGCCAGATAAGACTTGACGGAATTACTATAGACGCCAATGATACAGCGGTGAATGTTACAGGAGTTGGACGTGATGCTATCCTTGGAAAACTGTTTTGGGATGCCCCCTGGTGGGAATACTCAACAAAACTACAAGAGCAGGTTCATGACAGCGTAACTAAAGCTCTGACCGGGCAATTTATTCGTTTTGAGAGCAAATTACTTTTAGCCAACGGCTCCCTGCAGGATATCGACTTTTCAATAAAACCGATAAAAGATAAAGCCGGAAAGGTTACTGTCCTGATTGCTGAAGCTCGTGATATTACATATTTGAAGCAGATGGAAACTGATCTAAAAAGAGCAAAGGAGACAGCCGAGGTTGCCGCAAAAGCCAAAAGCGATTTTTTGGCAAACATGAGCCATGAAATACGGACGCCCATGAACGGAATTATAGCTGCTTTAGATTTGGCTTTAGATGAAGACGCATCTAGCAAGGTGAAACATTATATGGGAATTATACATTCT
>Ga0209633_10003806_pt1 | contig 13813 bp, 11 predicted proteins | sample Cruoilmetagenom1_FD_187290 | JGI IMG/M metagenome (GOLD analysis project Ga0209633, IMG submission 187290) | Oil polluted marine microbial communities from Coal Oil Point, Santa Barbara, California, USA - Sample 1 (SPAdes) (version 2) | ecosystem: Environmental > Aquatic > Marine > Oil seeps ... | reverse complement strand
CTTCTTTACCTAAACCGGCTGCCGTAAGTTCACGTTCAAAACGTTCAAAGCTTGTCCAATTCATTCCTTGAATATGAATATAACCCAAACGTCCTTTTGAGTATTCATTGGTTAGTCTTTTACGCTCATTAACCCATGTTCTATAATTATCTACTCTCCCACTTAATTTAGGCCTTATAATTACTTCTTTTTCTTTACCATTGGTGATTACACCCAAAATAATTTTTTCTTTGGTCGTAGCGGCTAAATGCTTATAAATATTTTCAGATGTCGAAACGCTTTCTCCGTTTACCGATGCTATAATATCGTTTATATTTAACTTACTTACTTCTCTGTCTGCAGCTGAATTTGGTACTATGTAAGCTACTCTTAAATCTCCATTTGAAGTTGGTTTTAACTCAACACCTAACAATCCGGTGCTTTCCTTTTGAACAGATTTGCGTTCTTCACCACGATACATCCCCATATGACTTGCATTTATCTGTCCCAACATTATATTGAAAATAAATTTAAAATCGGTTCTTGTTGAAGCTTTGATAGCTAAAGGTTTATATGTTTTCTTGAGTTCGTTCCAATTTTGACCATGGTGTTTTGGGTCATAAAATCTATCATTAATAACCTTCCATGCTTCATCAAAAATTTGATTGGACTCTGCCGTATAATCAATATTCATTTTAGCTTTAAAAGGCAAACTTTCTTTTTTAGCACCTTCTAATTTAATACGAGATACTTGGCCTTTACTCAAATAATATAAATTTTTCCCTTTATCTGATAAGGATATACTTCTTGGGCGTGAATTTTTCTTAGTGAGCTCTTTTTTATCTTTTCCTTCCCAACTAATTTGATAAAGATCAGAATCTACATTGGCATTGCCTCGGGAACCATTACCTGTTGTATAATAAAAAGTTTTTCCATCTTCAGCTATTGCTCTTAAAAATTCACCACCAGTGAATGAAGTTACTTGTTGTTGGCGTTCGTGAATATTTTCAAAGTCAATTAAAACATCTACTACTTTTTTCTCAGCTTTACCCTTATTCTCATCAGTTTTATCCTCTTTCTTTGGTTTTTTTTCATCAATAATTTCATCCCAATCTTCCTGAGTTTTTTCCCAGTCTTTTTTACGCAACCAAACAAACCAAATATCAAAATCGCTATTATTTCTATTCGATGAAAATGCAATTTTAGAACCATCTTTACTCCATATAGCGCTAGCATCAGATTTAGGATGCATTGAAATATTTACAGGCTCTTTACTATTGTCAGCTTTATGAATATAAATTTCATTATTGAAATTTAAATCACTTAAATTGTACGTTAACCATTTTGAGTCTGGAGACCAAGCTATACTCTCTGCAGTATCCCAACCATCTAATAATACTTTTTCATTGCTAATTTTTCCATCTTGAGCAATGGCTGCAACTATTAGTTTCCCATAGCCTCGGTTAAAGGCAATTTGTTTTTTATTTGGAGCTAATACAAGATTATTATTTCCTTCTCTATTATTTGTTACTTGGCTAATTTTATGCTTTAATGTTGTAAATAAGTTCTTGTTGTTTTCGTCATTAGAAGTAACGGTAAAAATATTATTAACACCTTTTCGATCTGAAACAAATACTAATGTGTTTTGATCTAACCAAGTTACATTACTATCCTTATAGGGTGATTTAGATACATTTATGGTTCTGCTTTTCTTAGTATCGTTCTCCGTAATAAAAATTTCACCTCGTATTACCAGAGCACTATATTTACCATCAGGAGATACTGCTATTTCCGTGGCATCACTTGCAAAAGTTTTTCTAACAATTGGATCAAATCTATAATCACTATTTATTGTGATTAAAACAGGAGTTGTAATTTTTGTTTTAGCATCTAAGAGCCAAATTTTGTCTCCAGATACCATGATAATATCATTACCATTCTTGCTTAGATCAAAAGAAAATAATCCCATTTCTTTTAATGAAGATATTTGAGAAATTTTCCCGGTTTTATTTCCATTTTCATCAAGAGTTAATTTATGAACGTTGTACTTACCGCTTCTTGCTGATTGGAAATAAATTGTAGTATCATCAGCCCATTGAGGCTTCAGGTCTTGCCCATTGAATGTGGTCAGCTGGTTATATTTATCATTTTTAATGTCGTATAACCAAAGGTCTCTATTTGCCGGGCCTTTATAAGCTTCACGCTCAATTCTACAAGAACCTCGTGTAAAGGCAATAAAATTTTTGTTTGGAGAAAGTGTTGCATCAAACCCAACAGCATTTAACAATCTGAAAGGGGTTCCTCCTTTTGCGTTTACCGAATGGATCTCAGGTTCACGCTCTAATTGAACAAAATTTCTGGCGGTTGTAAATATTATTTCATTATTACCAGTAAAATCAGTTACCTGATCATTTGATGAATGATGCGTAATTCTTAAAGGAATACCTCCTATGGACGGAATAGTAAATACATCATTATTCCCGTAACGATCTGTTTGAAAAGCGATTGTTTTTCCATCGACACTCCAAACCGGATTCGTATCATAGGCTTCATGAATAGTAAGTCGTTTTAAATTGTTTCCAGATATTGAAGATGTCCATATATCACCTTGATAATTAAAAGCAATTGTTTTTCCATCAGGACTTAATGAAGGGTTATTAATTAGTGGGTTTTTTTGAGCGTACAAACTTGTGTTAACTGCGAAAATACAGACAAGAAATAGAAGTATATTTTTCATAAAAGAAGATAAATTGATATACTTTCAAAGGTACAATATTGAGTATGTCTTTTTAAGAAACTTTAGTAATATTTTTAAGATTAATTGGTTAGAAGAGTGATGTACACCGGAAAATGATCACTAAAACCTCCTTGATGCCATTTACCAATATAGGTTCTAAAAGGGTTTCCTTTTCTTTTACCTTTCCATTCTTTTAAAAAGTGCTCATCAAAAATTTCCGCTTGCTTAAAAACATGCTGATCGTTTTGTTTTACAAAGAAATTTCTACTTAAAATAATTTGATCAAATAAATACCAATCATCATTGTATTTTAAAGATCCACGACCTTTATCAAGAATAGATTCGAAAGGGTTATAAAACTCCTGTGTAACCAAATGTTGTTTTATACTGTTGCTAGTAGGGTCATCATTAAAATCGCCCATTATAATAATTTTTGGATCGTTTATTTCCTGATTTATTTTAGCAATTATTTCTTGATTCAATGTGGCTGCTTTAATGCGTTTGTGCTCGGTTTCATTTGTCCCTTTTCTTCTTGAAGGCCAATGGTTCACTATAAAATGTGTTAACTCTCCTTTTAAATTACCCTTAACTAAAAGTACATCACGCGTATAATCCCTCTCTCCTTCATTTTCGTGCAAGTACAGCGTAATTGATTCTGCAGTAATAAATTCAAAATATTCTTTTTGGTATAACAAAGCAACTTCTATTCCGCGTTCATCAGATGAATCGAAATGAACAATGCCATAATTATATTTTTGTAGCGCTACGGTATTAACCAAATCTGTTACCACCTGCAAGTTTTCGACCTCTGCTAACCCGATAATAATGGGGGCGGTTGAGCTACTATGAGTTCCTATCTGAGAAATAACTGAACTTAATTTTTTTAATTTTCTGTGATATCGTTTGGCATCCCACTTTTTTTTACCCTTTGGTGTAAAATCGTCATCTAAGGTATTTTCATCATCATAAATGTCAAATAAATTCTCAAGATTATAAAATGCAACTGTATAGAGGTTGTCTTGTTTGGTCTTTTCGCTCAAAATAGAATATTCTAAAAAAATCGAAAGTACGAAATTATTATGTATTGCATCTTTAATCTGTTTACCTTTGCATTATGATTGAAAAAAAGAAGTTAGATTTTGAAAAAGCGGTTCTGATTGGAGTTATCAACCAAGAACAAAATGAGGAAAAATCTAAAGAATATTTAGATGAGCTCGAATTTTTAACCTTTACCGCAGGTGGTGAAGTAATAAAGCGGTTTACTCAAAAGGTTGATACCCCAAACCCGAAAACATTTATTGGTACGGGTAAAATAGAAGAAGTACGCGAGTTTATTGAAGCTAACGATATTAGTTCTGTTATTTTTGATGATGAATTGACCCCTGGCCAACAAAAAAATATTGAGCGTATCTTAGAATGTAAAATCTTAGATAGAACGTCTTTAATTCTAGATATTTTTGCACAACGGGCACAGACAAGTTATGCCAGAACTCAAGTTGAATTGGCACAATATCAATACTTATTACCTCGCCTAACCGGATTATGGACACACCTTGAAAGACAGCGTGGTGGTATTGGTATGCGTGGACCTGGTGAGACTGAAATTGAAACAGATAGACGTATTGTACGAGATAAAATTGCCTTATTAAAAAAGAAGATCAAGACCATTGATAAACAAATGGCAGTGCAACGTGGTAATAGAGGTAAAATGGTTAGGGTTGCCATTATTGGATATACCAATGTTGGTAAATCTACACTAATGAATGTTATTAGTAAAAGTAAGGTCTTTGCAGAAAACAAACTCTTTGCAACACTTGACACTACTGTTAGAAAAGTAGTTATTAAAAATATCCCGTTTTTATTATCAGATACTGTTGGTTTTATTAGAAAATTACCTACACAATTAGTAGATTCATTTAAATCGACTTTAGATGAAGTAAGAGAGGCTGATTTATTATTACATGTAGTGGATATCTCTCATCCTAATTTTGAAGAACATATTGATTCTGTTAACAAGATACTTGACGAAATTAAAAGTGCTGATAAACCCACTTTAATGGTATTTAACAAAATTGACAATTATACTTTTGAAACTATTGATGAAGATGATTTAATTACTGAAAGGACTAAAGCTCACTATACTTTAGAAGACTGGAAGAAAACCTGGATGGCTAAATTAGATGATAACTGTTTGTTTATTTCTGCTTTAAAAAAAGAAAACCTAGATGAGTTTAAAGATAAAGTTTTTGAAGCTGTTAAGAAGATTCACATTTCCAGATTTCCATACAATGACTTCTTATACCAAGAGTATGAATAAAATTAGTCTTGTTTATCTTCATCGATAATTCCGTGTCTTTTTACACGTTTTTTCCAATTTTTTCTAGCTAATTGTTGCATATCAGAATCTGTATCGGTTTCATCCATAATTTCAAGTCCTAACAAGGTTTCAAATACGTCTTCCATAGTTACCAGACCACTTATCGAACCGTATTCGTCTACTACTAAGGCAATATGTTCTTTTTCCTGAACTAGTTTGTCAAAAAGGTTGGGTATTGCCACATTCCGATTTACAACCAAAAGCTCTCGTTTTAAATCGACTAATTTTAAATGATTATTGTCTTCAGCAACATTTTTAAATACATCATTCTTTAAAATATAGCCTGTTATATCATCACTGTTTTCTCTATAAATAGGAATTCTCGAAAATTGAATGGATTTATTTTCATTAAAAAACTCTTTTACATTCTGTTCTTCTGATGCCGTTTTTATTACTGTTCGCGGTGTCATAATGTCTTTTGCCGAAATAGATTTAAAATTCAATAGGTTTTTAATCACTTTAGACTCTGATTCTTCAAAAACGCCTTCCTCATGTGCAATTTCTGTCATTGCATGAAAATCCTCTCTACTCAAAACACTCTCACCATGACCTTTTCCAAATAGTTTTGTAAATAATTGTAATGTCCAAATAACACCTGTCCATTTGAATAAAAATATTAATATTTTCAAAACGCCGGTTGAAAACCCAGCTAATTGTTTCCAATAGGTGGCACCGATAGTTTTTGGAATTATTTCAGAAAGCACCAAAATTAAAATGGTCATAACAGCGGAAACTATACCAACTATATTATTACCAGAACCAAACGCTTTTTCAGCTTGTACACCCACTAGAATTGCTCCAACAGTGTGCGCAACGGTGTTTAAAGTTAGAATTGCTATTAAGGGTTTGTCTACATCTTTTTTTAATTCCTCAAGTACTGTAGCATACTCTTTACCCTCATTTTTTTTAACTGTTATAAACGTAGGAGTAACACTAAGCAACACAGCCTCTAAAATTGAACATAAAAAAGAAAAAAAGATTGAAACCAATCCATATAAAATCAATAAAGTCATCAGTCGGTTATTGAATTGCTAAAATACAAAAAAGGAGCTTCCCATAATTAGAAAACTCCTTTTGTATAATTTATTATTAAAAATACTAGAAAGCGTAGTTCAAACCAAACAACCAATACGATTGTAATTTATTGTCAACTGTGTCAAAAGTTTCACCTGGATTAGGATCAATAGTTCTTGTTTGTGAAAAATTAACCGCCTCCTGAATGTTATCTCTTAAGCCAAAATCAAATCCTACACCAATTTTTTTCCATAAGGTATAACCAAAAGAATTGGTCCATGTCCAGTTTGAAAAGTCTGAACTTTTATAGCTCTGAAACATAGAAAGGTTTGTTTTAAAATTAATTGCACCTATTTTTTTAGTATAATCAGCTACTATTTTTGCACCTAAAGACGATTCAAAAATAGCATCTCCACTACTAAATACGAAGTTATAGTTTAATGGATGAATTACTACAACTAGATCTGTAACCGGTGTCCAGGTAAAACCTACACCTAAATCTAAATAACCCGGATCGTTAAAATTACTTAAGATAGTTGTTCTGTATTCTCCTAATGTAGAAACAGCCCATTTCTCACTTAATTTACGTCCGTACAATGATGTAAAACTAAAGACATCAGTTGCTTCTTTAAAACTATCATCATCTGTAGGGTCATCTTCATCATCAAATTTCACCCAACTCAAATTAACATTTGCCGAATTTCTCCAAAAAAACTTTTCCTGTAAATTATTTGCATAGGCATTTACTGTAAAACCAATGTTTCCTGCAGATGAATTCGGAGATCCTTTAGAATACCAGTTATTAAACCCAGATAGACTAGTGCCAATAGTACCAAAAGCACCTTTTTTCCAACCTGGTAAGGCATCTATTTGACCTTGAATAGCATCAACTTTAGCCTGCAAAGCTGCAATTGAATCCTTTTTAGGAGTTTGTTCTGCCTTTAGCTCTTCCAATGTTTGTGCATAAGCAGGAGACAGAGCCAATACCATGACAAATGCAAGTAGTGATTTTTTCATATATGAGTTAATTTTTAGTTTGTAAATGCAAAATTAAAAATAAAACCTGAATAAAACCTAAAGAAACTACTTTTGAGATTTATAAAGAGGTACAGTAGAACAGGCTTCTCCAAACATGATCGATTTTGCCACAGGGATTAATTTTTGCACAAGTTGTACAGAAATAGTTGAAGGAATTGGCTTATTAGTACATCCTTTAATGATAATGGGTTTGTCTTTAAAACTATCTAATTGAAGATTTGAGATAATTTCTTGGTAAATAATCGTTTCTAATAATTCTAAATTACCTACAACTATTTTCTTTGCAAACAGGCTTAATTTTGTAGTAATCAATAAATAAGACCATGAGGGGATAATAGCATCTGTTGAACAAGTCAAAGCAACATAATTATCTCTATATTGACTCCAATTATGGCTTTCAACACGCTCTCGAAAATCTTTTTCCTTGAGAATAAAACCTTCATACAACCATTTTGAAATATCAAATATAGTACGCTTCCCATCAGGATAAAATTCTTCAAGGTCAATAGTAATTAAGTTACTTGCCGCTACCCTATTTACAATTTCTTTTGACATTATTTACGGATAATAAAAGAGAATTAATTGGTTTTACTAAATAATATGCCACCTTAGAAACTCTTAGAAATATGAATTAAATACTATAAAAACCCTAGTTCTAATTTTGCTTCTTCACTCATCATATCTTGAGTCCACATAGGATCGAAGGTGATTTCAACTTCTGCATTATTAATTTCTTCAATAGTTTTCACCTTTTCTTCTACCTCTACGGGTAACGTTTCGGCTACAGGGCAATTAGGAGATGTAAGTGTCATCAATATTTTTGCATCATTATTTTCATTTACAAAAACATCATAAATTAATCCTAACTCATATATATCAACAGGAATTTCAGGGTCATAAATAGTTTTTATAACCTCAATAATTTTATCGCCTATTTCTTGTAATTGTGTTTCTGTCATCATACTCTTTTTAAAATGATTCTAAATAAGGGCAAAAATACTTAAATTTCCTGAAAAACTATCTCTTTGAGTATAAACTACTGTTGTGCTAATTTTGACTGGAAAGCAATAGCATATAATTTCAACTGTTTTATCATAGAAACCAATCCATTTGCTCGGGTTGGAGAAAGGTGTTCTTTTAACCCTATTTCATCGATAAAAGCAGTATCGGCTTCTAAAATTTCTTGAGGAGTATGATTTGAAAAGACCCGTAATAAAAGAGAGACGATACCTTTCGTTAAAATCGCATCGCTATCAGCGGTATAAACAATTTTATCTCCATCAAGCACTGCATATAACCAAACTTTAGACTGGCATCCTTTTATAATATTTTCATCCGTCTTAAATTGCTCATCAATTAACGGAATTGATTTCCCTAATTCAATAATATATTCATAGCGCTCCATCCAATCATCAAACATTGAAAATTCGTCTACAATTTCTTCTTGTATTTCTTTGATAGTCATTTTTTAAACTTATTTTTGCACCAATGGTAGACTGGTTTTGTATAAGAGCGCAAAATTACGGTAAAAAAAAGAAATTCTCTCCCACTATATTGGGGAATATAACAAAAAGAGTAAAATGAGTAAACTTTTAATTGTAGGTACATTAGCATTTGATAAAATAGAAACACCTTTTGGTAAAACGGATAAAATTTTAGGTGGTGCAGCTACTTTTATAGGCTTGTCTGCTTCACAGTTTGAAGTGCAATCTGCTATAGTATCTGTTGTGGGAGATGATTTTCCTCAAGGTTATCTGGAAATGTTGCAAAGTAAAAATATTGATACTTCTGGTGTTGAAATTGTAAAAGGAGGTAAAACTTTCTTTTGGAGCGGTAAGTATCATAATGATATGAACTCGAGGGATACTTTAATAACAGAATTGAATACATTGGCTGATTTTAATCCGGTTGTCCCTGAAAGTTTTAAAGATACTGATTTTTTAATGTTGGGAAATTTACATCCTTCAATTCAACAATCTGTTATTGAGCAAATCCCTGAAAGACCTAAACTAGTAGTATTAGATACGATGAATTTTTGGATGGATAATGCTTGGGATGAACTTATAGCTGTGATTAAGAAAATTGATGTTATTACTATTAATGATGAAGAAGCAAGACAATTAAGTGGTGAATATTCGTTGGTAAAAGCTGCACAAAAAATTCATGAAATGGGTCCAAAATATGTTGTTATTAAAAAGGGGGAACATGGCGCTTTATTGCTTAATGACGATAAAATGTTTTATGCACCGGCATTACCATTAGCTGAAGTATATGACCCTACGGGAGCTGGAGATACATTTGCAGGAGGTTTTATTGGTTATCTGGCAAAAACTAAGGATATATCATTTGAAAATATGAAGAATGCAGTAATTTACGGGTCCAATTTAGCTTCCTTTTGTGTTGAAAAATTCGGAACCAGAAGGATGGAATACCTAACTAATGATGAAATTCATAAACGTTTACGTAGATTTAAAGAATTAACTCAGTTTGAAATAGAAATAAATTAAATAATCTTCCGCAATTTTTTGCGGATTTTTTTTACTTATAATTATGAGTGACGCTATTAAGCATGAATGCGGAATTGCCTTGGTAAGATTACTTAAACCGCTTGAGTATTACCAAAAAAAATATGGAACTCCTTTTTATGGCATCAATAAAATGTATTTATTGATGGAAAAACAGCATAATCGTGGTCAAGATGGAGCTGGTTTTGCAAGTATTAAATTTGACGTGCAACCCGGTACCCGATATATAAGTCGTGTAAGATCAAATAAACAAACTCCTATTCAAGACGTTTTTGCTCAAATAAATGATCGCTTAAATACCATTCTTGAGAAGAATCCAGATAAAAAAAATGATGTTTCCTGGCAGCTTGAAAATATGCCCTATGTAGGGAATTTATTTTTAGGCCATGTGCGTTATGGAACTTTTGGTAAAAACAGTATTGAAAGTGTACATCCGTTTCTTAGACAAAATAACTGGAAACATAAAAATTTAATTGTTGCCGGAAATTTTAACATGACCAATTCTATTGATTTAATGCAAGAATTAGTTGAATTAGGTCAACATCCTAAAGAAAATACTGACACTGTAACCGTAATGGAAAAAATTGGACATTTTTTAGATGACGAAGTTTCAGATATTTACCAGCATTGTAAAGAAAAAGGTATTGCCAAAAAAGAAGCTTCAGCCGTTATTGAAGAAGAGTTAAATATTAAAAAAATCCTCCAGCGTGCATCTAAAAATTGGGATGGCGGTTATGCAATGGTAGGTTTAATTGGTCATGGTGATGCTTTTGTACTACGTGATCCTTCAGGAATACGACCTGCCTATTATTATAAAGATGACGAGGTGGTTGTGGTTGCTTCAGAAAGACCGGTAATACAAACTGTTTTTAATGTTGATTATGATGCAATTAATGAATTAGATAGAGCTCATGCTTTAATCATCAAAAAAGATGGTACTACGTCTGTTGAGTCAATTATGGGTCAACTTCCAAAAAAAGCCTGTTCTTTTGAAAGGATTTATTTTTCTAGAGGTAGTGATGCTGAAATCTATAAAGAGCGTAAAAATTTAGGAAAACTCATTTTTCCTATGGTGCTTAAAAACATAAACAATGATATTAAGAATACCGTTTTTTCTTATATCCCAAATACTGCAGAAACTTCTTTTTTCGGTATGTCTGAAGCAGCCGAAGATTATTTGAACAAACATAAATTAAAAGTTTTACTTGACGGAAAACGTAATTTATCAAAAGAAAAAGTAACTGAAATTTTATCAGAAAGACCCCGAATTGAAAAAATAGCTATTAAAGATGCGAAATTAAGAACATTTATTGCCGACGATAACAGCAGAGATGATTTGGTAGCGCATGTTTATGATGTGACTTATGGTGTTGTTAAACCTTCAGACAACTTAGTTATTATAGATGATAGTATTGTACGGGGTACTACCTTGAAAAAAAGCATCATCAGAATATTAGACAGGCTCCACCCTAAAAAGATTGTAATTGTTTCGTCAGCTCCACAAATAAGATATCCTGATTGTTATGGTATTGATATGGCAAAGTTAGAGGAGTTTATCGCTTTTAAAGCAACATTAGAATTATTAAATGAGACAGACCAAACTCATATTATTGAGGAAGTTTATCAAAAATGTAAGTTGCAAGAAAATTTAGATGATCATTTAATTGAAAACTATGTGCGTGATTTCTATAAACCATTCACAGCCGAGCAAATTTCTGATAAAATTGCTCAAATGTTAAAAACTGAAACAATCAACGCTGAAATAAAAGTTATTTTTCAATCAATTGAAAACTTACATGAGGCTTGTCCAAATAATGCAGGTGATTGGTATTTTACAGGAAATTACCCGACCATTGGCGGAACCAAAGTGGTGAATAGAGCCTTTATCAATTTCTATGAAGGTGTAAACAAACGAGCTTATTGATTATATATTTAAACTTTGGCATTCTAATTGTAATTCTAAATTAAAAAAAATTCAATTATGAAATCATTTATTACTATAGTTTCAAGTATATTAGTTATCATTAGTTTCACCCAATGTGGAAGCGCTCAAAAGCTTGATAAAAAGGCTCCCTTGACGATAAATAAAGCATATTACCAAGATTGGTTTGGTGGTAGAGGAACTTCAAAAGGGACGATCGTTTCAATAGAGTTTTCGAATATAACTTCTAAAAAAATTATTTTTGATTCTATTTTCTTTAAAGGAAAATTAATTAAATTAGAACATACTTTCTCTGAGAACAAACAAACAATTACAGGTAATTTTATTACAAATATCCAACATGATAAAAATATTATTATGGATATAGATCCAAAAGAAGAAATGGCAAATAAAGTTACTGATTTAAATATTAACTTTCCTTTTGAATTGACTGATAAAGAGTGTGTTATAAGTTATTTTATCAGAAATAAAAAACATTATTATAAGCTTTTAAACCTCAAAGAAGAACAGCCTATATACTATCCTTAATTGAATTTGTAATAATTTTTTGGCATAGAGTTTGGTTTCTACCTAATGGAAACATTAAAATTTATGCTCATGAAAACTTTAAAATTACTCACAGGAATAATACTAACTATCACCTTATTCACGTCATGTATTGTTGAAGTAAATGATTTTGACGATGCAATCACATTAGAACAAGTAGTAACTACTTATGATTTATGGTATGTAGATTATAATAGAACTACTGGAAGTGTGGATGTTCCTTTTTTATCTAAAGCTTTTACAGTGTCATTCCAAAATGGACGTTTATTAGCCAATAATAATTTGGTTGGACTAGGTTTTGTGGGTAATGGTTATGGAGATCAAATAGGGTATTATGAAACGATAAATGGTGTTTTAGAAATAGATCATAATCTTGATGGTTTTATTGATTTAGAAGTGATACAATTATCTCGAGATGAAATAAAGTTAAGAGACACTTATACAAACACCTCTTATTATTTAATAGGTTATCAAAAACACAGTTTTGATTATGACCAGGTGTTTTATGATAATATAGAATATTTCTTACAAGAATATGTTGCTTGGGAAAAAACCTATACAAGTGAATTAGGTGCTCTAAATGAGTTTGATAACGAAAATTTCTTACAGTTTACACCTGAAAACCAAACAACTTTTAGATCGTCTCAAGATGAGTTTGGCACGAATATTGACATACTCTTATGGGATTATGAAGGTGTCTATGAAGTCTTTGATGTAACAGGCTTTGACGACGTAAAAATTTTAACATTAGATTATGATTTCTTTGACAATGAAGAGTTTGAATTAAGCGTTATAAACGACGAAGAGATAGATTTATTTCATGTGGCATCAGGAACTACATATACCTTTGAAGGAAGAGGAAATATTCAGTATAAAAACACTTCTGAAAAAGGAATTACGAAAGATAGAAAACGATTTAAAGTAAATCGAAAAACGAAAAAAAGACAAATAAAAGTATAAAGATAAGGTTTGGTTAGTTGATTTTGGTTGATTCATTTCAACCAATACTCCGCCTCAGAAATTCTGAGGCGGTTTTTTTGTATATTTATTTTATGATTAACAAGCGTCTTTTAATAAAAAATCTACTGGCATACAACGATGAGAATACTTTTTATGATAAAAAAGTATTGCTTAATCTAGATTCTAAAGAAGGTAAAGCCAAATTTTTAAAGCATGTTTGTGCTTTTTCTAATTCAAATCCTGAGAATAACTCATACATGGTTATAGGCATTGAAGATGAAACCAATAAAATAATAGGAGTTGATTTTTTTGACGATAGTAAAATTCAAAATCTTATAAATGCCTATTTAGACAATCCACCAAAAATTCAATACGAGAATGTGCCTTTTCCCAGATTACCACGTTATAAAGTAATTGGATTAGTAACAATAAACCCAATAAAGAATATTACTTCTTTCAAAAAAAGTCTTTGGAAATACCCAAAAAACACCTCTTTTGTTAGACAAGGGAGTAATTCGAAACCTGTAGAGCAACTAAAGCTAAAAAACTCCAACAAAACTATAGTTGAAGCCATTGAAAAAAATGCCAGAAACAACATTGAGCTCACATTAAATGGTGTTTTTGATTTTATGCAACAACACAAAAAAGATCTAAACCCTACTTATAAAGTTTTTAAAGATCAATTTGTATTATGT
>Ga0209633_10003805_pt1 | contig 13813 bp, 9 predicted proteins | sample Cruoilmetagenom1_FD_187290 | JGI IMG/M metagenome (GOLD analysis project Ga0209633, IMG submission 187290) | Oil polluted marine microbial communities from Coal Oil Point, Santa Barbara, California, USA - Sample 1 (SPAdes) (version 2) | ecosystem: Environmental > Aquatic > Marine > Oil seeps ... | reverse complement strand
ATCTATCGTCCCGCCGGCGGCGAAGGCGAAGACGAGCCGATGTTCACCCTGCGCCATGATGCGCCGGCCTCGAAAGCCGACCTCATCATTATCGATGAATGCTCGATGGTCGACGAAGAACTTGGCCGCGATCTTCTTTCCTTCGGCAAGCCGGTGCTGGTGCTCGGCGATCCGGCGCAGCTGCCGCCGGTGAAAGGCGGCGGTTTTTTCACCGATGCGGAATCCGACTTCATGCTGACGGAAATTCACCGACAGGCGGCGGACAATCCGATCATCCGGCTTTCCATGGCGATCCGCGAGGGCGAGACATTTGACGAGCAATCCGATGAATGCCGCATTATCGCCAAGCAGGATATCACGACGGATGAGATCATGGCGGCCGACCAGATCCTCGTTGGCGCAAACCGCACCCGCAAGCGCTATAATGATCGCTTGCGCGAGCTCGACGGCCACACCGACCCGTCGCCCGAAGCCGGCGAAAAGCTCGTCTGCTTACGGAACAATAAAAAGAAGGGCCTATTGAACGGCGGCATCTGGACGGTCGACCGACGGATGAGCCCGCGCGGCGCGCGCGTGCGCTTTTCGGTGCGCCCCGAAGAAGGCGGCAAGGCGGTGACCGTCTCCGTGCCGCGCGCCTTCTTTCTCGAAGGGTCGGAGAGCGTCCCCTGGCCGCAACGCAAAGGCGCCGACGAGTTCGATTATGGCTACGCCCTCACCGTCCACAAATCACAAGGCTCGCAATGGGACGACGTCGTTCTCTTCGACGAAAGCTACATGTTCCGTGAACACCGCGCCCGCTGGCTCTACACGGGCGTCACCCGCGCCGCAAAGCGCTTGACGCTGGTGCGGTGAACGCTGATCACAAAAATGTGAGAGATGCGTATAACCCGAAAAATATCTCAGTTACAATTACTTGTATTTTATATGTTATCACTTAACAGCACAATTACTGTACTAATAAGAAAATAGTTAATATTTTTATTGACGAACCACTTTTCAAAAAACATCCTCCGTATGGGATAATTCTACGGGGATAGAAAAAAATCATGATTAAGAAACTTTTACTCGCCTCCTGCGGGGCGATTGCGCTTGGTGCTTGTGGGACTACAGGTGGAGGGTCTAGCGGCCGCTATGACACGCAGGAGCTGCCCTTTGGACAGCTCACCTCGGCGCCTTTTTCAATTAATAACAATCCCCTCGATCGCATCGATCTTTTGAGCATGATAGACCCAGAGAACCGGCGCGCTGCTTTGCGTTCGGAAGGCTTGTGTGACGCGAACAATGCCGCGCCACCAAGAATTCGTGGGTATGCCAATCCCACTGCCCGAGGTGACGGCAGAGATGCCAATGCAAGCGACGGCGTGGGGCTTTATTTGAATCAGTTGCAGAAGGAGTTTCAATCTAAACAACGCCAACTTAATGATGCAATTGATAATGGCGCCGATAGGTCTGTTATCGATGCTATGCGGGACGATTTAGCTGTTATCGCTCAAGAGATTTATGACACTCAATCCGCAAACGCAAAAGATCCATCAATTAGCATTGAACGCGGAATTCGCTCCCTGGACGACATGCGCCGCGATTATCTAGCCAAAAGATATAAACACATCACTGACGAGTTGATATATTTAGACGTCACAAAAAAAGACCAAAAAAAGAAACGTGATACACTTCTAAAAGAAAAGGAAAAATTAGAAAAAGAGGCCAAGGAGCTCGGCGTAAAAATTGATGGCGACGAAGGCGTAAACCCAACGATAGAGTTGAATTGCGCAATCTTTGCATTCTACACGTACTATCTTTCATATCCGCAATTTAATTTCGCTATTAATGATCTGAGTTATTATCTTGATAATGATTACTTAAATTTGAAAGCGATAATACAAGATCTTAATCCACCCGAACTTCAATTCGATCCAACAGAACCCACAATTGGTGAAAATGTCGGTAAACTCGAAGACTACGTCGCCAGCTTGTCGGAGTTCGAACAACAACGCCTGAAAAGCTACTTGTCTACTGGGCTTTATGACAAATTCTTCGAACAAGCTGCTAAATCAATCGCTATCTCCATGCGACGAAACTCCATCCAAGACCAGATCATGGTCCATTCGGAAAACTATTGCCGCTATTTCAAAGCGCGCCTCCATGACACGGACATTAAGGTCAATCTTGGTTTGGGCCTTGCATCAACTGCACTGAGTGGGCTCGCAACGATTTTCACCGATCCGACAACAGTGCGCGCGCTTGCAGGCGCGGCCGGCATCACCGCAGGCAGCCAGTCGCGGTACAATGAAGTGATGTTCGCCAATCTCGCCGTGCAAACCGTGATTGCCGGCATCGATCTTTCCCGCGAACGGATATTGCGGGAGATAAATGGCAATCGATTCTTCCCCCTCGACAAAAATGACATAGATGAATTTAAAGGGCTGGAAAATGACGGCATTTTGAATCCAGGCATGTTCAACACCTACGGACTGCGCGCATCTATTCCCTGGGACAGTCTGTATGGCGAGCAAGACGGCAAACTGACCTATGCTGGCCATGTGATTCCTGCGGATGGCGACAAAATCGCCAATCTCGGTTACCAGCCGCCGGTTTTCACCTTTAGTGAACTGATCTCTCGCGCGGCGCTGCAAGAAGAAGGCGAAGACGCGGCAGAAGCTGGAGAAACTACCGAGACGGGAAATAACCCGCCGATCGCCCTTCCAATGGAAAAAAAGACAAAAGAAGACACGCCCGTCGAAATCGACGTACTTGAGAATGTGTCTGACCCGGATGAGCAGGACGCAGACACACTGACCATTGACCAAAGCACAACGACAGCGTTAAGCGGCAGCGTCGCCGTGATCGATAACGGCAAGAAACTGAGATATACGCCGCGTGCGAATTTTCATGGCAAAGACGTCATCAGATACACCGTTCAAGACGGACGCGGCGGCAAGGCCCGTGGCTTCGTCGAGGTGACAATTGAGGCGGACGGAGAAGAGCCTCCCGCCAAGAAATATCTTGGCCTGGCAAGCATAGGCGTCTACTCGGTAGAGGCCGCCATGCGCGATGCTATCCGATTCCAGACCTCGTGCTCCCTCGCCTCGGGCCTCACCGAAGCAACAAAGGCGATGGAAGAAGCGCGGGCCCCGTCTGTGGAAACCCTCACCAATTCCCTAAAAGAAATGGAAAAAATGATGCGCGCCACAGAAGAACTCAGGCGAGCGATCGACGCTGCAGCGAACACCGACAAAACACCTTCATCCACGACCAATTCGGAAGCGGATGCTGACAAGAAGTAATCATAGTTGCAACCAGTTGAAAATGCAGTCGCGTACAGACCAAAGGCTTCTCCGCCGCCGTCAATTGGCGGCGGAAAGCGCGTGTTGCGTATAGTGAGTATCGATTTTTAAACCGAAAAATGGAGCATGCTCATGCGCAAATTACTCTTGATATCATCAATTAGCGCCGTATCCGTTGTTGTGTTGATAACGAATGCAAATAGCCAGCGAGGCGTAACAAGCGCACAGTCGAACGCGAATGACACGCGCCAGCGCGGCACAATAAGCACACAATCGACCGGAACTCCCGTGAAGATTGAGAACGACCTACAGTCGCAACATGATCTGCTTGGCCTTATCCCAACGCAGGTGTCGGTTCCAGACCCAGATCGCAAAACTGTTACGCCATACTCAGGCAAGGATTGGAATGTTCACCCTCTCCACGTTGGAAATTTGTTTAGTGACGAAATAGATAAGGACCAAGTCACTAACGCCGGGCCTTTCCGATATCGAAACAGTGTGCGGAGTATGATACTATCTATTTTCAACCCATCCCTGGAAATGCCGGTGAGAGTGCAAGTCAATTGCGGGGATGACGCTCTAGTTGACACGCTCGAATTAAACCGAAAAGAGCTAGCCAAGAATTCATTCTGGAGCGTTACCGTTTCGCCGAGGCAAGGCCAAAGAGGCGGTGCAAATTGCCGGGTCAACGCCAATAGGCCGATTACCGTATCGGCTATCGCAGTCGATACCATTCGTCAAAATGATGCAGACGAATATGGCGGAATCGTTATCCATCAATCCGCGGTCGCTTGGCCTGCCTATCGCCCCCCTACCGCCCCGCAATAATCAGCCTATTGATTTTTTTCGCAGTGTTGCCCGGTGTTTGCGCTGGATTCGGCCGCTTGAACCTATTTCGAACTCAGCTAAGCTCCGCTTGTCCTAAAGCAAGGGAGCGCGACGATGGATTTCATGCAGTCGGTAAAAACAGTGCTCAACAATTACGCTAATTTCGATGGGCGCTCTGGCCGCGCCGAATTCTGGTGGTGGGCGCTTGCCTATTTTGTGGGCGCCATCCTTTTTGGTTTTGCCGCCAATATCATTGGGCTTGGCGGCATCGCCGGCTGGCTCTACACGCTGGCGTTGATCGTGCCCAGCGTCGCCGTCAGCATCCGCCGGTTTCACGATATCGGCAAGCCGGCGATATGGGCGGTTGCGATGGTTATCCCATTTGTAAACATTATCATCGCGCTCATATTCCTGACAAAACCGTCGGAAGGCGCCAATGATTACGGCCAGGGCCCGCAGGCGCCGGTCGCTTAAGCTTCGCTCGACAAGTAATAATCTGTCGCCGGAATAAATTCTTCAAGCGCCTCGTCAAAGACCTGCACGTCGCCGGTCTTGATGTGATAGACCCATCCATGAAGCGTCAGCGCGCCGCTTGCAAGCCGCTCGGCGACCGTCGGGTGGGTCTTAAGATGGCGTAGCTGAAGAATAACATTTTGCTCCGCCAACATGTCCTGGCGCTCATCGGCGCTTTTCCCGCGACCCGCCTCCTCCATGATTTCAACGGCCTTACGCGTGAACTGCAGCCATTCGCGAACATGGGGGAGCGCGGCGACGCTGTCCTCATTCATCGCCGCTTCCATCGCGCCGCAGCCCGTATGCCCGCAGACCACGATATGCGGAACATTCAACACCGCCGCGGCGTATTCCAAAGATGCAGTAACGCCGCCAGTATGCTCCGTATGCGGCGGGACAATATTGCCCGCATTGCGACAGACGAACAATTCACCGGGCTCCGACTGCGTCAGCATGCCGGTCTCAATACGCGCATCCGAGCAGGTGATAAACAGCGCCTCCGGCGCCTGGCCGAAACTCAAACTTTCAAATAGCGCCTTTTTCGTCGGAAAGACGTCTTTTTGAAATCGCAGCACGCCATCGGCAAATTTCGGCATCTGACCTCGCAACTATGAAACGCCACATCCGGACCAAGTCTTTAACCTATTGCGTGATTCTTTACATCAGCAGGCGCGCTCTATTGAACAGACTTACGACGCGTTCACAGCCTCGACGGAAAACGCGCCGTCGAGACGCTTGTCGAGGCGTTTCACGAGCACATCCATCAGATCGAAAATCAGGTCAAATTCCTTCATGATCTTCTCAACCCGCTCCGGCCCGTCGAGCGGCGTGAACATTGATCCCATATTCAACTTGTCGCCCGCCTCAAGCGCGACGCAAAGCTTGCCGCCGGTAAAGGCCGCGCGCAGCTTGGCGCCGTCGAACAGGCGGTCAAGCTCTTCAAACCGCTCCAGCACCAGCGGATCGAGGAGATCGCGCGCCTCGACCTGATCGGTCGACCAGGCTTCGTAGATCTTTTCAAACTTTGCAGAGGCAAGACCAACCCGCTGAAATTCGCCGCCAGGCTTCATCAGCCCGTTGAACAGGCCGGCGTCACGCCTGACGACCGTCTCGCCGAGAAATTTCTTGTGATAATCGATGACGAAGAGCTGACCGCGAAACACCGTGCGCGTGCGTTTTTTCTTTCCCGACGAACGCTTTTTCAGATGCGCCTCGCACAGGATGAAGTCGGCGCCATGGCGCGCGCCGGAAACCTCGTCCTCCCATGTCTGGCGATTATAGGACGGCAACAGGTCCAGCCGGTCAAACTCGCCTGCAAAACCCGGACGAGACAATTTCCGCTGGTAGCGAAACCCGAAAAAACCACAGACGAGCCCGAGAAGACCTTCCGTTATCTTCGAGCGGGCCATCGTGACCAGAGCGCCCGCGAGCGACAGGCCGAGAGCGCCGATAACGAATGCGAGCTGAATATTGCCCTCGCCGAACGGGCCGAATTTCGCCCCGGCGCCGGCGAGAACGGCCGTGGCGACGGCGATTGCCCCCGCGCGAAACACAGCCTGTTGGCGCATATTTTCCTGCGCGCGTAAAAACGGCGCTATTTCCGCGTCGTAATACGCCGCGGCGCCGTCAAACTCAGGGCGCGATAAAGGCGGGGTTATGCTCATATCGATACGTGACAGCAAAAACCGGCAATTTTACCGAATGTTTAACACTATAAACATTCCTATAAATTTTTGATAATAGCTCGCCCAAAAGGGCGCAACCGCCCCCTAAACCCTGCATTAAACATAATAATTGATACTCACTGGCGCGCACGTCGAAAGAGGGCGGCGTGGGCAATTCTTTTCGACTGCAGGTTTTTCTAAAATGTTCCAAGCCGCGGCGGCCAAGATAGATCCGGAAGACCTGGACCAGAAGGTCAAGGTCGCAATAATGCGTCAGCAGTTCAGCGAAGTACGCGTTAACGTTCCAGCCGTGTTCGTGACGATCATAGTCGCTTCGGCGCTTGTCATGATCTACGTTGGGATCAATTTAGGTATCATAGCCGCTATCTTTTTGCCGTTATTGCTGGTGCCGGCCCACCGGCTTCCCCATTGGTTACGACTACACGTCCCTGACATGTCTGACGACGAGATCAGACGCCACATCCGTAGAACGCTTTTTATCGGTTTCGGCCTTGGTTTTTACGCCACCTGTTGCAGCATCTTTCTCTTTTATCAAACTGACATTCAAGGGAAATTCATACTAACCACATGGGTAGGCCTGATCGGCATGGCCGGCGCTATTGGTATTGGCGCCTTGCCGCGAATACCCAGGGGCGTTATCGCCTTGACGATAATTCCTGTGAATATCTTGATGATAGCTGAGCTGCAATACGCGCCGGTAATCTACGCAGCAAATATGCTGCTTATCGGCGCCGTTACAATCGCTTTCGCGTCACGAGTGTCTGCGTTTATTGCCGAGTTGACGCTCCAGAAACTGGAACGCGACGCGGCAAAAAGAGATGTCGATAAATCGCTGTACGCGTTCATCGAAAGCGCTTCCGACTGGGCATGGGAACGCAACGCCGATGGCCGGCTCACTTACATTTCCCAAAACTTCGAACAGATTACCGGCATCAGCATTGATGAAGTCATGGGCCAGCGCTCTTCTGTCATTATGCAGCGGAACGGAGTTGATGACAAAATTGCAAAGCTTGTCGCTTATTCCAACAAGAACAGAGCGCCGATCGTTGATCTTCGATACCCAATGACGCGGCCGGATGGATCGATCATCCATCTGTCTACATCCGGCCAGCCAAAATTTGACGCAGACAATAACTTCACTGGATATGTCGGCTGGACCCGCGACATCACCAACGAAGTCGAGGCCGAGTTGCGCCTTCGCGAAAGCGAGGAAAGATATCGCGACTTCGCGGAGAGCGCCGGCGACTGGGCCTGGGAGCTAGATGCCGACTATCGTTACAGCTATATCTCGGAGAGAGCGACAGAAGTCACCGGGTATGATCACACAAAAATCATCGGCCAGAAAATTTCTTTTGATGGCGAAGGGCCGACTGCGGAACAATGGGAAAAGTTTCAACAAACACTTGAGGCGCACCAACCAATCAGCGCTTTCGTCAGTTGCCTCCGGCGCAATGACGGCTCTGCGGTTTGGATGGAACGCAATGCAAAACCGGTTTTTGACGAAAGCGGCAAATTCAGAGGTTATCGCGGCGTCGCCCGCGACATAACCGAACGGATGGAGGCGCGCCAGGAAGCGATAGCGGCGCGTAAACAACTGGAAGAAAACAACGCCAAGCTCGAAAAAACGGTCGAAAAACGCACGGCTCTTATAGAGAGCAAATCACTACTTCTGACCGAAGTGCTGGAATCAATGGCTCAGGGCGTTGTCGTCTTTGATCAGGAATTTAACATCATCAATCTTAACGAGAAAGCCTGGCAGACGTCCGGCCTGCCGCGAGAAATGTGGGCGCCAGGCTCCAGTGTCATGCCGGTTCTTGAGATCGGAATTCGTCACGGCCTTTATGAGTATGCTTCGTGCGAGGAGTATTTCAAGGCATGCACCGAGACAATAAAGTCCAGCGGCTTGTTCCGCGTTACCCGCCGGCAGAAAGATGGAAATATAGTTGAAGAATGCATTCGCGCCCGGCCAAATGGCGGTTTCGTCGCCACCTATAGCGACATTACAGCAGCCCAGCATCGCGAAGACGAGTTGCGGGAGCTTTCTGAAGAACTTTTGATTTCGAAAGACGAGGCGGAAGCGGCGAATCGAACAAAGTCCGAATTCCTCGCCAATATGAGTCACGAAATTCGCACGCCCATGAACGGCGTTGTGGGGATGGCTTCTTTACTTCTGGATACCGGGTTAAGCGACAAGCAGACCGATATGGCCAAAGTCATCGTCAGCTCGGGCGATGCGTTGCTGAAAATCATTAACGACATTCTCGATTTCTCACGGCTCGAGGCGGGCAAGTTCCGGCTGGTCAACGAAGCCTTCAATTTACGCTCATCCATCGAAGATGTGGCGAGCCTCCTGGCGCTGCCCGTGGAAGAAAAAGGCCTAGAGATGATGGTGCGGTATCAGCCCGATCTCGGCGGCGCTTTTGTCGGCGATCCGGGTCGCGTCCGCCAGGTAGTGACCAACCTCGTCGGCAACGCCGTCAAATTCACCGACAAGGGCCATGTCCTACTTGAAGTCTCCGGCAAGCGCCGCGGCGAAATCGCCGAAGTCGTGATTTCAGTAACTGACACCGGTTGCGGCATACCAGAAGAGCAGCAAAAATCGGTCTTTGAAGAGTTTGAACAGGTCGACGGATCGGCCGCGCGCCGCCATGACGGCACCGGTCTTGGCCTTGCGATCAGCCACAAAATGATTGCGGCGATGGGCGGCGAAATCTCGCTGGAAAGCACGCCCGGCGAAGGCTCGACCTTCACCGTGCGTCTGCCCCTCGCCATTGATGAGGAGGCCGGGGAAGTCGCGCCGACGCCGCCTGCCGAGTTTGAAAACATGCGGGCGCTAATCGTTGACGACAATGCAGTCAATCGCACCATTCTGACAGAACAGCTGGCGTCCTGGGGTTTGCAATCCGATGCGGTTTCATCCGCTGAAGACGCGCTCGCTGCAATGAGGGCGGCCGCGGAAACAGACCCTTATGCGATCGCCGTTCTTGATTTCCAGATGCCCGATATCGACGGCATAGAACTGGCGAAGATGATCAAGGCGGACGCGGCGATTGCGGCCACGCCGCTTATCCTTCTTACATCGGCAGGCCGCAAGGGCGACCCCAAGGGCCTCGCCGGGGATATCTTTTCGGCATATCTGGTCAAACCCGCGCGCTCATCGATGCTGCTCAATTCGGTTTTAACCGCAATCAATGACGGCGTTGTGGAGTGCTTAAGCAGCGCAGCAACGGCCATGTCGCGCGACGAAACAAATCAAGCCGAACCGGCGGGGTGCGTAATCACCCCGGACGGCTCGGCGCTGAATGTGCTTGTCGCCGAGGACAACACCGTCAATCAAATGGTCATTAGGGCCATGCTCGAAAAACTCGGCTGCGATGTTACGCTGGCTGACAATGGCAGGATCGCTGTCGACAATTATGCGGCCGGTGATTTTGATGTCGTCCTGATGGATGTTTCAATGCCGGAAATGGATGGCGAGGAAGCAACCGGCCTCATTCGATCCGAGCAGGAAAAGACTGGCGACCACACGCCGATTATCGGCGTTACCGCTCATGCCATGCGCGAGGATCGCAAACGCTGCCTCGATGCGGGCATGGATGATTATTTATCAAAACCGGTCAAGCAGGATGGCCTGGAAGCGGTTTTGAAAAAATGGATAGCGGCGCCGGCGGCCGATAAAAAAGCCGTTGGCTAGAACGCGCTGCTCGCCAACAACGAAGCCTATTCGGCGACGCGCGGCGCCAATCTTTCCATCGGCGCCAGGCGCTCATCGTCACTTCCGGTCTGGCGGCGCCACAAGGATGCGTAAAGCCCGTCCCTGGCGATGAGATCGGCATGCGTGCCGCGTTCGATGATCCTGCCATTTTCAAGAACCAGGATGAGATCGGCGGCGGCAATGGTGGAAAGGCGGTGCGCGACGGCAAGCGTCGTGCGTCCGCGCGCGGCTTCCTTGAGCGCGGTCTGCACTTCTTCTTCCGTCGTTGAATCGAGAGAAGACGTCGCCTCGTCCAGGATCAGGATCGGCGGGTTGCGCAAGATCGCGCGCGCAACGCCGACCCTTTGCTTTTCACCGCCCGACAGCTTCAACCCGCGCTCGCCAACCCGCGTGTCGAGACCAGCTGGCAAGCTGGTGATAAACGCGCCAAGCTGAGCGCGCCCGGCCGCCTCCATTATCTCATCGTCGCTCGCCTGCGGTTTTGCGTAAGCCAGGTTGAACCGGAGCGTATCGTTAAAAAGGACGACTTCCTGCGGCACGAGACCAAGCGCCGAGCGTAAGGTGTCTTGGGTCACTGACTTCACGTCCTGCCCGTCAATAAGGATGCGGCCCGACGCCGGATCGTAAAACCGGAATAGGAGTTTAAGGATTGTTGACTTACCCGCGCCGGACGGGCCGACCACGCCGACAAACGAGCCGCCGGGCGCTGAGAACGAAACATCCGTCAGTCCGCTGGCGCGGCCCTCATGAGCAAAACGCACATTCTCAAACTGGATCTCGCCGGTCTTCGGCGTGAAGGGGCGTGCATCCGGCGCGTCTTGCACGGCCGATTTCATATCCATCAGGTTAAACAGTTTTTCGATGTCGACCGTGCCCTGCTTGATCTCGCGCCACGCCCAGCCGAGAATATTGAGCGGGCGGTAAATATTGATCAGCATCAAAATAATGGCGGTGACATCGCCGGCCTGCATGGTTCCGTTGAGCGCACCCGCCCCGGCCATGATCGCCACGGACAGAAGCCCGCCGGTCATGATCAGTTCCTGCCCGCCATTCAGGAAGGAAAGCGACTGCATCACTTTAATGTAATGGCGATTATAATCGCGGGTCGCATCATCATAGCGCGCCGCTTCGCGGCCTTCGGCGGCGAATGATTTCACGGTTTCGAAATTGGCGAGCGTATCAATGGCGATGCCGCGCAGATGGGTGTCGGTCTCATTAAGCGCCCGGCGCTGTTTGTTGCGCCACTCGGTAACGATAATCGTGAACAACGCGTAGACCGCGACCGTTCCAATCGCCGCCAGTGAGAACTGAACGCCGTAAAGCGCCGCCAACACAATCGACGCAAACACCAGCTCCACCAGCGTCGGCCCAATGTTGAAGGCGAGAAAGCGCAGGAGATATTCCATTGCCTGCGCGCCGCGCTCGATCACCCGGTTCAAGGCGCCGGACCGGCGCGTCAGGTGAAACTGAAGGTCGAGATTTTGCGCATGGGCGAACGCGTCAACGGAAATGATCCGCTGCGCGTCCTGCGTCACCGAAGTAAAAAACGCATCACGGATCGCCGGAAGCGCGCTCGATAAAAATCGCGCCCCTGCGAACAGGGCGAAAAATGCGACAAAGGAGAGCCCGGCGGCCGTCGCGGCCTCGCCGGAAATCCCTTCGGTAATCGGCGCGCCGGAGGTAAGCTTGTTGATGCCGTCGCCCATGAAAACCGGGGCGATCACGGAAAGCCCCTTGGCGACGACCGTGACCGCAAAGGCGAGGCCGATCCTAAACCGCCATTTCTTCATTTCCGGGCGAAATAACACCGCGAACATGCGCGCGATCGACTGCCCAAACGGGGCGGCCTCGCCTTTTGTTTCCAATATGTCGTCTGAATCTGGCGGCATGGCGTGGAAGATGGGCCCGAGCGCGGCGAATTACCAGCCCTTTAGCTGGGCTTGTTAAGGCTAATCGGAATTTAACAATTTTCGCTCAATAATAGCCGTTATGGCAGATCTTTCACATACCGGCTTTCGCAGCAATGAGCGTGCGAATCAGAAGTCCGAGGCCGACCTGGCCGCGGAACGCGAAGCGATCAACCATCGCCTCGCGGGCATCGTCAACGCCAAGCCGCTTCCGGTCCCGCCAGAGTTTGCTGATAAGACTGAATGTCAGCGCCGGACGCCGCGTAAATCCGTTTTCAAGCTGGCGCGTATTTTCGTCAACAAGATCGATTCTGTTCGCTGCGTTGTGATCAATCTGAGCGCCGACGGCGCACGGATTTCCATCGAAGGCGAGTTCAACATGCCGCCATTTGTCGTGCTGAAGTTTGAAGAAAGCGGCATCAAGAAAAAGGCGCGCGTCGCCTGGCAACATAACAACGAATTCGGCCTTTCCTTCCTAAGAAAGGAAAAGATCGAGATCGAGGCTGAGCAGGCCGAAAACGCTGTTCATTATGATCCTAGAGACTTCCGCTGATCAGCTTCATCACGCCGGAAAAATCGAGATCATCTTTCCCTGCTGACTCCATGAGCGCATAAAGCGCTTCCGCCTGCGCGCCGAGCGGTGTCGCCGCTTTTGCTTTATGGGCGGCTTCTTGCGCAAGACGCATGTCTTTCAGCATCATCGCCGCCGCAAAACCCGGCTGGTAATCCCGGTTCGACGGCGCGGCGGGCACCGGGCCCGGCGCCGGACAATAGCTCGTCATCGACCAGGACTGACCGGACGCCGTCGATGATATGTCAAAAAATGTCTGTGCATCGAGGCCCAGGCGTTCGGCAAGATTGAACGCTTCGCAGGTCCCGATCATGGTGATGCCGAGGAGCATGTTGTTGGCGATCTTCGCGACCTGGCCGTTGCCGGCGTCGCCGGCGTGAAAGATGTTCTTACCCATCGCTTCCAGCACGGGCTTGGCGCGCTCGAAAGCTTGCTCTTCGCCGCCGACCATGAAGGTGAGCGTGCCCGCCGTCGCGGCCGCAACGCCGCCGGAGACCGGGGCGTCGACCATGGCGAAGCCCTTGTCGCTCGCGGCGCCGGCGACCGCGCGCGCTGAGTCCACATCGATAGTGGAGCTATCAATAAACAGCGCGCCTTCCTTGGCGTTCGCCATGACGCCGTAACTTTCCGAATAGACAGAGCGCACATGCGCGCCCGCCGGCAACATCGAGACGACGATGTCGGCGTCCGCCACGGCGGCCGCCACCGTCTCCCCGCGCTGGCACCCGGCCTCCACCGCGCGGTCGACCGCGCCGATGGAAAGGTCCGTCGCCGTCACCTCATGACCGGCTTTCACAAGATTGGCCGCCATGGGCCCGCCCATATTGCCGAGGCCGATAAATCCGATTTTTGTCATTGTTCTTCCTCCTGCAACGATATGACGGTTTGTTTGAACGCTGTAGCATTCCTCGTCAAATAGAGGAAACAAGCTGTCGACAAGCCTGTTGCGCCAAAGATCATGCACATCACCATGATCTGATACCGCGTTGCGACGAGCGGCGAGACGCCTGACAATATCTGGCCTGTCATCATGCCGGGCAAGGAGACAAGGCCGACCGCGAAGAGCGAGTTGATAATCGGGATCATCGCCGCCTGAAACGCGGTTCGTCGCGCCGCGTCAATCGCTGCGCCATTTTCAAGCTCGGCGCTCAAACGCTCCGCAGCAAGCGATATGCTGGTCATGGAACTGGCGAAAATCATGCCCGCCAGCGGTATGATCATGTTCGGGGCGTACCATGGATCAAGCGCCAGAACGCCTTGCGTAATCACCGCCAGCGTCACGCCTCCGCCCCCAAGAATGGAAAGGAAAG
>Ga0209633_10003804_pt1 | contig 13814 bp, 14 predicted proteins | sample Cruoilmetagenom1_FD_187290 | JGI IMG/M metagenome (GOLD analysis project Ga0209633, IMG submission 187290) | Oil polluted marine microbial communities from Coal Oil Point, Santa Barbara, California, USA - Sample 1 (SPAdes) (version 2) | ecosystem: Environmental > Aquatic > Marine > Oil seeps ... | reverse complement strand
CGTTTCTTGAAATGGCCAGGCAATCTCGGATTCGCAGCGGATTTGAAACACTTTCGGACGGAGGCCGTGTAATCGATGCTCAATGGGATGCTGGTTTTGAATCGCCAAGCGGGTTTCGGACAGCCTTCGCACGACTCTTAGGGCAACCCCCTTCCAGGCTTAAGGGGAAGGATCTTCTCAAGGCCGATTGGATTGAGACTCCGATTGGGGCGATGATTGCGGTTAGCGACAAGTATATGCTGCATCTTTTGGAGTTTGCCGACCGTAAGGCTCTGCCCACGGAACTGAAAAAACTATGGAATCTTTCAAAAGGCGAGCTTGGCATTGGCCGCTTTGCACCAACGGATCAAATTGAAGCCGAGCTTGACGCTTATTTCCGTGCCGAGAGCGCAGGGTTCGATGTTCCAGTGGCGCTGCACGGCAGCCCTTTCACTCGTACTGTATGGGATGAACTCCGCCAGATTCCGGTAGGAGAGACTCGTAGTTACGGTGAAATTGCCAAAGCTGTGGGAAGACCTTCTGCGGTCCGCGCTGTAGCCCGCGCAAACGGGGCGAATCAACTTGCATTGGTCATCCCATGTCACCGCGTTATCGGTGCGGATGGAGCTCTTACGGGTTATGGCGGCGGGCTTTGGCGTAAGCAATATTTAATTGAACTTGAACGGCAATTCACTTTGTCGGGGGAAAAGAAGAGAAATACATAAATCCCCCTTTATTCCCCCTTTTCCTAAGGGGGATAAAAAAAGTCAAATGGAAAAAACGTGATTCTGAATAGACTCTGAATCGAGTTCAGGACATGGTTAAGAATAACAAGATAAAGCCTAGGAATCAGGAGTTATTCTTTTTCATAACTATTGGGAAGACGCATTTGGGGGCGCCGTAGCCCTGGGTTTGGTAGCGGGATTTATCGAAGGAAAAACCGTGCTTTTCGGGGTCTACCATTTCAAACCACAGTGAATCTAGCTGGCAAAGTATAGGGGTAAGAAATGCTACATCGTGAGAAGAGAAGAAATTAAAGTAGTAGCACTTTTGTATCTCTATCTCATAACTGTCTTCCTGCTCAGTTTCTTTATGTGGAGCGGTCCATTCAAATGTCGCGCCATATTGCTTCATGAGCCAGCTAAATATATCTTTAAGCCGATCCGGATTTCCTTTGCATGCAGCGAGCATCAGGGTTAGAGAAGTACGCATCGACAAATTATTAATTCCTTTTATCATGGCAGTAGATATAAATTCGAAGGTCGATTCTTTACTACCGATAACGGGGAGTAAATTATTGTAAGCTGACAAGATGCTAGAGCATAGCTCGAGATGACCGTGTGAAGGTGCGTCAACGACAGTCGAGGCATTTGATTGCTCAATCTCTTTGGCCTCTTTTTTAATGGATTCGATCATTGAGTTGGTGTCTATATCAAGAGAATTCTGAATCTCGGACTTAAGACCGTTCAAGAACTGAGAGGTAGCTACATGACCGAATGCGTAATGCTTTAGGAAATCACCGATTTCAGACATAAAGCGCCTCCAAGCTGATAAATTGTGTTTATGTTAATAAAGATTATTGCAGAACTTGGTATTTATTTCTAGTAGCTTGTTATAAATATTTAACTGTAAAGGTTAGTTCTTATAACTTCTTTTGAGTGATCAAAAGAAGCAAAAATCACCGACTGGACATAAATTACGCTAAAAGTTCAATATTCCGGCTAAACCTTATAATTCGACCCACACCCCGTATAAGGTTTTTAACGCCATCCTATTTAACTTTCTATACGTAATTTGGCAGTAGGTGTTATTTAGACGAGAAAGTTAGGGAATATCTTTTAGGGGATAGAGACCGATTCCTCACTTGATCGAAATCGTTTATGTATGTCGGACTACGCTCACACTTCGGCAAGCTCAGTGTAAAAGGGTTTAAAATCACACTATATCCCGCCTCTTACCAGTAATACTGCAAGGGCAACAACAAGGATGGCCAGAATAAAATTAATCCGTCCCAACCAGGAGGTAATTTGCCTATATTTCCGGCTTTCGGAGGACTTGGGATCACCTCTCATGAGAGCGACTGCCCTTGGTCCTACCCAGAAATCATGGACCACGCTAATGAGGAGAATAAGCACCACCAAGATTAGCTTCTGAAGCAGAACGTGACCGAAAGAGCCTGCGAAAATCCTGCCGCTCAAGAAATCGGTAAGACCAAAACCTCGAAATGCAAGGTTAATGATTCCTGTAAGCACGATAAGAAAAAGGGATATCCATCCTACATTGCGGAAGCGGCGGCCGATCTTTAGAAAAAGTTTTGAGAATATGCTTTGATACTCAGGGCTCCGAAGTACCGGAACGAGAACGAGTATGAGGAAAAACATGCCTCCAACCCAGACAATTGAGGAAATTATATGAAGCCAGACAGATGCAAGATAAAGGATTTGCATTAAATTAATTACACCGTTTTTCGAATATTAGCTACGAATCATACATGTAGAATTTGGGATATTCAAAGTTCTATATTTTTATGGATTCCCGACAACAACTTTCGGGAATGACAATTTATCACCCCCACCTTTAATTATTTTGGTTCCAGATAGAGAGTGCCTTTATTTATATGGCAGATGAGGCTTTGATGAATGTAGACCTATTTCTCACTCGATCGAAATAGTCCCCATCAAGGGGGAGGAGATTAAAAAAGGGAATTATTGTTTAAAATCGGCTATGTGCTCGACTGTTTCCTGGGCTTTGACTTTGACTGAGAGCTCTTTTACCGGCTTGTCTTCCATCTTAAACGCTTGTATGGTGACATCATACGAGCCCGGAGTTAATGTGAACTCTTTTGGGTTTCCCTTTTGTTTCAAACCTGTGCGTCCCTGGGCAATCTGCTCACCCGTCCTCGCGTCATTAATAGTAACAATGCTATCTATCAGGGTCTCGCCCTCTGTAGCGCCGACTTTTAATAAACCGCTTGAGAACTGTGCGGTATGTTCGACCTCTTCACCGCCCTTGAGCTCAATGCCGTTAAACTTTTCTGAGGGTTTACCTGCTACTTTTATGGCTGTGACTTTAACGTCATACAATCCGGGGACAAGATTAAAAACCTTCGGATTTGACTTGGAGCTTTTGTACGTACGTCCCTGGGTTATTTGCTCACCTGTGTTTGAATCTTTGATAGAGACTGAAGCCTCTACATATTTTTCTCCTTCCTTAGCGCCAATTTTTAATTGCCCGCTTGAGAACTGTGCTGTTTTTTCCACTGTCTCAGAAGCTGTAATTTCTACACCGCTGAATTCCTGAGAAGGTTGATTCGTTATCTTTACCGCCGTTACTGTTACATCATAAATACCCGGGCTAAGCTCAAAGGCCCTCGGGTTTGTTTTTGAGCTTACATATGTGCGCCCCTGTGCAACCTGCTCGCCGGTATCAGGATTCTTAATCTGGACACGTGCGTCAACGAACTTTTCTCCTTTGAAAGCCCCAACTTTTAATGTTCCACTTGAGAAATCAAAGAGCTCTTCGAGCGTCTCCCCGCCTTTAATTTCAAGAGCGCTAATCCTGTGAGTCGGCCGGCCTTCAATTTTAAGAGCCATGACTTCGATATCATATACGCCGGGGCTGATCTTAATTACAAGTGGATTAGAATTAGATTGTGTATAGGTGCGCCCCTTTGCAACAATCACTTCTGTTTCCAGTTTATACACTTTAACAGCTGCATCCAGCAACTTACCGCTGCTCACTGCTTTTACGGAAAGCTCACCGAAACTAAAATCGACTTCTTTTTCAACTACCACGCCTTCCTTTAATTCTATACCGGAGATAGTGCGGCTCTCGACTCCTTTCATACCCATAGGGCTCACTTCAAGATCATAGGTCCCATCAGGCAGAGACATAATTCTGGGATTAGTATTCGGAGTTGAATAAGTCCTCTGTCCTTTGAGCTTTTCTTCCGTTACCGTGTTCGTTAATACCAGCCGTGCGTCCTGAAGTTTTCCTTCAGCCGTTACTTTTACACTAAGCTTGCCCGTGGGGAGATCGGCTGGCATCTCAACGGCACTCGTGAGTGCGTTTGACAGCTCGTATGCGTTATTGGCGCTAAAATAAAGCCCCCCGCCCGCTTGGGCTGCGCACTCGAGCTGTGAGACGTCTTCTTTAGACACATCGAAGCCGACTACATGCATGATGAAATTGACTCCCGCTTCCTTGGCTTCTTTAACAGCCTTACATGGGTCACCGCCGCAGGTCTCTATGCCGTCGCTTACGAGAATTACCGTAACGGCATCTTCGGTCGCACGAACGGATTCAAAAGCTTTAAGCACCGAGTCTGTTATTGGGGTCTTGCCCTTTGGGTTTAACGCCTCGATTTTTTCATTCAAAACTGCTTTATCGATTGGGCCAATCTCAACAATAGTTTCGATATCTTTACAATCGCCCTTCTCCCTATGACCGTAGGCAATGAGCCCAACTTCTGTGCCCTCTGGCAGCTCGCCCGCTAAATCCTTAAGCACGCTCTTTGCAATGGTGATTTTATTCTCGCCATTGATCTGGCCCCACATGGAGCCTGAGGCATCTAAGATTAATAGCAGCTTGCCTGATGAGGGGGTGTCGGAGGTTTGGGCAAAAGAATTTGTGGATATGCCGTTTAAACCAAATGCTAACGTTAATAATAAAAAGAGAGCCTTATAAATATTTCTGCGGGATGAATGCGTAACCATCGATGAATCCTCCAATCGAAATTTATATTGTATTGCGTTGGAATTCTACACAAAAAAGATGAAAAAATAAAAGACAAAAACATAAAACTAAATTCTCCTTGTATTCCCTTAGCTAAGTTAGAGTCTAAAAAGGTAAAAACGGGAAAACACAATATTCAGCCGGTTTTGAGCAGTTTGGGGGGAAACTTTTTTAAGTTACTTACCAATTTGAATACTGAGAGATGGTGTAAACGAGACTGAAAATACAGGTCTATGAGAAGACGCCAGGAGATAGCCGGCTTTGCCGCAAGATAGACAGACTTCCACTCAGGTCCGAATTTATTTTTGAAGTCGTAAAGTCCCTTGTAATTAAAAGAGTGTTTCAGTAACCGCTTTGATCTGAAGATTAATTCTTTTGCATAACTTCCTGACAACTCTGGCACTGTATCACTTGTATCGCTGGAAACAAACGGCACTTCACCCAGGCTAAGGTGTGTGTAACCTTCATCCTTGAGTGCGCTCATGACTGAGACAAAGAGAGATTCCATAACACCAACAGGGGCGTTTTTTCTTCTTAATATGGTCTCAGTGTGCGCGTAAGACTCGTCCTGAATAGATAGGGTTAGAGCGCCAAGCCATTGGCCTTTTTCCGTTTCCATAACAAAACATCTGGTACTTTGCTCAAAACCCGTGCGGAATAGATGGGATAGTTTCGGCTCTGGGGCGTGCGTGCTATCAAGCGCTAACCTGGAAACCTTATTAACGTAGAATTCCGAGTAAGGGACTTCGTGAACAGACCCGTAGCGCCCTCCCCTCCTCGCAAGCTCTAATACAGAGCGTTTGAGACCATCTGGATAATATAAATCCACTACCGCTTCCGCACCCGTCCTGACTAGATCTGCCCCCATGTCCTTTAAATGCTTGGCTGATCCTGAGCTAACACCACGGATTACAAAGTCCGGGAAATCAGAGATAAGATCGTTGAAAAACTCTTGATTTGAGTACTGAACAGGTATTTCGGCTGTAGATATCCAGTTCAATCCCGATAGCGGAAGTTGAACTGTGTTGAAGGTAGGATATTCGATCTCTTTTCTGCACCAGCTGAGGGGTAGTCTGTTCATGGCGACAACATGCTTATTAATAGGTTTGAATATGAAATATACTTGAAGCACCGGGTAAATCTACAGGTGGGTCTATATGGGAACTTTAACCTTAGGCTGAAATTCCTTTCTCTGATAACAATATATGAGGTAAATTATAAGCGAATAGAGATTAATTGTGCAGATCAAATAACGAGAAGGAGAATAAAATGAAAACGGACACTTATTTATTCATATTTATAACGATATTTGCTATAACTTTATTCTCATGCGGTGGGGATAGCACCCAAAATGGCGCAGATCAGAGCCAGGAGACTTTTAGTAACCCGTTTCAGTACTGTAAAGCAGTGGGTACTGTAGACACGCCGGGAGACAGATACACAGGGGAGAAGGTGCCTACTTACATAGCCGAGCAGTTGAAGGAAGAGTTCGGGGCATCCGAGTCGATGCCTAACAATTTGTTTATGGAGGGTACGTACTGGCGGTGCATGGACGGGAGCCTTTACGCTTGTAATGTGGGGAACAACCTGCCGTGCCAGGAGAAGGCTGATGTGAGTAAAGAGCCAAACGAAGGGATGATAAATTACTGCAAGGAGAACCCGGACGCTGAGTTCATTCCAGCCTTCGCACAGGGGCGAACCACTGTATATGAATGGAAGTGCAGCGGGACCGAGCCTGAAATAGTGAAGCAGATAATAGACACCGACGCTGCCGGCTATCAGAAGAATTTCTGGTACAAGATAAAGCCGCCTGAGGATATTGATCAAAAAGACTTACTTAGAGAATAATCCACACAAAGAGTCTGAAATTGAATAACTCGAAAAGACCCGTGGCCATAATTGAGCTATGAACCAAGAGATGTTAACCCTTATATAACTTGATGTTAATTGAAAGTTATTTTCGTTTTAGGACTTTTTTTACAGCTTTGATTATGCCCTCTGAGCTAAGACCAAATTTTTTCATAAGCTGATTGGGCTCGCCTGATTCTCCGAAGCGGTCCATTATGGCGACGTATTCAATGGGCACGGGGTGGTGGAGGGACAAAACTTCGGCAACCGCGCTTCCGAGCCCGCCGTGGACCTGGTGCTCTTCAGCGGTGACTATAGCGCCCGTTTCTTTACCCGCCGTGACTATGGCAGTCTCATCTATGGGCTTTATAGTATGGGAGTTGATTACACGCACGTCTATACCTTCAGAGGATAGGTTTTCAGCTGCTACGAGGGCTTCATAAACGAGAGACCCGCATGCAATAACTGTTACATCCCCGCCGTCTCTGTATGTATCGGCTTTGCCGATCTTATATGGCGTATCTTCTGTAGTCACTACCGGGACATTTTCTCTTCCGAAGCGCATGTAGAAGGGTTCTTCTATCCCAGCCATTTGTATTGCCGCTTTTTTTGTCTCCCAATAGTCGCAGGGGACTATGACATTAAGGTTGGGAAGTACTCTGGTGATCGCTATATCTTCAAGTGCCTGGTGCGTGGCACCGTCAGGGCCTACGGAAATGCCAGCGTGCGCGCCCATGATCTTTACATTTGCCATGCTGTAGCAGATGCTCACACGAATCTGGTCCCAGTTCCTACCCGGGCTGAATGTGGCGTATGAGGACATATAAGGGACTTTGCCTGAAAATGCCAGGCCCGCTGATATACCGGCCATATTTTGCTCGGCTATTCCTACTTCAATGAAGCGCTCGGGGTACTTCGCTTCAAACTTGGCAGAGCGTGTGGACTCGGTGAGGTCACAGCAGAGTACAACAATGTTCTCGTTTGCGTCTCCCGCTTCGACGACACCGTCCCCGTAGCCGTTACGCTGCGGAATTTGCTCTGGCGTATCGAGAATATTATCAGCCAGCTTCATTTTTTCGTTCAGTTTATTACTCATGTTCGCATGTGATCTTGCCGCCGAGGGAGCGCAGCTCGGCTAGAGCCTTTCTGGCCTCCTCTTTATTGGGCGGCTTTCCGTGCCACTCGGGCTTGAATTCCATAAAATCTACACCTTTCCCCGGTATCGTGTGCGCAAGTAAAACTGTTGGTTTTTCAAATATATCCTGGGCTTCTTTAAACGACTCAATGAGCGTCCTTATATTGTGCCCGCCTGTCTCTATTACATGAAAATTAAACGACGTGAGCTTGTCCTTAAGAGGCTCAAGGGGCATGACTTCTTCTGTAAAACCGTCAATCTGAATATTGTTCCTGTCGATAATGAGCGTGAAGTTGTGGAGGCGGTTCTTCCCGATAAACATGAGAGATTCCCATATCTGCCCCTCGTCCATCTCACCGTCACCGATCATGCAGTATACTCTGTTGCGTTTTCCGTCTATTTTATCAGCCATCGCCATGCCGGCTGCAATCGATAGCCCCTGTGCGAGCGGACCTCCGGAGGCTTCGAGCCCCGGCAGAGTGCCCCTGTGGGGGTGGCCCTGGAGTCTTGAGCCAAGCTTTCTGAGTGTTAGAAGCTCTTCTTTGGGAAAGTAGCCTGCTTCTGCAAGAGTCGCGTAGAGTACGGGGCAAATGTGGGCGTTACTTAGAACGAACCTGTCCCTTTCTTCCCAGTCGGGGTTCTTGGGGTCGTTCTTCATGATGTGGAAGTAGAGCGTTGCGAAGATATCCGCTGTTCCTAGTGCTCCGGCGGAATGGCCCGACCCAGCCTCGACGAGCATCTTAATGATGTCCTCGCGGATGTGGTTTGCCATATCTTCAATGTAATTTATCTGCTCATCGGTTACGCCCAAGTCGTTTACCTCGCATAGTGGGGTCAGTGGCTTAATATAATACAAATTCTGCGTGAAAGCCAAATATATTTTCCATATACAAACTAGTAAAAGGGGATTGCTTCGCAGATTAATCCTAAGAGATTGCTTCGCTATGCTCGCAATGACAGAATCAGGGTGTACAGGGTTGTTTGGTGCCAAGATTGAAGGGGATTACCGCTCGCCTTCGCTAAAGCTATGGCGCAGCGAGCTGCTTCGTAATGACGGAAAGCAACTAATCCTCCCTAACCCTCCTTTGAAAAAGGAGGGAATTATTGCGAGGTTTTAATCTATGCTCTTTTTCATCGAAAGGACATTTCGGTCGTTATCTCTTCTGTACTCAAGCGCGTCCATGTAATGGCGGACAAGATGAATGCCCAGGCCGCCAATGGGACGCTCTTCTATCGGAGCATCTATGTCAGGTGGCTCCTGCTCGAGAGGGTTAAAGGCCTTGCCGTCATCCTCTACCTCGATCTCAAGTCCGCCGTCCTTGCGGTTGATCCTTATTATTATCAGATGCTCATGTTCATCTTCATAACCATAGGACATTACGTTGGCCACGACCTCTTCAAGAGAAAGGTTCAGGGCAAATAGTATCTGCGGAGACAGTCCCGAGCTCTCGCAATATTCTGTGACAACTTTGGTAAGCCTTTGTAGCTCTGAGAGATCGTTTTTAAGCTCGACAGTTATATCTTCTGTAGTATTCGGACTCATGATTTATTGTACCTAAGCGCAAGCATTGTAATATCGTCTGACTGGGGCGTGTCTCCTGAGAACTTTTGCACGTCCTCAAATACGTAATTAATAATACCCTCCGTGTCGGAAACGGCTCTATTTTTAAGGAGCTCATCCAGGCGCTCATCTGAATATTGGTTGTTATCCCCGTCCATAGCCTCAGTAACGCCGTCGGTGTAAAGGAATAAAATATCACCCTTCTTAAGAGTCAAAGCGGAGCTTACGTACTCTGCATCATCCATTACGCCAAGACACATACCGCCTTTTTTATCGAGCATCTCGACGCTTCCGTCCTGAGACAGAAGATAAGGAGGGTTATGACCTGCGGAGCAATAAGTGAACTGTCCCGTATGTATATCGAGCATTCCGAAGAATAACGTTACAAACATACAGGCGTCATTATCTTTTGCCAGCTCTTTATTTACCCTTTCAAGCACCTGTCCGGGTGATAGCTCTGTGGAAGCCGTGGCTTTGATCAAGGTTTTAGTAACAGCCATAAAGAGCGCCGCCGGCACTCCTTTGCCCGAGACGTCTCCGATGACGATAAATAGTTTATCTTCGATAAGCTCGGCTATGGCGTTATCACCCTCTGGCTCTAAGAAGAAGAAATCGTATAGATCGCCTCCTACTTCTTTTGCGGGCACGATCTTGGCATCGATATCAATTTCTTTTACGTGCGGGAACGGGGGGAACTTCTGAGGGAGTATGCTGAGCTGTATTTCACGCGCAACATTGAGCTCTCCTTCGATGCGCTCTTTTGCGGCTACGGTCTCGGTGAGGTTTCTTATAGACTCTGAGAGCCTGCGCTCCATATGTACAAATGAGCGGGCAAGATCGCCTATCTCGTCTTTAGAGCTCTGGGCTATAGGCTCTATCTCTGCGCTAAGCTTATCTATATCCGAAATGTCCGAGAGATCTGATTGTGCAAGCTTTGAAGCGTTATCGGCCAGAGTATTGAGAGGGGAGGATATTCTCCCGATCAGCAGATAACTGAGCGCGATGGTGAGAATAAATAATACGAAAACAAGTACCTGTTGTTTTAAGACGATAGAAATTATCTGGCTTTTTATGATTCCCCGGTCCATACCCACCATAACGTATCCGGCGACGCCGCCCAGAACGGGAGATGTAATATTGAGAAAATCCCCGACGTTGTCGTAGGTAAGGGGGAGTATTTCTCTATTTGAATTCAGATACTTACTATCAAGCCGCTCCGAGAGTGCAGCTACGCCGTCCGGGATGCCCGGGACAAATGTGTGAGAGACTATGTCGCCCGTGCTGTCTACTATGACAATATAGGCAACTCCCAGGATGTTCAGGTATTGATCGATCACGGACTGAAGAGTGGCAGGCTCGCTGTTGATCAGCATATCAACGCTCGAGTCGGAAATGCTGAGAGCTATGGAGCTGCCCTTGGCTTCGAACTCGTCGCTTAACCCCTTGTAAATATTCCAGCCCGAAAGGGCTGAAGTTGCGGTCGCAACAATGCCGAAAAGGATTATCATAATAATGAGCGTTTTTTTGAACAGTCTCGACATAATTACTTCTCGAAAATACTCCAGTTTTTTATAGGTACGTAGCGGCCATTTTCAGCTGTATTGTAATAGACTCTGCTTAAGCCTTGATTATTATTGGCACTAAAAGAAACATACTCGCCTAATCCGATATCGTAGTCTGAAATATTCTCCACCGTACGCTTAATTTTGTCCTTATCAAGCTCACCCCCGAGCCTATTTAGCGCTTCGACCAAAAGCTTTGCATTCAAAAAGCCTTCGAAGCTTACAAATCCGTATTTGTCTTTTTTATTTTCAGAAATGTGCGCATGAGCGTTTCCGGTTTCCACTGTATCAGGCATACGGGGTGAATACTCGGCCATGAGGTCTCTGTATTCCATGACTGCCGGAATGGAGCTGTCCAGATAGTTGGGTACGACTTCGGAATTGATTAAATTCTGCGTATAGTCTTTGGAGTTTTCCTGACCCGCTTGAAGAAGTAGCTCGAGCATGCTCTCACTGCCTACGAAAGAGACATTTGCGATAGGCACATCGAGACCCCCTTCCCTTGCGTCCCTGACAAACCCCGCGCTTGCTTCATAAGCGCCGATCGAGATAACGGCATCGGGCTCAGCGCGCTTTATAATATCGACCTGCTCACTGAAGCTGGAATCAAACTCGGCGCCTCTATGGTAAGTAGCCTCTGCTACAATGTCGAGTCCATGCTTATCAAGCGCCCTCCTGACTCCGTCCCACCCGCTTCGACCGTAGGCATCTGCCTGGTAGAACACGGCTATGTTGGGCTTTTTGATCTTGACGAGATTATTGACAAGACCCGCTGTCTCCTGAATATATGAGGGCCTTAAATTAAAGACGTAATCTTTATACGGCGCTTGTCTTTGAGGCTCTGCCCCTGTGAAAGGGAAAAACAGGAATACGTCCTTATCTTCATAAATTTTAAGCACTGGGAGTACCCTTGTAACAGTTGGAGTACCTACGTAGCTTACAAGGAGAAAAACGTTATCCTGATCGATGAGCTTAAGCGTATTGTTAATCGCAGGCAGAGGGTTGTAGCCGTCGTCGTAAGCTATGAGCTCAATTTTTTTACCGTTTACGCCGCCATTTTTGTTCACGTAATCAAGATATGCCGTCATGCCGTTGTATAGCTCGATACCCAGATCTCTTGAGGGACCGGAGAACGGGGCGGACATTCCGATGAGAATTTTACCGTGATCCTGAGCCCGGGATGATATGCTAAATAGTATACATATAATATATATAACCGATATTATTCTGAGTGCGGGTTTCATATAGTCGGGCCTATAACGCATGAACGGCAGTGCCGCTGAACGTTCTGTACTATTGAGAGATTAACATACTCGATTTTTCTAAATATATATCGGACAAAGCAATTAGCCAATTCTGTTTATCAGATATTTTCGGGTTATAAGTGTTGAGTAAAGAAGGAAATTCAAGAGGGGTTATTTAGAGCTTCCAAGGCATTTTCATAATCGTACTCGATGGGCATGATCTTATCAAAACCCGAAGTCCTCAGAACTTCTTCGACATCGGGGTGCGGGTTTAGCAGTACCACCTTGGCATCGTTTTTGTCTAGAGCTTTAGCAACTTTGACTAGCATACGCAGCCCTATGGAAGCCAAGTAGTCCACATCTGAGATATCGACCAAGACCGGCTTCTTTCGTGTAACGGTCTGACGCGAAAACTCCCAGTCTAAATCACCGATGCCTTTTAGGTCTACCCGGCCTGAAAGCGCGATATGGGTAAATTCCGGGCCTGCATTTACAAGAGTCATTTCCAATAGGGGATATCTCCTAAGAGGCATACATCATTCAAGCTCAGTTGCGCATGAATGACAGCGGTCGGTGTATGGCAGAGCTTCGAGCCTTGCAACTCTTATGGGTCCGTCACAAACGGCACATGTACCGTACTCACCATTATCCACTCGGGCCAGGGCTTCGTTTATCTGATGCAGCTCAACACGGATATTGGATCCGAGCGCTTCCACCACTTCATCGTTCTCGCGCTCCTGCGCTTGCTCACTCCAGTCCTTTGCGTGTGTTTTTCTGAGCGAAGCATCGACTCTTTCCAGACGCTCTTCAAGCTCGTCTTTTTTGGCGTTAAGTTTTTCTATGACAGATTCCAGCTCTTTCATCACGAACTCCGGTATTTGGGAATTATATACATAAATATCATAACATATGCATGACCGAGTTCCAGACCTGCAGAATAAGAAAAATACTTATGAATCAGCTATTTTCTGAGATATAAAGTAAAACGGATCCCACTTGTAGTGTTTAATGAAACGGGTGGAATGGTAATTATGACTAATACAAAATTGACGTTTGCTACCGGCTTGAATTAAAAAACTTGAAGTATGGTTCTTTTGAATAGTGGATTGAGCTCATCCATGGAGCTGTCTCTGATCATCCAGCAGTCGATCTGCTCGCTGTCGTTGGTTAATACGAGGTTGTAACCGTTATCTTTACCCCAAACCATCTGGTCTTTTAAGAGGTCATGTTCCTTCTGCTCATCGTCGTCAAGATAATCAAGTGGTTTATGAAGTGTGTCTTTTTCGATCTGACCGATATATATGCTTCTTGAGTAACTGCTTCCGTGATTATCTAAATTTTCTTTGTTTAACATATATCACCCCAATACTGAAAATTATTAAAATTTTTGCTGCACAGATACTATAAGTATGAATCCCCGCATTTCAAGAGGGAATCTTAAAATTATCCCGAAGTTGATGAAATTTATGGATATTCTTTACAAGGCTTTAACAGGGGTCACTTTTCTGGCAGGAAGCGACGCAGTTATCTTCCAGCTTAGGTCTGCAGCACTGGGCCTGAGTGTCTACATTTAGACAGCAGCACTCGTCTTTGGTGCAGGTCTCATTGCCGCATTTATTATTGGCAGTGAGTATTCCGAGGTTTGAATCTGATGATAGGTCCAGATATGGATAATCGGCCTGCGCGACATCAAAATCGATGAATTTCAGGTCAATCGGCTGTGTGGAAACGGCTGTTTCGTTGTTTACGTA
>Ga0209633_10003803_pt1 | contig 13816 bp, 13 predicted proteins | sample Cruoilmetagenom1_FD_187290 | JGI IMG/M metagenome (GOLD analysis project Ga0209633, IMG submission 187290) | Oil polluted marine microbial communities from Coal Oil Point, Santa Barbara, California, USA - Sample 1 (SPAdes) (version 2) | ecosystem: Environmental > Aquatic > Marine > Oil seeps ... | reverse complement strand
AAGAAATGACGCGGCTTGGCCTGTTTGGGTTGCTGCCGTTTATCGCCGCCGCTGTCGCCTTATGGCTGAGCCCGTGGCTGCTGCCGCAATATATCGCGCTCGATTTTCATCAATTCGCCCTGGTTTATGGCGGCGTCGTCGTCGCCTATCTCGCTGGTGCGGGCGCCGGGGCGACGCTGTCGCCGGACGTCAAAAAATACGAGTCCTTCCTGCCCGGACAGCTCGTTACGCTTGTCGCCTTCGTCGCCATACTCTCAAGCGGCGTTTTCTTTTTCTCGCTTGGCGCCGTCTGGCGCCATCTCATTATTCTCCTTCTACTGATTTATCTCCTGATGCGCGACCTTCAGGCCGTTTCCGCCGGCGTCCTGCCGCGCTGGTATGGACAGCTGCGCCTGCGCCTCACCTTATGGGCGGGCCTCGCAATCACATTGATCGCCAGCCGGCTCTTGCTCTGGGGATTTTATTGAACGCCCATCGGATTATACATTGATGAAAAACAACAGTTTTCTTGTTCACCTTATGCTTGCGGCATTTATCTCATTCGGGATTTCCATTGCTGTATGGGTGCTGTTTGATATTTTCAATCCGGTCTTTTTCTGGATCGCCAGCACCATAGCGACTGTTGTCGGCGCGCTTGTTGGATGGGCGGGCGGGCGTTATCTGGCGACAACACTTGCCGTAACAATGCTTGCGCGCGCGGGCGTCCTTTTCTTTGCGATTGGCGGGTAACGCCACCCTCATGAACGCAACCACGCTTGATCAATTGACCATCGCGCTCGGTCCCGAGGCGCAGCTATTGCTCGCTGGCGCCATCGTGACGATGATGTTCGCAATCGCCCTCGGATTAAAGCCGGAACATTTCGCCTTTCTCAAAACCGAGCCGAAACTCTTTTGGGGCGGGCTCGCCGCCCAGTTGATCGGCCTGCCGGCGATGACCGTCCTCCTTGTCGTCGCTCTTTCGCCGCCGCCGTCGATTGCACTCGGCATGATCGTTGTCGCCGCCTGTCCCGGCGGCAATGTTTCAAACTTCATGACCTTCGCCGCGCGCGGCGACGCCGCCTATTCGGTGTCGCTGACCGCTGGCTCCAGCGTTATCGCATCACTCTGGACGCCGACGGCCATTCTCTTCTGGTCCGCGCTCTACCCGCCGACCGCTGACCTTCTGGAATCCATCGACTTTAACCGCGTGACCTTTGTCTTGCAGACGACGTTGATGCTTGCCGCGCCCCTCGGGCTCGGCATGCTTGCGGCGCATTACCGGCCGGCCGTCGCGGCAAAATTACAAAAACCCCTCGCCTGGTTCGGCGCCGGCGTTCTTGGCTTTGTCATTATCGACGGCGTTATTCAATTCTGGCAGGTGCTGGTCGCCGGTTGGGCGCTTATCCTTGTCCCCGTCACGGCGCATAACGCCGCCGCTTTCGCCATCGGCGCCGGCTCCGGCCGCTTGCTTGGCGCGGATATAGCACGGCGGCGCTCGCTCACCTTCGAAGTCGGCATTCAAAACGCCGGCCTCGCGGTCGTTCTCCTTCTCGCGCAACTCAAAGGCCTCGGCGGCGCCGCGGCGATTGCAGCTGCATGGGGCGTTTGGCACTTCTTTTCCGGCGGGGCTATGATCGCCTTCTTCAGATTCCTCGACCGACAAAGAGCAAAACAATGACATTTGACCTCAAAATCACCGGCGGCCTCCTCTATGACGGCGACGGCGGCGAGCCCATTCACGCCGACATCGGCGTTAAAGAAGGGCGCATCGCCGAGATTGGAAAATGCGAGGCCGGGGCGTCGCGCACCATCGATGCGGGCGGCGCCATCGTCACGCCCGGATTTATTGATCTGCATACCCATTATGACGGGCAGGTATCCTGGGATGAGGAAATGCGCCCCTCGGTCAATCATGGCGTCACGACGCTCATAATGGGCAATTGCGGCGTCGGTTTCGCGCCGGTGAAACCGCATGACCATGACCGGCTGGTCCGGCTGATGGAGGGGGTAGAAGATATTCCGGGAACCGCGCTCCATGAAGGGCTCACATGGGATTGGGAAAGCTTCCCCGATTATATGAACGCCATCGACGCCATGCCGCATACGGTCGATTTTGGCGTCATGATCGGCCACGACCCGGTCAGGGTTTACGCCATGGGCGAGCGCGCCAGCAGTCATGAAAAAGCGAGCGAAGAAGACATTACGCAAATGCGCGCCATCATACGCGAGGCGATGGAAGCGGGCGCCGCCGGATTTTCCATCGGCCGCACCGACGTCCATCGCACCGCTGACGGCGAGTGGACGCCGAGCGCGGAAGCCAGCGTCAACGAATTAACCGGCATCGCCTCGGCGCTTGACGGTCTCGATTACGGTGTCCTGCAGATCGTCAACGACTTTAATCTGGAACGTGAAGGCGACCAGTTCGACCAGGAATTTTCGATTGTCGAAGCGTTCGTGCGCGCCGGCGGCGGCAAGCCGGCTTCAATATCGCTGATGCAACGCGACATGGCGCCGGGTGATTGGCGGCGCATCCTTGATGAAACGGAACGCTTGAACGCTGACGGGATTAAGCTTCACGTCCAGGTCGCACCGCGCGCCATCGGCGTCTTTCAGGGGCTGCAATGCACCTTTCACCCGATCATGGCGCAGCCAAGCTATATCGAAATCAAGGACAAGCCGCTCGACGAGCGCGTGGCGATCATGCGCGATCCGGAGTTCAAAAAGAAATGTCTTTCTGAAAAACCTGTGACGCTCGCCGGCGAAGGCTCGTCCGTGCCGCCGATCGCCGATACGATGATTGCGGCGATCGAGCTTGTCGCCAATAAATTTTTCCGCCTCGGCGAAACGCCGGACTATGAGCAGCCTGCGGATCAATCCCTCGGCGCCGAGGCGCGGCGCGACGGCGTTACCGCGATGGAAAAGCTTTACGATACGTGCCTCGAAATGGACGGGCGCCAGCTCATCTATTTCCCGATCTACAACTACACCGACTTCACTTACGACAACGTCCATAAAATGCTGACGCACCCCAACGCCCTACCCGGCCTATCCGACGGCGGCGCCCATGTCGGCACGATCTGCGACGCCAGCTTTCCGACTTATCTCTTGTCTTACTGGTGCCGCGACCGCGACCATGACCGGATCGATCTCGCCCGCGCGGTGCAAATGCTGACCGCCGACGGCGCGGATTATCTCGGCCTAAAGGATCGCGGGCGGCTGCGCGAAGGAATGCGCGCAGATATCAATGTGATCGACCACGACAAGCTGCGCCTCGGCCCGCCGACGATGGTGCAGGACCTCCCCGCCGGCGGGCAGCGGCTACTGCAGCCGGTGTCAGGCTATCGCGCAACGCTTGTCGCCGGCGAACAGGTCATCGACAATGACCAGATCACCGATGCGCGGCCTGGCCGTTTGGTGCGTTTTCACTAGCTCGATTATGGAGGGGTAAAGTCACATGAACTTCACCTTCAACACCGTTCCCGATATTATTTTCCGGCCCGGCGTCAGCAAGGAATTCGGCGCACATGTCAAAGGCCGGATGGAGCGGCCGATCCTCTTGACCGATAAAGGTCTTATTGACGCCGGGCTCGTTGAGCCGGTGCTCGCAAGCCTCAAAGCAGAGAGCCTCGACGTCTTTTTGTTTGATGATGTCGCCGCGGACCCGCCCGCCCCGAAGGTCAAGGAAGCGATTGAAGCCGCGCGCAGCCACGAAGCCGACGGCGTTATCGGTGTTGGCGGCGGCTCATCCATGGATACGGCGAAACTCGTCGCGGTCCTGATGAATTCAGGGCAATCGCTTGAAGATATATACGGAACCGATCAGGTGACTGGCGCGCGCGCGCCGCTAGTCCTGGCGCCGACGACCGCCGGCACCGGCTCGGAAGTAACGCCGATCTCCGTCGTCACTTCCGAGGCCGACGAAAAGATCGGCATTGTCGACAACCATCTTTACCCCGACATGGCGTTGCTCGATCCTGAACTGACGCTCGGCTTGCCGCGCCATGTCACGGCGGCGACCGGCATCGACGCCATGGTCCACGCCATTGAGGCGTATACGAATATTCACCGCAAGAACCCTGTCTCCGACGCGCTGGCGCGCGAGGCGCTGAGGCAGCTCTCGACTAATATCGTCGCCGCCTGCGAGACGCCAGGCGATATCAAGGTGCGCGAGGCGATGCTCCTCGGCGCGATGCTGGCGGGCCAGGCCTTTGCGAACTCGCCGGTCGGCGCCGTTCACGGCATGGCCTATCCGCTCGGCGGGATCTTTCATGTCCCTCACGGGCTATCCAATTCGCTGATGCTGGAGCCGGTCTTGCGGTTCAACGCGCCGAAGGCCGCTTGCCAATACGCCGAACTCGCCGATGTCGTCGCGCCCAATTATGATAATGGAACCACTGGTTCTGATACGGCGCGCTGTGACGCCTTCATCACGCGCATGGTGGAGATCGTTGAAGCCACCGGCGTTGAACGCCGGCTCACACAGCTTGGCATTTCGCACAACGACCTGCCGCGTATGGCCGAAGACGCCATGAAAGCGCAACGCGTTTTGCAAAACAATCCGCGCGAGGTCACCTATGACGACGCCCTCGCAATGTATACGGAAGTCCTTTAGCCGTCCTGCAGGAACAGGACGGCCAACGCTTAGTAGATTTTGCAGTCGTCACCGCAGCCTGAGAGATAGGCGTAAAGGCGTGCCGGAAAAGCAGCCTCTGCGGCAAGCCCAAACGATCCAATCGCAATGAAGGCCGGAACGACCAGCACAGCGAGCAACGCGACTAAGGCAAAACCGCCCGCACCGACAACGCCGGACGCAAATGCACCGACTAGCCCCAGAACAATGGCGGCGGGTACAAAAATGATCAAGATAAGAACAAAAACTACACCGTGCATGATCGCAAGGAAGAACAGCCCCGACACCACCAGGCGCCAGAAATTTCCTTTCGTCATTTTCCAGGCATCCCCGAAGGCGATCCGGTTTTCCACTGCGGCAATCGGCAACACCGGCAGGAAGCGCATAACGATCCACACCCAAACCAAAAACAGCCATAGGGCGGCGACCGCCCCCGGGACAATCACCAGCGGATTGGCGCCGGCGTCGATTGATCCGGTCACCGCGACCACCGCCGCGACGACGCCGGCGATAAGTCCAAAAAATATCACCGCGGAGACGATAATAAGAATCGCGTAAAGTATCCGAACAACGAAGTAACGCAGCTCCCTGGAACCAAGGGCGAAATAAAACGGCCAGGATGGCGGTTCATATTCAGCCAATGTCGAAGCGCGTGTTATAGCGACGTAAACACACGAAAGGATCAGCGACATCACAAGCGGGACAACGGCGCTTTGCAAAAAATAGAGCTGCGAAAAACTGCTATGCGCCATGCTGCGTTCAAGAACAACTTCCGGCGCAGTCCAATCGATTTCGCCAAGGCTCCCAATGCCCAACAAAGCGAAAATTGACGCAAAATAGACAACAAGGCTCAGCACGATCGGCAGCCACGCAATCCGAATGACCATCCCGATACGTTCAAATCCAAACAACACCGCCTCTAACGGCGGACGCAATACTGGCGTTTTCATGATTTCACCCCACCCTGTTTAACCCCTGAGCGTCATGAAACGGTGCTGACAAAAGAATGTCAATGCATTCGCCGAGTATCGGCTATATTGACCAGTATTGCCGCCAGACAACCAACATGGAGTGTTTCTTGACTGAAGCAAAAAAAACTACGCGGACCGCCTACAAGCACTTCCGGCCGATCCAGACGCGCTGGGCGGACAATGACATTTACGGCCATGTCAACAATGTCGCCTATTATGGTTTCTTCGACACGATTGTGAATGAATATCTAATCAGCGCAGGCGCGCTCGATATTCATGTGGGCGCCGTCATCGGGCTTGTCGTGGAAACCCAGTGCAACTATTTCGCGCCGGTTTCTTTCCCCGATGAACTCGAAGGCGCCTTGCGCGTCGCGCATATCGGCAATTCATCCGTACGCTATGAAATTGGCGTCTTCAAAAAGAACCAAGACGCGCCCGTCGCCAAAGGACATTTTATCCATGTCTATGTGGATCGGGAGACAAGACGGCCGGCGAAGTTGCCGGAAGCGCTGCGCGTGGCATTACAGTCTCTGACCTGAACGCGGCGCGTTGTTTCCAGTACCGGGTGCCTTTACAACATTCTCACGGAACGAAGGGATTGCAAGAATGGAACTTGGACAAATTGCACTGGTGGCGGACATCGTTCAGGCTGTCGCGGTTGTTGCGACGTTGATGTTCGTTGGCGTGCAGGTTCGCTATAGTACGCGCATCGCAAGAATGACGGCGGCCCAGACGAGCGCTCAGCTTCTGGCGGAAAATTTGGGCCGGGTCACCGACAGCCCCGAGCTCGCCGAACTTCTTTCCGGCGAGCGGGGGACATTGGAAGACTTCTCAGACGCTGAGCGCTTGCGCGTTTCCAACTTTGTCGCCGCCGGGTTTCGCCATCTCGAAGTCCTCCACGCCCATCGCCGCTATGATATCTATGAAGAAGAATTATGGCAGGGCGCGGCGGGGCGCCTGCAGCGTATGTTGGCCAATCCGCGCATTCGCGAGTGGTGGGAAGAAAACAAAGACATCTACGCGGCCAGTTTCAGGGACCATGTGGCCGAGGAAATCGAAACCATTCGCGCCGATGCCGGGGACGAATGACATGGAAACATTGGAAACCGCAGCGCATGTGTCGGCGATAGCAACTTTCCTTATCGCCTCTGCTGGTTACTTTTCTATCGGTGGGACTTTTACGTAAAGCGCAGAAGGCTTGAGACCTATCTGAAGAAATTAAGAGACAAGGTTTCAGACGACAGACGCGGCAAAACAGGCCAACATACATACTTTCATCTGATGAAAGAGGTTGGCCTGACGGAAACCGAGATTTTGCAGGCCAGCTTCAAAAGCGAGCACATCGAACGCTCAAGCATCGTTGACAAGGAATCCAATCGCGCAGTTGGGTTGGTCTTTGGCTACCGCGACTAATTACATGTGAACTGAAACTGAAAAACGAAATCTGAGGCCTTTACGCCCGCTCCCCAATCGTCGTCCTGTGCAACAACCGCGCATGGCCCTCATAGCCGCCGGTCGCCATGTGGAGAACCGAGCGGTTGTCCCACATCACCAGCATATTTTCTTCCCATTTGTGTCTGTACTGAAATTCCTCGTGCGTCTGCCATGCGTAGAGTTCGCCGAGGAGCGCCATGCTCGCCGCCTCTTCCATATATGCAAAGCCGGTAATGTATCCGGCGCAACCGAAAACGCCTTCACGCCCGGTCTCACGATGTTTGCGAATAACCGGATGGAAATGCTCGCCAAGGGCGTCCATTGAAGGTCTGATATCCATCGAGCGCGCGAGCGCGTCTCCTTCGCCATAGGCGCCGTCCGGCGCGTAAGCGAGCCGAGCAGAGTGTACGGCTTGCATTCCTGTTAGTTTGTCACGCAACTCCTTGGGCATTTTCTCCAGCGCCAGATGCTGATTCGCAAACAGCGTATCGCCGCCGGCGGGCGGGATCGTAATCGCGAAAAGGCACGTCCCTGCCGGCGGCGTATCCAGAAAACTCCAATCCGTGTGCCAGGTCTCGGCGAAGACGGGGCTGGTCTCGCCCGCCTCGCGTTTCACGGCGATGATGTGTTCGCGGCCGGCGATGGGCGCGATGAACGGATCGTCTCCAAACGGGCCGAAATAGAGCGAGAATCGCTCAAGGTCATCGTCGCTCATCGCCTGGTCCGGAAACGCGAGCACATGGTGCTCGAGCCAAGCCGCGCGAATATCCGCAACAATGCCGTCAGAGAGCGGCGCGGTCAGGTCGACCCCGGCGACGCGCGCGCCGCAGGCTTGGCCGGATGGGATTACTTCCAAGCTCATCGCGAAATGGTTCCCTTCGCCGCAACCCTTTGATAGACCATAAGAAAACAATAGAGAAACAAGGGCGGCCATGTCCATCATCGAAAGCAAGATCGACCCGCGCTCGCAGAGCTTTGCCGCCAATGATAAGGCGATGCGGGCTCAGATCGACGAACTCCACGCCAATTCTACCCGAGTGGCCGAAGGCGGCGGGGCGCGTTACGCCGAGCGCCACAAGAAGCGCGGCAAGCTCCTCGCCCGCGAACGCATTGCGCGGCTTCTCGACCCCGGCGCGCCGTTTCTGGAGATCGGCCAGTTCGCGGCGTGGGAGATGTATTCCGGCGACGTGATGTCCGCCGGCGTCGTCGCCGGGATTGGGCGCATCGCCGGGACCGAGTGCATGATCGTCGCCAACGACCCGACGGTCAAAGGCGGCACCTATCACCCGATGACGGTGAAGAAGCATTTGCGCGCGCAGGAGATCGCTCTCGAAAACCGCCTGCCTTGTGTTTATTTGGTTGAGAGCGGCGGCGCGTTCCTGCCCATGCAGGACGAGGTTTTTCCGGATAAGGACGATTTCGGTAGAATTTTCTTTAATCAGGCGACACTCTCCTCGAAAGGCATCCCGCAGATCGCCGTTGTGCATGGCTCGTGCACAGCCGGCGGCGCCTACGTCCCGGCAATGTCCGACGAAGCCATCATCGTTAAAAAGCAGGGCACGATTTTTCTCGGCGGCCCGCCGCTGGTCAAAGCGGCTACCGGCGAGATCGTCTCAGCAGAAGACCTCGGCGGCGGCGACACCCATACGCGCCTTTCCGGTGTCGCCGACCATCTCGCCGACGATGACGACCACGCGCTCGGCCTCGCCCGGCAGATCGTCTCGCGCCTCAACTGGGTGAAGCTTGGGCAAGTGACAATGGCCGAGCCCGAACCGCCGCGTTATGACGCCGAAGAGCTTTACGGCGTTGTCGAGGCAGACGCGCGCAAACCCTATGACGCGCGGGAAATTATCGCGCGCATTGTCGATGGGTCGAAATTCGACGAGTTCAAGCCGCTTTACGGCTCAACGCTCGTCACCGGCTTTGCCCGACTCCACGGGTTTCCGGTCGGCGTGCTCGCCAATAACGGCATTTTGTTTTCAGAAAGCGCCAAGAAAGGCGCGCATTTCATTGAGCTTTGCTGTCAGCGCAAAATCCCCTTGATCTTCCTGCAGAACATCACCGGCTTCATGGTTGGGCGCGCCGCCGAAGAAGGCGGCATCGCCAAGGACGGCGCCAAGCTTGTCACCGCCGTCGCCACGGCGGGCGTCCCGAAATTCACCGTCGTTGTCGGCGGCTCCTATGGCGCAGGCAATTACGGCATGTGCGGGCGCGCCTATGGGCCGCGCTTCATGTTCATGTGGCCGAACGCGCGCATCTCCGTCATGGGCGGCGAACAGGCCGCGAGCGTCCTCGCCACTGTCAGGCGCGACGGCATGGAGGCAAAGGGCGAAGACTGGCTGGCGGACGAAGAAGAAAAATTCAAGGACAAAATCCGCACCGATTACGACGCGCAAGGCTCGCCCTATTATTCCTCGGCGCGGCTCTGGGATGACGGCGTTATCGATCCGGCGCAGACCCGCGATGTTTTGGGTCTCAGCCTTTCGGCGGCGATGAATGCGCCGATTGAGGAAACTAAGTTCGGCGTTTTCAGAATGTAGAATGACTTTGGGAGAACGATCATGACGCAACCAAAAACCAATCGCCGCGAGACGCTGGCCGGCATAACCGTCATCGCCGGACTGGCGGCGACGGAAGGATTGGCCATGACCGACAACCCTGACGAAGCCTTATCTGCTGCATTTCACATCGACGAGCTTGCCCGCAAAAACGGCGAAACCGACGGGCCATGGCTTCAGTTTCTTGACAATAACACAATGTTCGCCGGGCTCTACGAAATCCCCGCAGGCGGAGAAGACAAGCAGAAACCACACAAATATGACGAGTTATATTTTGTAACGAAAGGAACGGCGAAGCTGCTCGCAGGCGATGAGACTTATGAGGCGAGCGCCGGCTCGACCTTTTTCGTAAAAGCCAAGATCGCGCACCGCTTCGTTGACATCGACGAAGACCTGCAGGTTATGGTCTTCTTTTCAAAAGCTGATCCAAAGGGCTGACACCATCATGGAACAAAACGTTCTCATCACCACCATTGACAGCGATGGCGTCGCCCGGCTCACGATGAACCGGCCCGATGTGCGCAATGCGTTCAATGAAGACATCGTCAACGAGATTTGCGACACGATGGGCCAGCTCAATATCGATCCGAATGTGCGCATTATCGTGCTGACCGGCGCGGGCAAGGCGTTCTCCGCCGGCGCCGACCTCAACATGATGCGCCGCGCAGCGGATTATTCTTCCGCAGAGAACAAGGATGATGCACGCCGCCTCGCCCATATGCTGATCTCCATTTACGACTCGCCAAAGCCGACCATCGCGCTCGTCAACGGCCCCGCGATGGGCGGCGGGCTCGGGCTTATCGCCGCCTGCGATATCGCCATAGGCGCTGAGGAAACATTTTTTGCGCTTTCAGAAGTCCGTATAGGTCTCATTCCAGCGGTTATTTCTCCCTTTGTTATACAGGCAATTGGTTCGCGCCAGGCGCGGCGTCTGTTTCTCACTGGCGAGCGGTTCACGGCTGAGCAAGCGAAAACGATCGGCCTTCTCCACGAAACCGCGCCACTGGCGGGGCTCGATAAGGCTTTTGACGAAGTGATCGACGGGCTCCGCCAATGCGGGCCCGCCGCCATGCGCGAAGCCAAGGCGCTGATCCGCGCGGTCTCCGGCCGCTCGATTGATGAAGGCGTGTTGAAAGACACCGCCGGGCGCATCGCCAACATTCGCGCGAGTGCGGAAGGCAAGGAAGGCGTGACGGCATTTCTGGAAAAACGCAAACCAGTCTGGCCTGCAAAATAATGAGCTCGCCCGACGTCACCATCCGCGAAGCGCATGAACAAGATCACGGCGCCATCAGCGCCCTCTTGACGGCCGCTTTTGAGATGGGCGGTGATGGAGGATGCAGGCGACGCGTTTCGCGTCATCAGCAGCGATAACAGCCATTGGGGCGATATAGATTCGGATGAAACCCGCACGATCCATTATCACCCCGCATTTGATGATTTATCCTAAGGGGAAGGCATGTTCAAAAAAATTCTGATCGCCAATCGCGGAGAGATCGCCTGCCGCGTCGCGAAGACCGCACGCCGGATGGGGATCAAGACCGTGGCGGTCTATTCCGATGCGGATGCGGGCGCGCCCCATGTCCGCGCGTGTGACGAAGCCGTCCATATTGGCGCCGCCGCAGCGGCGGAAAGTTATTTGCGTGCGGATCGGATTCTCGATGCGGTGAAGCGCACGGGCGCGGAGGCGGTTCACCCGGGCTACGGATTTCTCTCCGAGAACGCCGCCTTCGCCGACGCGCTGGAGAAGGAAGGCGTTGTGTTTATCGGCCCGGCCGCGGAAACCATCCGCGCCATGGGATCGAAGTCGGCGGCGAAAGACCTGATGGAAGCAGCGAATGTGCCGACAACGCCAGGCTATCAGGGGGAAGATCAGGCGGTCGCAACGTTTAAAAAACAAGCAAAGCGCATCGGCTATCCCGTATTGTTAAAAGCGACCGCCGGCGGCGGCGGCAAGGGCATGCGCATGGTCGAGCGCGAAAGCGATCTCGAAAGCGCGCTCAAATCCGCCCAGCGCGAGGCGAAATCCGCTTTCGGCGACGACCGATTTCTGGTTGAGAAGTTTGTCGCCCGCGCGCGCCATGTGGAGGTGCAGATTTTCGGCGACGGCGCCGGCAATGTCGTTCACATGTTTGAACGCGATTGCTCGGTGCAGCGCCGCCACCAGAAAATTATCGAGGAAGCCCCGGCGCCGGCGATGCCGCCGGCGGTGCGCGAGAAATTGCTGCAAGCGGGCGTCGAGGCGGGCCGCGCGGTGAACTATCGCGGCGCCGGGACGGTCGAGTTTCTCTATGATGGCGGCGACAATGTTTATTTCATGGAGATGAATACAAGGCTGCAGGTTGAGCACCCGGTTTCGGAAATGATCACCGGGCTCGATTTCGTGGAGTGGCAGCTGCGCATCGCGGCGGGCGAAGGCCTGCCCCTGTCGCAAGAGGAAATCACGGAAAACGGCTGCGCTTTCGAGGCGAGGCTATACGCAGAAAACCCGGATCAAAACTTCGCGCCCTCCATCGGCACGCTGACGACTTTAACGTTGCCTGAGAAAACCGCGCGCATCGACAGCGGCGTTGAAGAGGGCCAGGAGATCACGCCCTATTACGATCCGATGATTGCAAAGATCATCACTCATGGCGCGAACCGGGAGGCGGCGCTGGGGGCCATGCGCGCCGCCCTTGAAGAAACCCGCGTTGCGGGGCTTGAGACCAATACCCGTTTTCTTCATGCGCTGGCCGCCGATCCGGACTTCGCCAGAGGCGACGTCTCAACCCGTTATATTGAAGACCATGAAGACGCGTTGTTCGCGCGCCCCTCGGCGGATGCGCGCGTCCTCGCCGCCGCACTCTTTGCCCGCCATCGCGAAGCGCGCGCGCGCTGCGGCGACGATCCGTGGGAAACGCTTGCCGGCTTCCGCCTCAACCGGCCTGAAAAAGCCGTTTACTGGATTGAGCATGACGCCAAGCCGGCGCTCGCAACGCTTAACCGCAATGGTGACAGCGTTCACGTGATGCTCGAGCCGAATGCATCCGCCGCCGCGCGCCGCGAGGGCGAGGAAGCAGGCGATGCAATAGAGTTTTCATTCCGGGGCGGAACCGACGCGGAAGGCGCCCATCGTCTCACCTTGGACGGCCAAAGTTTCACCGCCTTCGCCGCGCCGCATAATGCCGGCATGCGCATCTTTATCGGCGCCGATCATTGGGACGTTGCCTTCCCCGATCCCCTCGCCGGCATCGCCGCGCATCATTCCAGCGAAGGCTCGCTCACCGCGCCAATGCCCGGCGTCGTCACGCTTCTATCCGCCGCGCCCGGCGACGAGGTGACGGCGGGCGAGCCGCTCCTCGTCATGGAAGCGATGAAAATGGAACACGCCATCAAGGCGCCCTATGACGGCGTCGTCAAAGCCTATAAGTTCAGCCCCGGCGATCAGGTCAAAGACGGGGACTTGCTGGTGGAATTTGAGGAAAGCGCGTGAGCAACCACGTCAACATTGTAGAAGTCGGGCCCCGCGACGGGCTGCAGAATGAAAAGCAGACGATTGATGTCGCGACGAAAGTCGAGTTGATCGAACAGCTCGCTGACGCGGGACTGAAATCTGTCGAGGCCGGCGCCTTTGTATCGCCGAAATGGGTGCCGCAAATGGCGGCGTCCGACGAAGTCCTCGCCAGGATCACGCGCAAGGAAGGCGTTTCCTATCCGGTGCTGACGCCTAACATAAAAGGCTATGAAGGCGCGCGCGCCGGCAAGGCTGATACGATCGCTATTTTTGGCGCAGCGTCGGAGAGTTTTTCAAAGAAAAACATCAACGCGACCATTGAAGAAAGCCTTGAGCGCTTCAAGCCCGTCGTCGACGCGGCGAAGGCGGACGGCGTGCGCGTTCGCGGTTATGTCTCCTGCGCTCTCGGTTGCCCTTATGAAGGCAAAATCCCGCTGGAAAATGTCGTGTGTGTCTCAAAAGCGCTTTACGATATGGGCGCTTATGAAATTTCTCTCGGCGACACGATCGGCGTCGGCACGCCCGGCGAAGCGCGCGCGATGATCCGCGCGGTCGCGGGCGAGGTTCCGATCAAAGCGCTGGCCGGACATTTCCACGACACTTATGGCCAGGCCCTCGCCAATATCTATGCCTCGCTGGAAGAAGGCGTTCGCACCTTCGATTCATCCGTATCAGGACTAGGCGGCTGCCCCTATGCGCCGGGCGCGAGCGGCAATGTCGCGACAGAAGACGTCGTTTACATGCTCCACGG
>Ga0209633_10003802_pt1 | contig 13818 bp, 20 predicted proteins | sample Cruoilmetagenom1_FD_187290 | JGI IMG/M metagenome (GOLD analysis project Ga0209633, IMG submission 187290) | Oil polluted marine microbial communities from Coal Oil Point, Santa Barbara, California, USA - Sample 1 (SPAdes) (version 2) | ecosystem: Environmental > Aquatic > Marine > Oil seeps ... | reverse complement strand
TCTCTGATTCCCACATGGCGGCTTCACTTGTCGTACTCTTATCTATCTTTATACTTCTACCCATGGAGACGAATTCATCTTTGGCCCATGTTAGTGTGGCTCCGCCTGGCTCTGAGCCCTTTGTCCAATACGATGGTAAGTCTTGCTCAAAACTTCCTATTTCGTTAATGCCACTCTGTGCAATTAATGGTGCACTTATAAATAGTAGTATGATGGAGTATATTGAACTCCACAACTTTTTTGAAGTTAAAAATCTGTTCATGCTGCCTCCTTCGAGTTATTTATTATTTGGTACTTAATTATTGAAGAGTAATCACCTGTGTTAAATACTTTATTAGTTTCTTCTAAAGGAAGTTGGCGAGAAATCAAGGATTTCACATCCAATCTTCCGCTAATTAATAAATCAATTGCCTTGCTAAACAAAAATGGATTCAAATAAGAATTCATTATTTTAATTTCATTCAGGAATAGAAACTGTAGGTTAACTGTTAAATTATGATCGCTAGGAGCTAAGCCAAATATAATAACTCTGCTGCCTTTTCTACTAAGCTGAAACGATAATTCAACTGTATCTTTACTTCCGACACATTCAATAATCACATCTGAAACTAATTTTGTTATTTCATCATAGTGATCAATGAAATTTACTTCATTAGGATCGAGCACAGAATTTGCTCCCAGTTTTAAACCTAACTCCCTTTTGAACTCTACTGGCTCAACTAATATTACATTAGCAGCTCCTGAGATCTTTGCTAATTGCACCATTATAAGTCCGATTGCGCCACCACCGACTATTACTACTGTTTCCCCGGGTTTTATATCAGCCTGCTCTATTCCTCTCAAACAACATGAAATAGGTTCTGTAAATGCAGCATTATGCAGATTGAAATTTTGAGGGATTATATATGCTTGTATAGAAGGAACGATGGAATAATTTGCGAATCCTCCATCAAGCGTAACACCCAGGGCTTTTAAATTTAAACAGAAATTAACTTGACCTCTTCTGCAATAAGTGCAATAACCACAATGTATATTAGGATCAATTACAACTTTGTCACCAATAGAAAATTTTTTATCGTTGGTTGGTTTATCAGCAATAATACCGGAATATTCATGTCCCAGTATTATTGGAAAATTTGATGGAGCCTTACCTTCATATATATGTTTATCTGTACCGCATACTCCACAACTTGCTACTTCAATGAGCAGCTCGTCTTTCTTAAGCGACCTAAGTGGATATTCTTCAATCAATAAATTTTTTATACCCTTTAAAACAGCAGCCTGCATCTTTAAACTTTCCTATCATTAATACTTATTGTTGAATTTCGTACGATTAACTCAACTGGAACAAGTATTTTTTTATTTGAGTTGTTTTTATTTTTTAGATAATTTATCATTGTTCTAAGAGCCTCGGCGCCTAACTCAATTTTGGGAACTCTCATGGTCGTCAGTGGTGGATCGAGCAACAAATCAGCTTCTACATCATCAAATCCGATAACGGATATATCCTCCGGTATTTTATAATTATTATCTTTCAAATAATGCATCACACCAATCGCCATAGCATCATTACATGCAAATACTGCTGTTACATCTTTGTTATTCTCGAATAATCTCTTCGCTGAATCATACCCATTTTGTCTGTCCGGATAAAGAGCATCAATAATTATATGATTAAAATTTACAATCAGATTTGCTTGTTCTAACGCTTGTTTATATCCTATAAGTCTATCATGTAAACTCGGATGGTCAATATCTGCTCCAATGAATCCAATCTTTTTATGACCCAGTTCCAAAAGATGGTTTGTCGCAATGATTCCACCTTGCATATTATCAATTAGTACTCGAGGGCAGCAATTTATATTTGCATCATAATCAACAAACATTATGGGAATATTTAATTGAACAATTTTATCGATTAAATTTTGGGGCACCTTACCTGCTATAATTATTCCATCAACACTTTTTTCAAGAACAAATCTTGGTAATGGATCTTCATTACTAAAATTTGATTTTACTGTAGTAAGGAGAACATAGTACTCCCCGTCTCTTGCTTCAAATTCTGTCCCTAAAAAAATCCTTGTATAGAAAGGTTCGGTTCTTAAAAAGTGATCGTCAGTTAAAATAAATCCAATATTACCTGTTTTTTTTGAAACGAGGTCTCTTGCTGATTTAGATGGATAATAATCAAGAGTTTTAATAGATTTTAATACTTTTCGTTTTGTTTCAGATGAGATTCGTGAGTTATTATTAACAACCAATGAAACTGTGGCGATTGATACACCTGCATGCTTTGCCACATCTTTAATAGTTGTTTTCAAAATTGGCTCCGGTGGTTAAACGTTTAACTAATCAAATATACAAAGAGAATCTTCTTTTGTCAAGGATAATATTTTTACTTGTAACTTATTAGAATATAAGCGTTTAGCTATTACATTAATTAATATTAATAATAATAAATGAATTAAACGATTAACTATTTTTTAATTACTTGAAAAAAATAAAAACTATTTACGGAATTTGAATTGGAATGGGATCGGAAATAAAACCTAAAAAATTTCCATTTTTATCGTAGTTGTGAAACGTAAGCATATAATATTTGGCGTTTTTTATTACAATTTTCCCCGAATAGAGTGAGCCGTTTTTATCAGCTATAAGTGAACAATTATTTGGTAATCCATAACCAAATAAGGGATTCTTCGAAAATAAGTGAAAAATTCCAGTTTTAACGTTATTTTTTCCTATTTCATCAATCCTCTTTTTTGCCATTGTTTCAATTGCAGAGCTAAACACAATAATGTGTTTTTTCCATATTGTAAGTATTGCGGAACTTCTAACTGACCAAAACTACCAATTTTGGATATTGGCGGTAACACTTCCCATTTAAAATAGATTGGTTGATTTTGCAAGGGCGATTACTCCTCTTTCATCTGGCAAACCTCTTTTAGCTCTAGCTGTGATAAATATATAATAAACATTTTCGTGAAAAACTATATATGGATCTCGCCATGCATGATCATGCCAAGACGATTTTTCTAACATTTCATACCAATTGGATCAGCTTCAATAACCGGATTATTTGAATATTTCTCCCACCTAACTAAATCTTTTGAAGTCGCAAATCCTATTCGTTGTATTAAACCATTTTCTTTCTTGTTTACCCCAGTGTAAAACATAAACCAAAGATTATCCTTTTTAATTACACTGCCGGTCCATGTTGCTAAATCATCCCAATCGCCACCTTCACCAGGTTTAAGTGGATCAGCCATAATTTGCCAATTCATCAAATCTTTAGAAACAGCATGCCCAATTGTGGCATTATGATGTCTTCTCGTTTCTAATTTTAAAGATTTTGGTGCCTGCAAATAAAATATGTGATAATAAGAACCATCTTGTACCAGCCAAAAATCCCAGATCCATTTATCATTTATTTTAAGCATATAAAAAGTTGAATGAATTAAAAGTGTTAAAGATTTGTTGTTGCCCCGTCAGGATTCGAACCCGAAACAAAGGTGTCAGAGACCTGTGTGTTACCATTACACCACGGGGCAATGATAATTTGCAAGGATTCTTTTCAGTTAAAGAAATTTAGAAAAATTATAATTCAGAAGAAATATGAAATGAGAGTTTTATAGAAATAATGAAAAGGTAAGAACAGAAACCAATAAAAAATAAACTAATCCTAGATAAATTTTTACCTGTCCTATATCCAGAGAGGTTATTTTGCTCAAATACTTATCAAGCACATTATTTCTATCTGTTGATACTTCAATAGATTCAATATTTTGGGATTGAGTATTTGAGTTTAGCATATTTTTTCTCAAATGAGATAAAATATTGTGCTAGAATTATGCCAATTATTAAATTTTAATTTGCTTATTAAAACTTGTGATTTGAATCAAATACTGAGTAGAATTTCGAGAGAATTGTTTTATAATGAGACAACACCTCATAATTTTGAAGTGATTTTTAATGCTTTAATTAAAGAAATGAAATGAATATGAATTATTTACAAGTAAAATTTACTAATACCAATGGTCACATTTAACCAGTTGGGGAACATTTATGCTCATAAACAATTAAACTTTTAACTTCGAAATCCTCAATGAAACGTTGAGGGTCGCCAAATAGCTGCCCAAAAATCCTAAAATAACACCTAAGGAAATTATAAGTATCAATAAATAGTTAATATTTACTTCAAATAACTTAATAGCATAAATTTTTGAAGTAAACGTAAACAGGATGTAAAAAATAGCTAAACAGATTACCGAAGCAATAAATCCCATAATAATTCCATTTAAATATATTGGAATTTTAATTGTTCGTAATTTGGCTCCTACCAACTTCATTGTATTGTATTGATTAAGCCGGGACGAAAGTAATAGTCTGTTATTAGAATAAACTAAATAAATTGATAATAGCATTAGAAAAATCGATACGCCATAAATTATTTTTTTAGATGAATTGATATAGTTTAATATTTTCAATGTAAGTGTGTAATCGTAAACTACATCATCAATTCCATATGTATTTTCCAATGTTTTAATAATCGGTTCTATTGAAAAAGATGAAACACTATCAGGGAATAGTTTAACTACATAAGATGCGGGCAGAGGATTTGCTTCTAAAACCGATAAAAAATCCTTGCCTGTTTTTCTTTGCATATCTTTTAAGGCTTGTTCTTTACTTATCAGTTTAAAGTTATCAATATATTCATTCTCAGCTAGTTCACTTTCAATGTCTTTATAATCAGATGTAGATATGGTATCACTAACGAATAGGCTGATTTTTATATTATCTTTTAGTTTTTTATTAATATTGTTAGAAAAAACAACTAATCCGACTGATAAAGTAACAAATATTATAGCAATTGTGGTTGTTGAAATAATTAATAACGAACCCAATTTCGAGCTAAATAATGAGTTAAAAGTTTCTTTAAGGTAGTATAAAAACATAATTTGCTATAATTATCTAGAGTTAAGAAATACAAAAGTACTAAAAATTTGATTCATCATTCCAAGTAATAATCTGCCATTTATTATTGCCGGTCTTTTCAAGTTGCAAATTTACCTTTCCATCAACAAATAATACATCCGTAGGATTAAATGTAACTGTTAAATTAAAACTCCTTACAACATTTGATGAATCTCCATTGATTGCAACAATATTATTCCAGACTAAATCTAATCGCTCAGAATTATTAAACAACCCATTCGTAACTCTCATTTCATCTTCTCTACCCCAGGCAATATCTACTTCCCTATCGTAATCTCGATATGTAAATGCAAAATCTTTATTTAATAATTCGCCATAAATAGTAGTGTCTTTAAAAGTATAGGAATACTGTAAATTCTGAAATACTCCCTCAATATTACTTAAATCACTAATTAAAGAACCTTCCGCACCAATACTTGTATCTAATTTTGGGGCAAACGGATTTACGCAACCACAAAATGATAACACAAAAAGTAAAGAGAGTAATATTTTTATATATCCGGTCATAAAATAAAATTATTAAAAAAGATAAAATCTTCCTTTTAATTCACTCCAAGTAGGATTATCACTTGTTTTAGTATCAATCCACTCGGTAATCACCCACTGATTGTTAGCATCCAAGCTGACCTTAAAAAAAGCATTCCCCTCATATATTGATGACGTGGTCTCATCTATGATAGGCAAAAGTATAGTATAATTATAGTTCCGGTTTTCTGTGTTTCCTTCAATGGAATTTGATAATAATTCCAAACTTAAAATAATATTTCCTTTATCTTCAGCAGCATTAATTAAATTTCTAAAATATATATCTTCGCTACCAAGATCCCAATCCGTTAAACTACTATACTTAAAAATTGCATCTGAAGAAGGAGTAAACAAAAAGGGTGATTTAAGGAACGAACTATCGACAAAACTGCTAATATAATCTTTTGCAACTTTTTCCAGAAACGAATTTCTTAAATTTGTAAAAAGCTGATCTGATGTTGTTGCGACAATATAACTTGACCTACTTGACTCAGGATTTTCAGCATCTCTTGTTGAGACTAAGTCACATCCAATTATAAGTGAAGTTAACAATAAAGCATGTATTATTTTTGAAAAATAATTATACATCGTTCTGAATTTTCGTTTTCAAAATTACTGCCCAAATAGTCTCCAAAAGCTTTAATCACTTTATATCCAATCGACATAAAATTTTTCACCAATTCATCATACGAATAAAGTTTAACGGATTCAACATAGTCGTGATTATTCTCTTCGCTGATAATTTTTATTCTTTTGACAATCCTTCCATCAATAATTTTTCTGTTCTCAATTATTTCCTTTTTGCCGACAATTCTTTTTGTATCCTGAATTAAATTATTTTCAAGAAATTTTTTATTAAAATAATCAAGTACATAGTATCCATCATCAATTAGCATTTTGTGAGCATTTTTTACAAATTCGAAATTTTCTGTATCCGAATTAAAGTATCCAAAACTAGTAAACAAGCTTAATACAAGATCAAATTTTTTATTTGAATAAAAAGATCTTAAATCAGAATTAATAAAATCAATCTTCAAATTTCTTTTATTAGCATGAGATATTGCAATATTCAATAATGTTGTACTAAGATCAAAACCGGTTACGTTAAAACCCTTTTCAGCAAATTTAATCGAATGGCGTCCGGCACCGCAAGCTGCATCCAAGATTTTAGATTTTTTATCCGGTTGAGTGTTCGAAAGAATAAGTTCAATTAAAGAATCGGTATCCGCGGAATTTCTATGTCTGTAAACATCCAAATAGTCTTCAGATGCAAACCACTCTTTATACCATGCTTTTTCCATCTAAATATCGATCCTGTTTAATACTGCTCTTCCGATGGTCGCTTCATCTGTAAATTCTAAATCACCCCCAATTGGTAATCCCCTGGCTAACCTTGTTATTTTTATATTCAGCGGTTTTAATAATTTTGCTAAATATAAACTGGTTGTTTCGCCTTCAGTATTCGGATTTAATGCAAGAATAATTTCTTTAATATTTTCATCCTTTAATCTACTAACTAATTCTTTCACCTTTAGATCTTCAACACCAATTCCGGCTAACGGAGACAATACACCACCCAATACATGATATTTCCCACTAAATTCATTTGTATTCTCAATTGCAATTACATCACTTGCTTCTTCAACAACACAAATTGTTGTACTATCTCTTTTAGGATTTGTACAAATACTACATAAATCATTGGCCGATATATTAAAACAATTAGTACAAAATTTAATGTTATCTTTTAATTGAGTAAGGGCTAAAATTAAATCCTCAAGTTCTTGCTTTTCTTTTTTAACAAGATAAAGAGCAAGTCTTTGGGCGCTTTTTTTACCGATTGAAGGAAGTTTGCTCAATTCTTCTATAACAACTCTAAGTGGTTCAGCAATTTCCAATTAAAATCCCGGTATATTTAGTCCTGGAGGAATCATTCCCTTTGTTACATTACCAAGTTCTTCTTCCGCCATTTTCCCGGCAGCTTCAAGAGATTTATTAACTGCTGCAACAATTAGATCTTCCATCATTTCTTTATCACCAGATTTGGCAATTTCTTCATCTATTTCTAATGAAACTATCTCTTTTGCTCCATTACAAGTTGCTTTAACCATTCCTCCGCCACTTTCGGCAGTAACAGTTTTATTAGCTAAATCTTCCTGCGTTTTTTGCATTTCGGCCTGCATTTTCTGAATTTGTTTCATCATTCCAGCCATATTGCCTTTCATCTTTCCTCCGTAAACATTTATGTTATTATAAATTTATCCAAAAATTAAATTTAATGAAATTCTTGTAATTATATATTAGATTTATTAATTAGAAAATTAATATATAGGGACATCGTTAATGCTAACCAAATACGGTTATACAACAATTGGAATATCCGCTATTATTTCGTTTGCCCTTGTTGTAATTTCTTTATTCATTAACAATTCCTATGGAAAATATTCTTTAATTGTTCTTGCTGTCTTTATTATAATTTTTACGTTAAACTTTTTCAGAGATCCTAATCGTACAATTCCTTCAGGCGATAATATAATTGTTTCCCCGGCGGATGGAAAAATACTAATAATAAAGGATATTATAGATAAAAGATATATAAATGATGAAGCGATACAAATTTCAATATTTATGTCACCTCTGAATGTTCATGTAAATAGAATTCCTATTGATGGAAAAATTGATTACTTAAAGTACATTAAAGGTGAATATTTAGTAGCTTACCATGATAAAGCTGATGAAAGAAATGAACGTTCGGAAATAGGCATAATGTCAAAACATGGAAAAGTACTATTTACTCAAGTAGCTGGTATGGTTGCACGAAGAATAGTTTATGACTTGAATCCGGAAGATGATGTAATAAAAGGTAACCGATTTGGTATGATCAAGTTTGGAAGTAGAGTTGATGTAATTGTACCAAAAAAATGGGAATTAAAAGTTAAAGAAGGTGATATTACTTCTGCAGGTGAAACAGTTCTATTTGAGATTAAATAAATATGAAAAAATCTTATATTCCAAATACGATCACTGCATTCAGCTTACTTAGTGGATTCTTATCTATTATTTTTACAAGTAAAGGTGATTTTCAACTGGCTGCAGTAATGATTTTTGCAGCTTCAATATTTGATCTGATTGATGGAATTGTTGCTAGGCTGCTAAAAACAACCAGTCAATTTGGAGTTGAATTAGACTCACTTGCAGATGTTGTTAGTTTTGGAGCAGCACCGGCATTTTTAATTTATAGTTTTCATTTTTATAAGCTAGATACAATTGGAATAGTTATTAGCGCATTACCTCTGATATTAGGGGCCATGAGATTGGCAAGATTTAATTCTCAATTAATTGAGATTGAAACAAAGGGAGACTTTAAAGGTTTACCAATACCATTATCTGCAATTACAATTGCAATGTTTGTTTATTACGTACACAATAACGGCGAATTCTTTAAACCGCTCTATTATGTCTCAATTCCATTAGTCATTCTTGTTTCACTAGCTATGATTAGCAATATTAAATATTCAGCTTTCCCAAAACTTAACAAAACTACTTTAAGGGGAAAACCAATTTACCTTATACTAACAATTGTTGGTCTTGTACTAATCTTTTTAACTGATGGAACAGCCTTATTTTATATATTTTTAGGTATTGTATTGTTTGGAATTTTTAGGCATCTTTTGAAAAGAATATTATTAAGTAAAAACGAAGATTTAGAGATTAACGAAAAAAAAATTTGATATTAATTATTCATTAAATAGAGGCATATATGTTCGGAAGTTTAGGCGCAACCGAGATTATACTTATTATAGTTGCAATTGTACTTTTATTTGGAGCTAAAAAAATTCCAGAACTTGCTCAAGGTGTTGGGAAAGGAATGAAAGAATTTAAAAAAGCTGTTAAAGAAGTAGAAGATGATATTACTGAAATTAAAGATGATCCGAAAACTGATCAAAAAAAATAAGGTGCAATTTCTGTTTGAGTATATATAACAACTTCTCCGAAAAATTAGAACTTCTTAAAAACGGTAATCTTTCCCTTAAAGAAAATGTTGAGCATTTTCTAAATAGAATTGAAGAAAAGGAAGAAATCAATTGCTTCAATTTTGTATTTGAAGATTCAGTTCAGCATGCAGATAGAATTGCATCCAAAATAAGAAATGGTACAGCCGGAAAACTAGCGGGAATGGTAATTGCTGTAAAAGATGTATTAGCAATTGAAAACAAACCTCAAACTTGTTCATCCAAAATCCTTGAAAACTTTGAAGCATTGTATACTGCGACTTCGGTAAAGAAATTAATTGATGAAGATGCTATTATTATTGGAAAAACAAATTGTGATGAATTTGCAATGGGCTCTTCTAACGAGAATTCGTACTTTGGAAATGTTAAAAATCCGCATAATAAAGATTATGTCCCAGGTGGTTCCAGCGGCGGATCTGCAGCTGCGGTAACGGCAAAATTATGTGATGTTGCTTTAGGAACTGATACCGGGGGCTCTATTAGACAGCCTGCTGCATTTTGTGGAATTTTTGGTCTAAAACCAAGTTATGGAAGAGTTTCAAGATACGGATTAAATGCTTTTGCATCTTCATTTGATTCTGTAGGAACGTTTGCAAATAATGTTGAAGATATAGCTTTAGTTCATGAAATTATGTCTGGTTATGATAATAAAGATTCAACAAGTGAAAAGATAGATGTTCCATCATATAGTTCCTTCGCAAAAAATATTCAAAACGTTAAGATAGGTTTACCAAAAGAATATTTGGGAGAAGGCTTGGATGAAGAAATTAAAGAGTCCATTTTCAGTCAAATTAAGTCTTTAAAATCTAAAGGTGCTGAAATTGTTGATATTAGTTTGCCTAATATGGAATATGCGATTGCAACATATTATATTCTTACCACTGCCGAGGCATCTTCTAATCTTGCCAGATTTGATGGAGCCAGATATGGTTACAGAACGACCGATAACGTTAATCTGAAACAGATGTATACGAAGTCCCGGTCCGAAGGTTTCGGAAAAGAAGTTAAGCGAAGGATAATGCTCGGCACCTACGTACTGTCCGCAGGTTATTATGATGCTTACTACAAGAAAGCTCAAAAAGTTAGAAGATTAATTAAGGATGATTTCAAAAAAGCATTTGAACTGGTTGATATTATTATTGCCCCAACCACCCCAACTACAGCTTTTAAGATTGGTGAAAAAACCGAAGATCCGCTGCAAATGTATTTGGGCGACATTTATACAACATCAGCCAATTTAGCTGGAATTCCAGGAATTAACATTCCAATTGGAAAAGATAAAGACAATTTACCAATAGGAATGCAATTGATGTCCGATCAATTTGAAGAAGATTTGTTATTAAGTTTTGCTAAAAATATTATATAAGGAGATCGTTAATGAGTGAATTAAATAAATGCATAAATTGTGAAAGAGAAGAAAATGTTGTTCCTTTAGTATCTATAACATTTGCTCAAAATCCAACATGGATTTGTACACAATGTTTACCTACTCTAATTCATAATCCTGCACAGCTCCAATCAAAATTTGAATCAATGAAGGTTGATGATCCTGTAAAACCTAAACTTGACTAAAATAATTAATTATTTTATGCTAGGTGTAATACCCTAGCATAAATGATTCTACTTCTAAATTATTGTCGTAATTTCATTCAAAGATTTTCTTTTAATATTTGGAACTTCTACATCATCTTTTGGAAAACCAACTACAAGCAGCAGAAATGGCTTTTCATTTTGAGGTCTGTTAAGAATCTTATTCAAAAAAGTCATTGGGCTGGGCGTATGGGTAAGAGTTGCTAAACCGGCGTTGTGCAATGCTGTAATTAACATTCCTGTGGCAATACCGACAGATTCTTTTGTGTAATAATTTTTATGTTGATCATTATTATTATCTATCCGGTATTTTTCTTCAAAAATTACAATTAAACAGGGAGCCTCCTCCAAAAATGGTTTTAACTCATTTGTATCAAAGGGTTCTAAATCCTTAATCCATTCATCCGGAGCTTTTCCCCCATAAAATTCGTTTTCCTCTTTTTCGGCATCTTTTCTAATTTTACTTTTAGTCTGCTCATCGGTTACAACAACAAAATGCCAAGGTTGTTTGTTAGCACCGCTTGGCGCTGATCCGGCTGCTTTTATACAATTTAAAATCACATCTCTATTTATTTTTTCTGAAGAAAATTCTCTTATCGTCCTTCGTTTTTGCATCAATAAATTAAAAATTTCGGATTTCACCAACATATCTTCTTCAGGAATTTTCGAATAATCCTTCAATTTTATAAATTTTTCCAAACCTATGATTCCTATTCTATTTTATTTTCAATTTGTTCAATTTTGCTTTCTCTATTTTACACAAATTTTTGTTAAGTTTTAAAATAACTTTTGTGAAAATAAATCTAACTAAGGAATTTATATGAGCATTTTACTTGAGAAAAAAACTAAAGTAGTAGTGCAGGGTATTACAGGAAGCGAGGGCTCTTTTCATACTAGTCAAATGATTGAATATGGGACAAGTGTAGTTGCTGGAGTAACTCCCGGGAAAGGTGGGACAAAACATTTAGGTGTTCCCGTCTTTAATACTGTTGCCGATGCAGTAAAAGAAAAAGAAGCTGAAGCATCTGCAATCTTTGTACCGCCGCCATTTGCTGCCGATGCAATTTTAGAAGCGGCTAATGCAGGTATAAAATTGGTCGTCTGTATTACCGAAGGAATCCCCGCTGCCGATATGGTAAAAGTTTATAATGCTATTAATGGGATGGACGTTAGATTAGTTGGCCCAAATTGCCCCGGTGTTATTTCTCCCGGGAAAGCAAAAATAGGAATTATGCCGGGCTTTATACATAAAAAAGGTAAGATCGGAGTTGTATCGCGAAGTGGAACTTTAACTTATGAAGCGGTTAAACAACTAAGTGATCTAAAAATTGGTCAATCAACATGTGTTGGAATTGGCGGTGATCCGGTAATTGGATCTCAATTTATTGATATAATAAAATTATTCAATGACGATCCTTACACAGATGGCATTGTAATGATTGGAGAAATTGGCGGTACTGCAGAAGAAGAAGCTGCACAATATATTAAGAAAAATGTAAAGAAACCTGTTGTTGGATTTATTGCCGGAAAAACAGCTCCCCCAGGACGAAGAATGGGACACGCCGGGGCAATAATTTCCGGGGGGAAAGGAACTGCTGCAGAAAAGATGAAGGTTATGAAAAAAGCGGGAATTCATGTTGTTGAAAGTCCTGCAGATATAGGAATAACAATGCAAAAAGCGTTAAAATAAAACTTTTAGATAGAATACTACTGTAAAATATGCCGGGCTGTAACTCGGCATATTTTATGTTAAACTAAAAATAATGGAGATGATATTTTGAGTAATAGAACACTAGCAATACTTAAACCGGATTGTGTAGAGAAAAAATTAATTGGACAAGTAATTCAAAAAATTAATGAAGCCGGATTTAAGATTATTGCCATAAAAATGACAAGATTAACAAATGATTCAGCCGGTGGGTTTTATGAAATTCATAAAGAGAGACCTTTTTTTAATGATCTCTTAGCATATATGACTTCGGGACCGTGTGTTCCAATTGCTCTTGAAAAAGAAAATGCGGTTGCAGATTTCAGAAAACTGATTGGTGCTACTAATCCGGAAAATGCAGAAGAAGGAACCATTAGAAAACTTTATGCTGAAAGTATAGAAAAAAATATTGTTCACGGATCCGATTCTGATGAGAATGCTGCAATTGAAATCTCTCACTTCTTTTCAAGAAAAGAGTTGTTAGAAAACAATGGATTTTAATGAAGTTAAAACGTTGGAATAAATTAAGTCAAAAGACAATATTTAGTAACGACCATTGGAGTTACAACCTAGATCAATTTGAAATTGATAGAGGAATGAAAGGTGAGTACCATTATATTCACACACTTGGCTCAACAATGGTTGTTCCATTTATTTCCGAATCGGAAATTCTTCTTGTAAAACAATTTCGATATCTAAATCAAAAAGAAAGTTTGGAATTTCCTTGTGGAGCTATTGAAAGCGGTTTACAGAAAAAAGAAAATGCACTTAAGGAATTAAGAGAGGAATCCGGCAAAGCTGGAGAATTAACGTTTGTTGGAGAGTTTTCACCTTATACCGGGGTATCCGACGAAATATGTTCTGTGTATATTGCCGAAGATTTGTATGACTCTCCCCTTCCGCATGATTCTACGGAAGAATTTGAATTATCGATTTTTACGATAGAACAATTAGAAAATTTAATTAAGAAAAATAAAATAGATCGGA